>JGI24698J34947_10001674_pt1 | contig 11831 bp, 9 predicted proteins | sample TergutMp193P3_FD_34947 | JGI IMG/M metagenome (IMG submission 34947)
AGAATAATTTCCATATACTCTTTGATGTCTTCAGGCGAAAACGCGATGATCATGTTCTGCCCGCCAAGCACATAGGACGGGCGCATAAGCACCGGAAAGCCAAGTTTATCCGCCGCTTCAAGAGCCTGCGCTTCCGTCATTACGCCAAAACCTTTCGGGCGTTTTATTTGAAGATGCTCCAAAAGGTCATCGAAACGCTCCCTGTCTTCGCAGATGTCGATGCTTTCCGCCGAAGTGCCGATTATATTTACGCCGCGCTCATGCAGTTTCTTTGTCAGCTTGATTGCCGTGCCGCCGCCAAAGGCAACGATTACTCCGACAGGTTTTTCAATTTCGATTATGCTCATAACATCGTCAATGCAAAGCGGTTCAAAGTACAGTCTGTCGGCTGTGTCGAAATCGGTTGATACTGTTTCGGGGTTGTTGTTAATCACGATAACTTCGTAGCCCAATTTTCTGAGCGTCCACACGCAATGAACGCAGGCGTAATCAAACTCAATCCCCTGCCCTATTCGTATCGGGCCGCTGCCGAGAACGACAATTCGCTGTTTTTGGCTTTTTTCTATAAATGGCAGCGCTTCGTTTTCGCTTCCGTTTTGGATCGAGTAAAAATACGGCGTCTTCGCCTCAAACTCGCCTCCGCAGGTATCGACCATTTTGTAAACAAGCGAAGAATTGGGAGTGAAGAATGAAGAATTTGGAGAGGCGATATTTACAAGACCGTGCAAAAACCAGCGATCTACTTTTGTTATCAGGTGCAACTCATCAACAGTTACGCCGCGTTTTATCGCTTCGTATAACACAAAGAGGCGCTCGTCAGTTACGGTGTTGAGTAACGCGCGGATTTCGCCGTCTGTTTTTGCGGCAAGGCGCGGAAGGTCAAGGCTTGACAGTCCCAGCTCCGCGCCGCGAACGGCTTTAAGGAGAGCTTCTTCAAAAGTGTCGGCGATTGCCATCACCTCTCCTGTCGCTTTCATCTGCGTACCCAGCTCTTTTTGCGCATACACAAATTTGTCGAATGGCCACTTTGGGAATTTCACCGCGACATAGTCAAGCGCGGGTTCAAAGGCGGCGAATGTTGTGCCCGTAACGGCGTTTGTTATCTCGTCGAGGGTGTAGCCGATGGCGATTTTTGTCGCTACTTTGGCGATTGGGTAACCTGTCGCCTTGCTTGCCAGCGCGGAAGAACGGGAAACGCGCGGGTTTACTTCGATGACGGCGTAGTCAAAACTGTGCGGGTGAAGCGCGAATTGAACATTACAGCCACCCTCGACACCTAATGCCTTTATGATGTCAAGCGCGGCAGTTCTCAGCATCTGGTACTCTTTGTCGGCCAGCGTGACGGCGGGCGCGATTACAATGCTGTCGCCTGTATGTATGCCCACAGGATCGAAGTTTTCCATAGAGCAGACCGTGATTACATTTCCAATCCGGTCGCGCATTACCTCGAATTCTATTTCTTTCCAGCCGGCGACTGATTTTTCCACGAGTATCTGATTAATGGGCGAAAGGGAGAGGCCGTTAGCCGCAATTTCGCGAAACTGCGTTTCGTTAGCCGCAATGCCGCCTCCTGAACCTCCAAGTGTAAAGGCGGGACGTACAATGAGCGGATAGCCGATTTCGGCGGCGAATTTGACCGCCGTTTCAAGGTCGTTGGCGATAGCGGACGGAATTACCGGCTGACCGATACTCTGCATGGTTTCCTTGAATATCAGCCGGTCTTCGGCCTTGTCGATAGTTTCAGGAGAGGAGCCGAGAAGGCGCACGTTCATTTTTTTCAGGAAGCCGTCACGGGCGAGCTGCATACACAGCGTCAGTCCTGTCTGTCCGCCCAACCCTGACAAAATACTGTCGGGGCGTTCTTTTTCAATTATACGTTTGACAGTTGTAAGCGTCAGCGGCTCAATGTAGATTCTGTCCGCGATGTTTTTGTCGGTCATTATTGTAGCGGGATTGGAGTTAACAAGAACGATTTCGATTCCGTCTTCACGAAGTACACGACAGGCCTGCGTCCCGGCGTAGTCAAACTCCGCAGCCTGCCCGATGATAATAGGGCCTGAGCCGATTACCAAAACTTTTTTAATGTTCTTATCAAGCGCCATAATCGTCAACCTTTTTTATGAAGCGGTCGAATAAGAACGAAGTGTCCAAAGGTCCGCCGCGCGCCTCGGGATGGAACTGTACGGAGAAAGAGTCGCCGTAATCCATGCCTTCGCAGGTTCCGTCATTTACATTGACAAAGGAACTGTTATTCGCAACAACAGCATAACCGTGATTTTGACTTGTGATGTAGACGCGGCCTGTAGCCGTCTCCTTAACGGGCTGATTGGCTCCCCGGTGGCCGAACTTCAGCTTTTTGGTCTTGTAGCCTTTCGCCAGCGCCAAAAATTGATGTCCCAAACAGATACCGAAAATAGGCACGCCGTTTTGCAAAAGGGCGCGTATTGTTTCGATAATCCCGTTATTCGCAGGTTCAGCCGGGTCGCCCGGGCCGTTACTCAACATTATACCATGCGGCTTTTTTTGCAGAATATCCTCCGCCTGAACATTATGCGGAAATGTCCACACTTCGCAGCCCCGCGCTGCAAGAGCGGCGGCGATGCCGCGTTTCGCGCCAAAATCCATGAGCGCAATACGACGCGAACCCTCGCCCGTCTTGGTAACGTTATGCGACGAAACAGAAGCGACGGCGTCAATGATAGAATACGCTTTAATTCCGGCGAGGTCGGCGTCAGCCGGCGGCGCGGCTGAAATTTTACCGTTCATTACGCCGCTTTCGCGGATTATTTTTGTAAGGGCGCGTGTGTCGATTCCGCAGAGTCCTATGATGCCGCGTTCTTTCAGGAAAGCGCTCAAGTCATTTTCACTGCGGAAATTGGACGGAGCGCCGCAGGGATATTTCACGATATACGCCCTTGCCCCGACAGAGGCGCTTTCAAAATCGGAAGGAATAACGCCGTAGTTGCCAATCAGGGGAAAAGTCTGGAGAACGATCTGCCCGTGGTAACTTTGGTCGGTAAGGGTTTCCAGATAGCCTGTCATTCCGGTAGTGAAAACAATTTCACCCGTCATCTCGCCCTGCGCGCCAAAGTACTTTCCCTCAAACGTCATTCCGTTTTCCAAAATCAAATAGGCAGTATCGCTCATAAAATATCCCTCATTTTAAATCACATAACAGCTATTTATTATAACTTTCCAAAAGTTCTACGATACACTTTAAATCTTTCGCCGTGTCAAGATACGCGTACTCTCCGCTGGCATCGCCGTATTTTCCCTGCTGGACGCAATTTATTCCCGCTTCTTCGCAGTTTTTAAGAACCTTATCCATACCGTTGACTTTAAAAGCGATATGATGAATTCCTTCGCCGTGCTTGTCAAGAAAATTCCGCCATGTACTTTTTTCATCATTGGGCTGAATCAATTCAAGCTGCATATTCGGCCCCGCGTCAAAAAAAGCCATTTGGCATTTTGCTTTTGGCGCGCCCTTGCCCTTGTACTTTGTTTTGGTAACTTCATAATCTCCCGCGTCTACTGTCGCAGGAACGGGAACGCCGAAAAAAGCCGCCCATTTTTGCTTTGTTTTCTCAACATTTTTGACAATCAAGCCAACCTGAATAACAACATTTGTTTTAATCAGTCCTTCCATAAAATATTCCTTCCTATTCCAGTATATCTTTTCTTGCGCGCTCCGTATCTCCGTTACCTGTAAAACAGGCCGTACAAAACGGCAGAACGCATTTCTCGCACGCTTTTTTCAAGCCGTCTATGCTGATATATCCCAAACTGTCAGCGCCAATCTTACGGCAGATTTCATCCAGACTCACTTTGTTCGCTATCAGGTTCTCCTCGCTGTCAATGTCCGTTCCGTAATGGCAGGTGTGACGGAACGGCGGCGATGAAATCCTCATGTGAACTTCTTTCGCTCCCGCGTTCTTCAGGCTCTTTACAATCTTCTCGCTCGTTGTGCCGCGTACAATCGAATCGTCAACTAACACGATCCGCTTTCCGCGAATGCCTGCGGACAGGGGATTTAGCTTGAGCCTGACCGCGCTGTCTCTTTGGGTCTGCGTCGGATAAATAAAGCTGCGGCCGATGTATCTGTTTTTGACAAAACCGGTAATCAGCGGAATGCCGCTTCCCGCGCTGTAACCATACGCTGCGTCAAGGCCTGAGTCGGGAACGCCGCAGACAACGTCGGCTTGTACAGGATACTCCTGCGCCAGAGCCAGCCCCATGTTGTACCGCGCGTTGAAAACGCTTAAACCGTCAATCACGGAATCAGGACGGGCAAAGTACACATACTCAAAAATGCAGACCCCCCGCGCTTCTTCTTTCGTTTCCAGCTTCATGTCCTCATGCGTTATCTGCCCATGTTCTATCATTACAACTTCGCCGGGTTTCACATCGCGCACAAACTCAAAGCCGCAGGCGTCAAGCGCGCAGGTTTCAGACGCGACGGCATAACCGATTGCGCTTTTTCCGATGCAAAGAGGGCGAAAGCCATTCGGGTCGCGGACGGCAATCAACTTGTTCTTGCTTGTTACAATGATAAGCGAAAACGCCCCTTTTAGTAAACCGGCGGCCTTGGTAACTCCCATTAAAGAGCTTTTTTCTGTGGTAATATAGTATGCAATCGACGAGGAAACAACCTCGCTGTCGCTGGTCGCGCCGAAATGCAGGCCGAATTCCCTTAATTCTTCGCGTATTTCTTTCGCGTTTGTAATGTTGCCGTTGTGCGCCGTGGCGATACGCCCTGTCAAATATTCCGTTATAAAAGGTCCGACATTTTCTTTTGTATTGTTTCCTGTTGTCGAATAACGCGTATGCCCTACCGCAACCTTTCCTTTCGGCAGTTTCGCAAGTTCTTCGCCGGAAAAAACTTCGCTTACAAGGCCCACGTCTTTCCTGCAGAAAATACTGCGGTTGTTCGCGACAGCGATACCTGCCCCTTCCTGACCCCGGTGCTGGAGCGAGAGCAAACCGTTATATGTAATGCCGGCGGCTTCGTCAGTGGTCAGGCTGACTCCAAAAACTGCGCATTCTTCATGTAATTTTTTTTCAGCTTGCATAAGTTTTTAATATCCCCTCCGCTATTGTCCTTTTCGATGAGCGCAGATCCATCGCCTGCTTTTCAATGAACCTGTGCGCTTCCTGTTCGCTGAGCTTAAGGTATGAGATCAACAAAAGTTTTGCCCTGTCAATCAGCCTGATATCTTCAATTTTCTGTTTCAGCTTGGCGTTCTCCGCCTGTATTCGTTTTATCCTGCTGCTCGCCGACTTTGCCAGAGAAAGCGCAGACCAGAAAACATCCCTGTTTACGGGTTTTGAAATTATAAGAACGCCGTCCTGTTCGCAGACAGCGGCTACCGCGTTGAAATGTTCGCTGTTAACCGCAAGCATCACCTGAGACAGGCTTTTAGAAGCTATGTTACGCGAAAAATCTTCTCCGGATTCATCGGTAAGCGGAGCGTCTACGATTACAAGATCGAAGTCCTGATCCAAAAGATACCGTCTCGCAATTCCTGCGGAATTCAATACGTTGATCTGTTTGATGGAAGCCGCGTTTAATGCTTCGGAAAAAAAGGCGGCGCTCTTATCTGTGCATGAAACTATCAGAGCGCTTTCCATCATTTACCGCCTTCTTTACTTCAATCTATATTACGTTAAAATATCGTTCTTTATAAAAAGATATTTTATTTTTGGCTGAGGCAAAATCCGCGGCCTCAATTTTCTTGATATCCAGATACTTCGCAAGCAGCGCCTCCCCTATGACGCTTTTTACAAAAACGCTCTTTTGCGCGAGAGCGATAGCTTTTTCAAGAGTGTCCGGCAGCAACACGAGGTCTTTTGTTATGTTTTTATCCGCTGTATACAAATCCGCGTCAACCGCAGGCGGCAGTGGCAGTCCGCTTTCTATTCCGTCAAGTCCCGCGGCAATGACAAAAGCGAAGGCGAGATAAGGATTAAGCGACGGATCGGGCGAACGCAGTTCCATTCTGACTTTTTCGCCCTGCGCCGCAGGAATACGCACAAGCTGAGAACGGTTCTGATGCGACCATGACACATATTTGGGCGCGTCAAATTTACCAAGCCGCTCATAAGAATTTGCAAGCGGATTCAGGAACAGAGTGATCTCCTGAGTTCTCGCGAGAATACCCGCGATAAAACTTTCCGCAGCGCTGGAGTGTCCCTCTCCCGCGTTTTTAAAAATATTTTTTCCGTTTTGATAAAGCGATAAGTTGATGTGCATACCGCTGCCCGGCGCGTCCTTAATGGGCTTGGGCATGAAGGAAGCGAACAGTCCGTTACGCGAAGCAACCGCCTTGACGACTGTTTTAAAATTCTGAAGATTATCGGCGCAGACAAGAGCATCGCTGAATCTGAAATCTATTTCGTTTTGTCCGGGCCCCTGTTCATGAAGAGAGGTTTCAGGCTTTATTCCCATTTCTTCAAGCGTCAGGCAAATCTCGCGGCGTATATCCTCACCCTTATCAAGCGGCGCAATGTCAAGATAACCGCCTTTATCAAGCGTTACTCCCGACGGCTCTCCGTTCTCACCGGTTTTAAAAAGATAAAACTCGCATTCCGCGCCGATTTTGCAGACATAGCCCATATCTTCCGCGCGTTTAACAACCTGCTTTAACACCACCCTGCCGTTATGTGAAAATACAGAACCATCGGAGTTTTCAATGTCGCAGAGGAAACGCACCACTCTGCCCGGCCCCGGACGCCAGGGAAGCACCACTAAAGTCGCCGGGTCGGGAAACAGAAGCAAATCCGACTGCGTAACGTCGCGAAATCCGCATATTGCGTGAGCGTCAAATGATACTCCGTTTTCAAATGCGGACTTAAGCTCATCCGCCATGATCGAAATATTTTTTTGAGAGCCGAACAAATCGCAAAAACTGAGACGGATGAATTTAACGTCGTTCTCTTTTACAAACTCCAATACTTCACTTACAGTATTCATAATACCTCTCTATAATAGTCTGCCGTAAGGCAAATACCATCCAGTCAAAAGTTTGACAACTTATTCAACCGTTACGCTCTTGGCAAGATTGCGGGGTTTGTCAATGTCCAAACCTTTGTTCGCAGCTACATAATAACTGAAAAGCTGTAAAACGATTACCGACAACGAAGGCGAAAATAGTTCCGCTGTTTCAGGCAGTCTGATGAAAAAGAGTTTTTCCGTCTCTTTCGCGTCATTGCAGTTTCCGATCAACAGAACTTTTGCGCCCCGGCTGATAACCTGTTCCGCATTGCTCATTATTTTACCATATAATCGCCCGCAGTTCGAGAGCGCGACAACGAGGGTGTCTTCCTCTACAAGCGAAATTGTGCCGTGTTTGAGTTCTCCTCCCGCGTATGCTTCGGAGTGAATGTAGGAAATTTCCTTGAGTTTCAGCGAACCTTCCAGCGCAATCGCGTAGTCGATATTTCTGCCGATAAAGAAAATGCTTTTATAACCGACGCAGATTGAAGCGTACATCTGAATTGAACCGACACGCTCAAGAATACTTGATGTTTTATCGGGGAGGCTTGAGATTTCCGAAAGATATTTTTGCTCATCGTCCCGCGATAATTTTCCCGATTTGACGGCAAAACGGATTGCCAGTATGTAAAGCAGTACCAGCTGCGCCGAAAAAGCCTTTGTAGTCGCCACGGCAATTTCAGGTCCTGCCGCCGTGAACAGGCAGAAGTCCGCTTCCTTCGCTATTGTGCTGCCGACCACATTGACGATTGAAAGCGCCGCCGCGCCCTTCGATTTCGCCTCACGCATGGCGGCTATTGTGTCGGCGGTCTCGCCGGATTGGGTAACCAGAATGACGAGGGTTTTTTCGTCAATAATAGCGTCCTTGTAGCGAAACTCGCTCGCAAGCTCCACTTCGACTGAAATTCTGCACAGCCGCTCAAATACATATCGCGCGACAACTCCGGCGTTATACGCCGATCCGCAAGCTGTTATCACAATTTTATTAAAGCGCGTAACGTCAAGGTTATCCAGAATGTTTTTATTGTCCCCGTTCACAAGAGCGGATTGGATCGTATCGCGCAGAACTTTCGGCTGTTCCATGATTTCTTTCAGCATAAAGTGCTGATAGCCGCCCTTTTCCGCGCTGTCAAGACTCCACGTTACGGTTTCTATCCGCTTATCAAGCGGCTCCCCGTCAAGGTTGAAAAATTGTATGCTTCCCTCTTTTAAAACCGCGATCTCCTTGTCGTTAAGATAGTAGACTTTGTTCGTGTGCTTGAGCACAGCCGGCACATCGGATGCGATAAAATTCCCATGAGCTGACACGCCGATAATAAGCGGGTTGTCCTTCTTGACAGCGATTAGAGTGCCGGGCTCGTCAACGCACATAACGCCAAGCGCGTAAGAGCCTTCCACAGTATTTGACACCCTGATAACAGCGTCCATCAAATCTCCGTTATAATAATGCTCGGCAAGCTGGGCGATTACTTCGCTGTCCGTCTGTGATGCGAAACTTACTCCCCAATATTCAAGGCGTTCTTTCAAATATTTGTAATTTTCTATTATGCCGTTATGCACAACGGCGATTTTGTTCCGGCTTCCGATATGAGGATGAGAGTTTACGTCTGACGGTTCCCCGTGCGTAGCCCAGCGCGTATGCCCGATACCCATGTTTCCCGCAAGCGGGCGGTTCAACAGCCGCTCTTCAAGAGCCGCCAAACGCCCCTTTTGCTTTACAACATCAAAACCGTTTTTTCCGTAAACAGCGATACCTGCAGAATCGTAACCGCGGTATTCAAGTTTTTTCAAACCGTCAACAATTATGGGAACGGCGTTTTCTTTTCCCACATAACCGATAATACCGCACATCGCGTTTTCCTAATTGGTCGTGTAAAGCTGCTTATACGGATTTTTCGCGTTCGGCTTTAACAGCAAAAACCTGTCTTTTAAAAGTAATTTCGCGTCCATGCCAAAATGATCAGCAAACTCGCCGACTAAAGGCTCAATTTCGCGTAACTCATCCTTTCCGGCTTCATCGACTGTAACCTGCGCCGGAAGAGCCGCAAGTTCCTTGTCCGTCCTTATAAAAATTCTTCCGCCGTGCATGCCTGTTCCCGTAAAGTTTCCGACAGGCGCGCCTGCCGCTCCGATGCCAAGCACCACGATAAGCCCTCCCGCCAGGTATTCTCCCAAAAAACTGCCCGCGCTCCCGCCGATGACAATCTGCGGCTTTTTATCCTTATACTCCTTCATGTGAATACCGGTGCGGTAACCGGCGTTTCCTTTTACAAAAATACTCCCGCCGCGCATTGCATAACCAAGCGCATCGCCCGCGTTTCCGTGAATGATGATTTTACCGTCGTTCATCGTGTCGCCTGTCGCGTCCTGCGCGTTGCCGCGCACTTCTATTGTCGCGCCGTCCAGATACGCGCCAAGAGCGTTACCCGGCGTTCCGTTTATCGCAAGCGTTTTTCCTTTTAATCCGCTGCCGATAAACCTTTGCCCGTAACAGTCCTCAATATGAACATATTCGCCCGCGGCTTTTATCTGTTCGTTTAATTCCTTGAAATCAAGATACTGCGCTAAAATGCTCACTTTTTCCCCCCTAACTTTACCATTCTGTCCTCTTTTGTAAACGCCATAAGACCCGGCTTTTCGCAGACAAGCGCGAAGTCAATCGTGTCAAGCGGCGTACGCTCACGGATCAAACTTGTATAGATACCTGCCTTATCAACATCGCCGATTAGTATATATCCGTTTAATCTATTGTCGCTGTAAAACAATCGCTTATAACAATTTGCCGCTTGCTCTTTGTTATTTGCTCTTTGTTCACTGTTATCTGCTATTTGCCCCCTGTAAACATCGCCCGTGTAGTTTCCCGCCGTGATCATGTGCAGACCGAAGAAGCCGATTGCGTTCATGGGAATTGCCCTGTCGAAAGTTTTTTCGCCGCCCGCCATATTTACCCCGGCGCACTCGCCCTGCATATAGGCGTTAGGCAAAAGCGCCATGATTTTGTTCTGTCCGCTGGATACGTCAAGCGTTTGCGTGCAATCGCCCGCCGCGAAAATGTCCTGCGCGGAAGTTTGTGATTTGTTGTCTACGATAATACCGCGTTCAATATTGGCAATGTCTTTCAGGAGCGCGGTATTCGGACGCACGCCCACGGCGAGGACAAGCACATCAAAGTTGATCTTTTCGCCTGATTCAAGAATCGCGGCATTATTCTCAAATTTTTTAGCGCTTGCGGCAAGTTTGAATTCGATGCCCTTGCTCTCAATATGACTTTGCACCACCTTCGCGCCTTCGTCATCAAGAATACTGGACAGTATTCTCGGCGCAAGATCAACCACCGTGATATGAGAAACTCTTTCCGCGATACCTTCGGCGCATTTAAGGCCGATCAGTCCCGCGCCGATGATAAGCACGCGCTTTTTTTCAGACAACGACTTGTCAAGGTTATGCGCGTCGTCAAGACTCATGAAGGTGAATTTGTCTTTAACTTTGTCTAACCCTTCAAAAGGCGGAACAAACGCGGAAGAACCTGTGGCGACCAGAAGTTTGTCGTAGGGGACGCGGCTGTTGTTTGACAGAGCAGCCTGTTTCGCCTTCGCATCAATTCCCGTTACGGTGACATTCGCCATAAGTTTGCAATTGTTATCGGTATAAAAACCGCTGCTGCGGTACTTCATTTTTTCTTCGTCAACTTTGCCAAGCAGAAGGTAGGAAATGAGGGGACGAGAATATGTATGATGGGGCTCGTTAGTTATAAGGGTGATTTCTCCCTGCTTGTCGATCTGCCGGATTCCCTCTACCGCACCGATGCCCGCCGCCGAATTGCCAATGATAACGTATTTCATTTTCAGCCCCTTTCCTCAAAAACAATCGCGCCGTTGGGGCAGCCTTTTACGCAGGCGGGAGTTCCTTCGCTGGTCTTGACGCACAGCTCGCATTTTTGAACCGCGCCGTCTTCGGAGGGGGAAACCGCGCCGTAGGGACAGCTTAAAATGCAGGTATAACAGCTTACGCATTTGTCGTGGTTGATGGTTATGACGCCGTTCGCGATTGTAAGCGCGCCCGTGATACAGCCCTTGACGCAAAGCGGCTCATCGCAATGACGGCAGGAAACGGCGAAACTAACTCCGTCTTTTTCCTCAATTTTGATCTTCGGCCTGATTTTTATGTCTTTCAGCGCCCTTGCCATGTCTTTTTCGTTGGTTCCGGCAAAAGCGCAGTAATACTCGCACAAATGGCAGCCCAGACACCACTTTTCGTTTACATAGACCCTTTTCACTCACTCCCCCTGCGGCATAAAAAAGACGCTCACCAAATAATACGGAAAAACAGCCTCCCGGCTTTTCATCCGGTTTCACCGCCCTCGTACCATCCAATGAACGCCCTTGTTCATTTTTTTATACAAAAAATAAGGGTTTTAGTCAAGGTAGATTTCCTGAATATAGGCCTCTATTATTGCTGTACGCCGCGTCCCTGTAATTCCCTGGAGCGCCTGTAGAATGTATCAAGTTTTTCAGGAGGGGCAATGACGGTTACTGTGTGGGTCAGGGTAAGCGCAAAAGGTTCCATATAAAGGAGCCTGCCGTCCAGAAAACCAAGATGGATAAAGAGACCTTCCTCGCCGCCGTCGGTGTTTTCCATTCCGCCGAAAACGTAATTTCCCAGCGACCAGAAAACCGGCTTTCCGTTGACCCATTCAAAACCCTGAACTATATGGGGATGGGAGCCGATAACGAGGTCCGCCCCCGCCTCGACAAGATCGGTGTACAGTTTTCGGGTCGCGGCATCCGGTCTTGTTGACCATTCAACCCCGCCGTGGAAAAGTATTATATTGAAGACATTA
>JGI24698J34947_10001675_pt1 | contig 11830 bp, 12 predicted proteins | sample TergutMp193P3_FD_34947 | JGI IMG/M metagenome (IMG submission 34947)
TTTCCCGCCCCTCGGCGCGGAAGGCCTGCGCGGTGTGGCTGGTATCAAAGCGGCTGCCTTCAAAGAGGGTGATCTCCGGCGCGCGAAATTCAGGATGGGAATTCAGCCAGCGCAGGGTTTGCTCAAGCAGCGCCCACGCGTAATCGTCATCGGGAAGCCAGGGGCGCGAAAGGCAAAACGCCCAAACAACCGGATGCTGACTGCGCGATGAAAAATCAAAGAGCGCGTCAAGGACGGCGGGGACATCCCGCGGCGAATGATAGTCGATGTAAAAAAAATCAAGGTCAACCGAAATAAAAAGCGTTCTTTGGGGAACTTCCCGGTCGCTCAATTCCTCAACCGACAAAGAGTAAGCGTTGACGCGCTCGCCCCAAGTTGCGACCGATTTCTCAAAGCCCTGCAGTTTGTCGGCGCGGGGACGGCCGTGGAGCGTGCTGATCCACGCCAACTCCACCAGCGGGACGGGGGCAAGCGGCTGAATCCAGTTGTGATTCCCCGCATTTTCTACGGTAAGCCCAAATTCTCTCGCCGCCGCATATTGCCTTATGAAACCGGCCCGCTCATTTTTAACCGTATCCGCGTGCGCGTCCAGCACGATCATCGTCGCGGAAGGCCGCGGGCTTTTGTACGCCACGCTGTAGCGTTCCCCGTAACGAAAAAAGAATCCCAGGTGATCAACATGATGCTCGCTTATCATCACATTGATAGTCTTGTCCTGCGCCGCAAGAGGCTGAGAAAAGGTAAAAGAGAAAAATGAAAAAATAAAAAATAATAAAAAGCCTTTCCTCATCCTTGTTTTCACCTTCCGCCTTCGTAGTAATTAAAACGGTTGTACGAAGGATCGTTCCTTAAATCCGCATCGTAGCTGAACTTTAACTCAATTTTCTGATTGGGGGCGACGGTATACCGCCACAGCATTGAACCGCCGGGGCGCTCGTCCGGCTCTTTGGTAAAGTGATACTCCGTGCGGTGTCTGTTGCCGATGGCGACGGGAATTTCAATTTCCAGATCAATCGCCCTGCTCGACTTGTTTTCAACCTGATATTCAAAACTGTGGGTAAACGGCAAATTTTCCCGGTTTGGAAATTCGGCGGTAACCAGCGATTTATGCGTGGTAATATTGGGCTGTTCGCCGATTTGAAAATCAAACGCGCGGTCGGGACTGATGCTGATCATCCTGCTGCCCTCGCCCGAGACGAAAATGCCGCCGGAATTGAGCGTGAACCTTACCGAGTTTGCCATCGTCTTGAGGGGATTCTGCGCTCTCAGGAAAGCGGACGGCCGCTCGGTGCGGTTGGCGTCCCAGCGGTATACGATGTTGTATTTGGCCGTTCCCTCTTCAACCTTGATCAACTGCCGCTTACCCGCTTCCAGCAACTGTTTGCCCAAACTAATATACACTGATGAGTCTTCCAGCAGGGCGTTTGAGGCCGCGGTTAAAATTATTTCCGGCTCACGGGCAAGTATCAGCCGGGTGGTTTCCGGCAGGCTGGAAGCCGCGACAATTTGAGCGATGAGCGCGCTGTTAAGGTTGCCGCCGTCCGTTACTTCCAGATCGAGCACAAAATCCCATGTCAGGCCGGAATCCCGCACCCCATACACCACTTCAAGCGGAGACCCCGCTTTTAATTCAGGCACATGCACCTGCACCACTTTTACCTGGCGCGGCATTTCTCCCCTGCGCAGCACTACCACCACATCCGCGGTAAACGTGGTATAGGTGTAGACACGCTTTCCCTCCTGATAAACGGCAAGGCTTTCCGTGCGCACATTATCCGGCAGTATAAAGGAATTATTGACGATTGAAGCCGCCGGTATGGACGCTTTGTAGACGACATTGTTATCGCCGCGCAAAATAAAAACCTGCCGCGGCTCCGGCAGACGGTATACGATAACTTCATCATTATTATTTTGTCTGTCCTGGACCGCCTGAGCGCCCGCCCCGGTCAGGCTCAAGGTTAAAAGAACGAATGAGAGCCATTTATTTTTCATACGGTCTCCTTTAAAAAAGCAAGGCGGACGCTTTCAAGAGCCTCGTTCACATTGTCGGCGTATTTCCTCATAATGCTGTTCAAATTATCGGGAGGCAGGCCGGCCGGCCTCAAAAGTTCATAAACCTGAACATCAAGGGCATCCGCGATTTTTACCATTGTTACCGGAGAAGCCCATTTCTTCCCCGACTCAATATCGTTAATAAAATTAACAGAAACACCTGCTTTTTGGGCAAGCGCAACCTGAGACCAATTATTACGAATACGAAAATCTTTAATGTTCTTGCAAAAAATTGCGCGTAACTCTTTATCGGTCATAATCAGCCTCCTTGTCCGTCAGCGCTGGATTCGCGCGGAACCGCCTTTGGCAAAGGCTTCCACCTGATCCATGCTTACCATGGAAGTATCGCCCGGGGTGGTCGTCAACAGCGCCCCATGCGCCCAGCCCAGCCGCAGTGACTCTTCGGGGTCTTTGCCGCTTAACAGTCCGTAGAACAGACCCGAAGCAAATCCGTCGCCGCCGCCGACGCGATCATACACGTCAAGTTCGGCTGAGGGCGCCTGATAACATTTACCGTCCAGCCACAGCACCGCGCTCCACGAGTGGCGGTTGGTGGAATGAACCTCGCGCAGGGTGGTCGCCACTGCCTTGATATTGGGAAAATCCTTAACAACGCTCTCTATCATGCCAAAGAACGCGGAAGGATCGAGTTTGCCTTTCGCCTCTACATCCTGCCCTTTAAGGCCCAGCCCTTTTTGCAGATCTTCTTCGTTGCCAACCAGCACGTCAACATAGCCCGCTATTTTGCGCAGGGTTTGGGCGGCCTTCTCACTCGCCTGCTCCGCGCTCAGGCCCTGCTCCGCCGCCGCCACCGCCCACAGTTTCGCGCGATAATTCAAATCAAAGGAAACCACCGCTCCCGCTTTTTTGGCGGCCTGCATCGCTTCGATCACCAACTCCGCGGTGGTGGGCGACAGGGAACAGAAAATCCCCCCCGAATGAAACCAGCGCACTTTCGGCGCGCCGTGCGTTCCTACAATCGCGTTCCAGTCAAAACTGCCCGGCTTTAGCTGCTGGGCCGCCTCATTGGAACGGTTGTAAAACACCACCGGCGCGCGCGCGCCCTGCCCGCGATCGCTCCACACTATCGCTATATTCGGCCCCCGCACGCCGTCATGTTTGAAACGCTGATAGTAGGGCGTTACTCCGGCCTTCTGCACCGCCAGCTCAACCTTGCGGCCGATGGGGTAATCCACCATCGCGCTGGCAATGGCCGTCCGCAGTCTGAAACAGGAGGAAAGGTTACAGGCAACATTGTATTCCCCGCCCGCCACATGGAGCAGATATTCGCCGGCCTCGGCAAAAGGGGTAATTCCCGGATCAAGCCGGGTTACCAGAGCCCCCAAAGCCAACAGATCGTGAAGCGTCCCGGCGCTTGACGGAATAGATAAAGCTGCCATTATTTCTTTTTACCACATTTTTTCAGTAAAAACAACCGGATATTACGCCAGAAACACCGTGCCCTTTTGCCGCCCCGCGGACAGGGCTTCCAGACAGCGCGGCCTGCCGCCGTGGGCGAGTATCGTGGGGATGCCGTAAGCGCACGCCCGTTCCGCCGCGGTCAGCTTGGTGGCAATGCCGCCGGTGCCAAAATTGTTGGCGGCGCCAATGCTCACCGTTTTGCGTATCGCGTCAATGTCGCGGACTTCCTCAACCAACTGCGCGCCGGGAAATTCCTTGGGGTTTTTGTCGTACAGCCCGTCAATATCGCTGAACAGTATCAAAAGGTCCGCGCTCCAGAGAATCGCCGACTGGGCCGCCAAGGTGTCATTTTCGCCGATTTTGATTTCTTCAACCGATACCGTGTCGTTTTCGTTGATGATGGGGATAATGCCCTCGTCGACTAGGGTAAACAGGGTATTCCTCATATTGAGGGTTCTGATGGGGTCGTTAAAATCGTCTTGGGTCAGCAGAATCTGGGCTATGTGGCGGTTATACGGCTCAAACGCCCTTTGCCACGCCTTCATCAGCTGGACCTGCCCCACGGCGCACAGGGCCTGCCGGTAGTGCATGTCCTTTTTACGCGCCCATTTGTGCATGGTGGAAAGCCCCGCCACCTGCGCGCCGGAGGAAACAATGACCATTTGCTTGCCTTTGTCCCCCAATTCCGCCGCCTGCCCGGCAAATTCTTCCAAAAAAGCGGCGTTCATCTCACCCTCGCTGTTGGCAAGGGTATTTGACCCGAATTTAAAGACAATTTTCCGCGCTGAAGCGATAAGTTCCTGTGCCGTCATGTCTAATAGTTCCTTTTTTTGGCGTTTTAATCAATATACCCCGTATACCCCGCATTATAGACATTGACTTTTTGGGGCGGCATGGTTAAACTATTCTTATGGGACGAGAAGATGTAAATGACGATATGGATTTCGAGCTTGGTAATGCTTTCGATGCCGTTGAAGATGCGGGGATTGGAGGGGAGGGAGCGGATGGTCAGGGCGTTGATCTGGCCGCTCAGACCTTTCCCAAGGTAACCAAGCGTTTTGAGGAAACCCCTCATAAATATTTCGAAGATCCAAACTACTATAAAACGGCCCTCATGGACGAGGGGGATATAGCCAAACGGGTGCATACCATTCTGCAGAAGTATATCACTTCCAAAGACCCCAAAGACCGGAGCGTCTTCCGCACCCAGCTTATAAGCGCCTATTGGGAATTCCTGCGCGGCGTAGCGCGTAAAGCATCGGGAAGAATCTCAGCGCCCAAGAAATTCCTGCTTCGTTTCAACCTGCTGCACCACAATTTTATCAATGCTGAAGCCAAAGATTTCTTTTCAAAATTGGTAGTAGAAAACGAACTTAACCAGCCGATTTATTATGTTGATGAATGGTTAAAGGCGGTGGGGACCGGCAAAATCCGGGCTTCAACCACCGACGAGGTCAGGGTAGTGCGGGGCAACGTCAACCAGAAGATGCGGCAGTTGTTTGAAAAGGCCGAGGGCAAACTTGAAGGCTCAAAAACGCTGCTCAAGGCAAAAGATCAGGAACGCATCGCCATGGAAACGACCATCAAGGAATGTATCGACACCATAACCGAGCATAACCTTATGGATGGATTTGACGATGTAAACCTGTGCTATAGCGAAGCCCAAAAGAAAACGATAAACGAAGTGCAGGAAGTCCTCAGAAGCATGCTGCGCTGCGACCGCGAGCTGTCAAGTTTCATCAAGGATTATCTTCAGGCGCAGTCGGATGTAGAAATTCTGATGAACAAGATGGAAAGCGAGGGCGAGCAGGTAGAAGTCGATTTCCAGGCAATAGATTCCGAATTTGACACGGTAAGGCAGGCGGCAAAAATGACGGTTGGCCGTCAGGGAAACCATTTCCCGGTTTTAACCAGCGAGTATTTTCATAGCGGGCCCAATGACGTCGGTTTCCGCGAAAATATCATCGCCATGCTTTCCCTGATTGAAAGCATAGACCCGGAAGCCTACTGCCGCTACTACCGCAACCGGTATAACCGCATCGTTCCCTATGTGCTGCTGATACCCTGTTACGGCGATACGGGAATATGCTGGGAACCTTTTGACAAACATAACCGCGCCACCAGCCGGGGGCGCGTTGTCATCCCCATGTATCCCAAAAACCTTTACATTGCCGTTCTCTCCGCGATTGCGGATCTGCGCTGGCAGGTTGCAAAAGAGAAAGCGGCTTATCACTGGATGGAAGAAGGGCTTACCGGAAATTACTATCAGTGGTATGCGGCGCAGAAACTTAAAGGGGACGTAAAAGAATTTTTCATTCAGGATTATATTCTGTGGATGACCAAAGAATCCGAGGGCATACAGCGGCTTGACAAGGAACTGCGCGGAACATTCTGGCGGTATATGCCATTCTCCAAAGAAGTTAAGGAAAAACTCCGTAACCGCAGTTTTGTATATCAGGAGCTTTACCAGCGTGATATTAACCGTACAATGTCCGACGGCTATTAGGCGTAACTTTTTAACAGTATTATTAACAATTATTCTCATAGCGCTGGCGGGGTGCGACAGAGCCGCTTCCCCGCAGGTTGAATTTGTGCTGGGGACAGTGTGCAGGGTCAACCTGTATGAAGGGGGAACCAGACAGCTTTACTCCCGCGTCTTTGCGCGCATCCGCGAAGTTGACCGGACCATGACCGCATATCCGGGAGAATTTCAAAACATGATCAGCGGCGGGGAAATAGTTGACCCGGACAGCAAAACTGCGGCGGCGTATCAAGCCGCTATGGACGCCCTCACCTCCGGCGTGGTGGCGATAAACGAGCAGGCGGGTATCGCGCCGGTTAAAGTCCGCGCCGATGTGCTTGACGTGCTGGAAAGGGCGCTGCGTTACGCCGCGTTATCGGGCGGCGCTTTTGATCCCACTGTGGGGCCGCTGGTGCAGCTTTGGGGTATCGGGACTGACCGCGAACGAATCCCCGCCAATGCAGAAATTGAGAGCGCGCTGGAACTGGTGAACTGGCGCGACGTGGTTATTGACCGCGGCGCGGGCACGGCGTTTCTGCGGCGACCCGGTATGGCGCTTGATCTGGGGGCGATTGCCAAAGGGTACGCCGGCGACGAAGCGGCGCGCATTGCGCGGGAAGCAAAGATAAAGCGCGCTGTTTTTGATCTGGGCGGCAATATTGTAACGCTGGGCTGGCGGGATCAAAAAAAATCACTGCCCTGGCGCATCGGTATTCAAAATCCCATAAGCGGACGGGGAACCTATATCGGCGTAGTAACGGTTCATGACGCAAGCATTGTCACCAGCGGCGTATACGAGCGCTATTTTGAAGCGGGAGAAAAACGTTATCATCACATTCTTTCCACCACCAACGGTTACCCGGTAGAAAATGGTTTGTTGTCGGTAACGATTATCGCCGCCAGTTCAATCGACGCCGACGCCCTGTCAACGGCGGTTTTTACCCTGGGTTTTGAGCGCGGCAAGGCTTTGATCGATTCAATTCCCGAAACCGAAGCGATCTTTATTTTTGACGACCTCAGCGTCAGAAGCACCGTCGGCCTTGCCGAAATTTTTACGCTGACCGATAACGAATTCAGGCTGCTTCCATGAACCGCTGTTTCTGCGTACTGTTCCTGCTCTGTATAACCGCGCTGCTGCCGGCGCTTGGCAATCGCGATAAAGAAAAAGCCAACGTGGTGCGGGTAACGGGCGTGGTGCGGCTGGTGGGAACCGGACTTTTTCCCGAACTGGTTATTACCGGATCTGAAATGGAATGGCACATAACACCCGATGAAGAAAAAAAATTGCACGATCTCCAGCATCGCACCGTAACGGTAGAAGGCGTTGAAACGGTAACCGAGTTGAAATTCGCCAACGGCCTCTCCGCCGGAACCCGCCGCGAGTTAAAAAATATAAAAATTATCGCCATACACGAATAGGCACATCTTGATTTCTTCCCAACATATCCCAGGCGTCAATAACGAATGGACGGGTCTGTCCTGCACCCGCAGACCGCGCATTATCCGCCGCCGTTCGGGAAGCAGTGGGAGAAGTGGTGATAGAGGGCGAAACGCCGGTAAGGTAGCCGTTTTCGCGTCCTGCCCCGTTATTGGTATTGGCATTAAAGGTAAGCAGAACATTTCCACTATAGGGCGAAGAAGTGTTAATAACATTAGTATTATTGGAAAGCCCCGCATAGCGAATATGGGTTCCGCTTACAGCAGGAGTAAAATCATTGTTAATAATACTGTAAACGCCTTCACCGGGGTATAATGAAATACTCCGATCTCCAATGGGGGTTACCCGGATTCCTTTATACATAGGATAATTGCTGCCGCGTCCTTCCTGAAGATATAGATCATTCTTATATCCGTAAACGGCGTTTTTGGGATCATAATTGGCGGCAAACCATGTTCTGAGCAAGTTCTCCCAATCTTTGCCTGCCGCAGAGGTAACGGCGCGGTAATCATAATGGCTTGAAGTTATAATATCGTGAAAGATACGCGACTGTAATCCCGCATCCGCCTGTAAATACAGCCAGCGGAAAAATAAGTACACCGTAGCGTAATCATCCATAATGGCTAATGGTTCGTTGCCGTGATTTCCCCACACAAAAAAATTATTCCCTGTCTTGACGGTATTGCGGCTATCATTCATCCACAAGCATTTTTCCTCTGGATTCTTCTCAAGATAAAGATATTCCGCATAGGCGGAAAGCCCTTCATTAATCCAGATATCCATTGCTTTGTCTCTGCCTATCAGGACAGTCGTGACATAATTAACCAGATGCTGCAGTTCGTGGGCAAAAGTCGCGTAGGCTTGTATGGTATCCTCCTTCAGTCCGGGATCGGTATCCACATACATCATGTCCCTGCCATTGGAGTAGTAATTTCTGTTGTTAATTCTATTTCTTCCTTTTCGCAAGAAGTCGACGGAGTAAAAATATCCCGCAACATAAGAATCCTCTTCCGGATCCTTAAATCCGTCTTTAATGTCCAGCAGCAATATGGTTAATTTGCGATCATCCTCATCCCCGCCGACAAGCCAGTTGGCATAATCCAATATGTCACTAAAATGATATATCTCATTGCGATATTCTACGTCAAAATCCTTTTTGCCAAATGTGTCTACAATTTTTTGACGGATTTTTGTATCGTATTCACGAGCGATGTTTTTTGCCTGTTCCTCCGTAACCCCGGAACCTATTTCCGCCCAGATCACGCATTTTTCACCTTCGTACAGTATCTCAGCCTCAAGCACATAAAACTTGCCGTCGGTTATATTTTGGGCATAAAAAAAGCCTTCTTCCAGGTCAGGCAGGAGATCTTCGTTGAGATCGGGAGATAAATCGCATGATGCCAGCATCACGAAAAGCAGCGCCATTACCGGTATAATTGCGGCTTTTTTTACCATACTTTATTATTGCATTTTTTTTGATAAAAAGCAATAATAAAGTATGGATTGGGGCGAGACAATTTCGGTGTACAGCCGCCTGATTCTGGGGGCTGCGGCGGCTTTTTTGGCGATTATGCTCTGGGCAAGGAAGCGGGACGCGCCGTGGGCGCTGATAGCCGCCGGAACCGTCACCGCGTATGCTGAAACTGTCCTCTCAGTTGTGGAGATTTTTGGTTTTGATATTGTCCCCCTTGTGGCGGCGCTGCTGCCCGCCCTGCGCATGGTTTTTTTTACCGCCGCGTTTTTTATTATGATTGTTAGGAGGAAAACATGAAATCGTTGATCATCGGGATTGTCGTTCTTGCCGCCGCGGTTTTTGTGGCGCTGCCGCCGGAAACAGCCGGTTTCGGACTCGGCTGGTGGAAAGACATACTGACATTTTTGCGCGGCGGCGTGCCCGTTTTCGCAGTCCTCGTCGGCATTATCGCCGTATTCATCGGCATCGCCGACATGAAAGACCGCGCCGAGGCGAAAAAGGAACAGGCGGAAAAACCCGAAGAGGCGTAACCTCTTAACTTACGGTTAAATATACCAGCGTCTGATTCACCAGCTGGTACGCAATCTCCCCAAAAGTAATCGGGCCGGCAAAAGCTTCGATTTTCTTGTTCTCAAGTTCGCCATATAGAAAATTCAGGATACAGTTACAGGAAAACTCCGCTTTCGTTTCTTTATGCTCCGCAAGGCGTTTGTTGAACAGATCAACGTAATTGGGAATGGTTTTCGCCATCCTGTATTTGATTCCCTTGAACACCGGCGCGTAAAGATGCACAACGCCATTCTCAATGGCTTTGAAAGAAACATTGATGCCATTTCCCAAATAATCGCCTACAAGCGGGAGTTTGGTGTCTATCGCGTTTTTCGCTATGTAGTCCGCCAGACTAACCTCTTTACCGTCTACGCGGCATTTGGTGATGGAGAACCCTTCTTCAGTAAATTCAATTAACGGCGAATTGGTGTCCTGTTCAAAAATATTGATGATATTGATGGACGCCGTCTTACCCGCCGGCATTTGCAAATGCAGCGCAACCGCTTTATCGGTGAACGCTTCCTGCGTCATTCCGTTGACGGCTATCGGGGTCTGTCCTGATTTCCCGAGGTTTAACCCCGAAATCCACCCGGCAATGGTACTCAGGAACATTTTGTTATAGCTTGCGGCGTTTTGCGCGTATTCCTTATGCACCGCGCTGTCGAATGGTATGATGAGGATGGAAAAACCCGGGTCAGAAGAATCTTCCGCCACCTGACGGATGTTTTGCGTATCGTATGATTTGACGGTGAAACTGGTATAGGGAAACTCAGTTACAAATAACGAATCCGCCGAGACTTTTCCGCCGTCTTTTGCCATGAAATATTCGGTGGAACCGCCGATCCATTTCCCTTTTGGCAGTTTTTTGAGCAGCGCCTCTGTTCCGGCGATGTGGAGCACTTTCCCATCAGTTATTAGTTTTGATGTTTGTTCAAATGAAATGAGCATATTCTTCTCCTCCTTTAGAGCTTTGCGATAATTTCAGCGTCCGGACCCAAAGCTGATGCCTCGTATTTGGCAAGAAATTTGTTTATTGAGGCGGTACATTCTTCCAGTGAATGTTTTTGCGGGGCCGTCGCATGGGCACTTTTCAGATTTGTCAGCAACATGGATAACGCCAATGATTTAAATTTCTGATCCGCTCCGGTAAGGAGTTTCTCTGCCTGTTTGACTGTTATTTGCATAACTTTACCTCTTCTAAAAAAATACTACCATATAAAGATCTATAATGTCAAGAAAAATCGTAAATGTTTATTCCCGACTAAAACTGTCATCTAACGGGGAGAATATCGCGGCTTTAACCCAGAATCTCCTTTATCTTTGCCAGCAATTCGCCCTGTGTGGTTGGTTTCTTGATGTAATCGACGGCGCCCATTTCTTTGGCGCGGGCCATGTCTTTGGGATCGTCCGAAACCGTAACTATCGCTATAGGGACAAGGTGCAGATCGCTGATATCGCGTATCCTTTCAAAAGTATGCCACCCGTCCGTTTCAGGCATCACCAAATCCAGCAGGATAACGTTAGGGGCAAGTCCCTGATACAGAAGCTTTAAGGCTTCTTCGCACGACTTGACCGTAGTAACATCATAGTCCTGCTCCAAAAATGCTTTGGTCATTTCCAGATGGATTTCGTCATCGTCCACCGCCAGAACTACGGGTTTTTCTTCCCCTGTGGTAACCTTGAATTTGGTCGTTTCGGATTTAAGATCCTCAAAGTTCTTGTTGTTTTCCGCGCTCATTTCGGTTACATGAGTCACGGCGGTTTTTATCTCCTTCATCGCGCCGTTCACTACTTCGTTCATGCCGCTCATCGCCTCATTGCTGAGCTTCATAAACTCATCCGTTTCCTTAACCAAATCGTTGCCCGATTTAGACATATCTTCCGACCCTTTTTGTACCGATATGGATATTTCCTTTAACCGGGCTATGGAGCGCAGTATTTGCTGCCCCCCTACTTCCTGTTCTTCCATCGCGTGGCGGATATTTATTTCATGTTCGGAAACGGTTCTTACCTCCGTATCTATCGCCCCAAAACGGGCAATGACTTCGTCGGAAGACTTGGTGATATTGTCGATAGACGCCTTTACCTTTTTCAGCATCCCCGCGGTTGTTTTGGACTGCTGTCCCGACGACTCGGCGAGTTTGCGGATTTCATCGGCGACCACCGCGAAACCTTTTCCTACCTCTCCGGCATGCGCGGCTTCAATGGCGGCGTTCATACTCAATAAGTTTGTCTGGCTGGCGATTTTGTTCATTACCAAGTTGATTTCCAGCAGCCCCTCTGAATCTTTGGCGATTTCCTGTATTTCCTGCGCTACCGCCTGAACCGCCGTCTTGCCGCGTTCCGACGCTTCCGTAAGATTTTCGACATTCTT
>JGI24698J34947_10001676_pt1 | contig 11829 bp, 9 predicted proteins | sample TergutMp193P3_FD_34947 | JGI IMG/M metagenome (IMG submission 34947)
CCGGTCGGAATTCGATATGCTCTGCCACGATAAAAACTCTTGACAAGTTTTTGCCTTCGGCGTTCTGCCAGCGTTCCTGTTTGAGCCTTCCGACTACCCGGACTCCGCGTCCCTTTCGTCCCTTGGCATTTACAATTTCTGCGAGTTTTCCCCACGACTCCACGTCAAAGAAACTCGTTTCTTTTTCCATGCCGCTTTCCTGTTTGAAAAAACGGTTTGACGCTAATGAAATTTTGCATACAGGGGTTCCTTTTGGCGTGGTCCGGTATTCCGGATCCCTTACCAGATTGCCTTCAATAAGAACCGAATTGAGATTGTTCATATCATAACTCCTTCAAATAAAATTTAAGCCGCCCATTTAGGCGGCTTATGTATAGGGATGATATATATTCGATTCTTAGCCAGATACGGATTTTATAAATATTTTTTTTACTTATAGGCAATAATTATTGACATTTATCTGATAGAGTATTTCTCTTTTTTCCTTGTTTTATTATTTTTCATTTAAAGTTATTTTATTTTATAAAATAACAAAATTTTTTATTGAGGGTCTATAAATGAAAAAGGTTGAATATCAATTTGGTTTAATTTCGCTTATGATTGTTTTGCTTTTTTTTAGCTGTCCGAATCCAACCAATGATACTTTTCTTCCCGATTCAGGTAAAGATAATGAAGATGAAACAGAAATAATTGAGGTAGATGATATAGATAATCCTGATATTACTGATATAGATGACAAAGATAATGAACCTGGAAATGACAAAAATCATGATTATCCTGAAATAATTGATTTTTCTTTTAATGTAAATCAAACTGTTATTAGGTCGTCTTATGCAGTTAGAGGTACTATTGTAGGTTCAATAGAAGATGTTACAGGGGGTACTCCGCCTTTTGCATACCAATTAATTAATGGCAATGGATCAAATGATGTTGATAATCAATGTTTTATTATTGATGGTGAAAGTGTAATAATAAGTGAAGAAAGGTTGAGTAGTAAAATTTACTACATTTATTTAGAAGTCGTTGACTTTAATAATATGTCTTATGCAAAACCTTTGAGTATTACAGTGCATCCTGATCCCATTACAAAAGAACGAGAGATTCGTTATATAAATGGTATTTTATTAGGTATGCGTTATTTATCTCCAGGTACTTTTACTACATATATATTTAAAGATAGTGATCACTTGAAAGATATTACTTTATCGACTGGATATTGGATGTCGGAAACTGAAATAACCCAAGAATTATTTCTAAGTGTAATGGGATATAATCCGAGTAATTATAATAATACCTCGGCTCCAGGAGAAATGCAAGAAAGAAGGCCGGTAGAAAACATTTCTTTTATTGAAGCAATAGTATTTTGTAACAGATTAAGCCAATTGGACGGAAAGGAAATAGTGTATAAAAGCAATTTCATTGATAATTGGTTAGCGTTACCTAATGAAAGTATTCAATCATTAGATATAGAAACTTTAATTGAAATACATACAGCAGGCGGTTATAGAATACCATCAGAATATGAATGGAAATGGGCCTCAATTGGTGGGTACAATTCAAGTGGATATAGAAAATATTTTTCAGGGGGTGATATAGAGTCTAAGGATAGGATAGATGATTATGTATGGTATGTGTATAATTCAGATATAATAACCCATGAAGTTGGAAAAAAATTGCCTAACGAATATGGTATATATGATATGACTGGTAATGTGTGGGAATATTTAAATAATGGCTGTAGTATCGGTGCTAGTGCCTTTCAATTAATTCTTACAGAAACACCATCAAGTATGTATTATCAATTTGAAAATAATTATCCTCAACATAGGCATACACCAACAGGAATAAGAGTGGTGAGTAATAGATGAATATAAGAAATAATGCTTTCTTAACTTAAAGAAAGTTAATAAACCTTGTAGGAGTTTTAAGATGAGTATTAATGATCATCTTTTATTTTTGTTTTAAAAAGGAATTTGTTATGGAAGGTAAAAAAATTGAAATGACGTTTAAAGAAATCATTAGCCTTGAGAATGAAGGCAAGTTGTTTGAGTATCAAAATATGAATAAACCTTGTTGGAATGATTTTAGTGAGCAAGCTTGTTTATGGTATTTCGAGAATAATAATATTTTAGCCTATACTGGCTTCACTTTTTATCAAAGACCAGATAACACCTACGAAATAATAGAAGGGAAGGAAAGAATCTCTTTCCTGTTGGAGTTTGTAAAAACTGTTGAAGAATGGGCATTGGAATCATTTTATGATCAAAAATTGGAAATTGACATATTATTCAATGGGGCTGAAAGTGAACTTAATTATTTATACCACAGAATAAATCTTTCTAATTTTTTAAATGAACCTAAAAAAAAGAGAGTATCCCTATCTAAAGAGAAGATAAAGATAATTAAATATTTTTTGGGCATTAGCAAACTTAAAATGCCATCTATTATTGAATTGCCAAACATCGAAAAGGAATTAATAGCTCTTTGGGGATTTAATCCATACGAAATAATGACGAAATCTGCCGCAATAAGGCGTTTAGACGATCGCGTACCTTGGCGATGTCTTAATTGCGATAACGTTTTTGTAACTACTTTTGAGGAATTAGAGAATTGGCATAAAAACGAAGGATGGTATTGTCCAACATGTAAGGGAAATCAAAACCCTGTAAATCATACTAAATAAATTGGAAGAAAAGAAAAATCATAGTGTTTTAGCTGTTTTTTTCATTCCATAAATTCTTTATATTTCATATAAGCATATTAAATCAATATCTAACATTATTTCTATATATTGCATTTCAATTTTTTTAACTTATAAAGAATTTAAAAATTAAAGACTACCTGCAGCGAATCTTAAAGCAAACGCTTCGCCAGCGCTCTTTCTCCCCAATGCTTCAATCTTATGAATCTCAAGAGATATTGCTCCATTATCATCAGTAACCCTGCCGTACACCAATAAAGGCTTCTGGTCAAATAAAAGCCTGTTGTACTTATCATAAACTTCTGGAAAAACAACAGTTTCATACATAGCCGTTTCATCTTCCAAACTTAAAAAACACATAGTCAATCCGTCCTTAGTCCATACGTCTTTTTGTGTTATAGGCCATCCTACCATTTTTACATTCTGTCCTATATAATTTCCAATACGCAGAGCCTTAACCCTGTACTTAATTGATAAAATATCGTCTTTCCACAGAGCAAGAGGGTGCAGGTTACGCAAGAAACCCAACGCCCTGTACTCTCCCCATAAATCATCATCTGTTATGTTTACTTTTTTTTCTTTAGGAGAAATAACGGGTTTCCGCTTATACTCATAAAAAGGAGATGCATCGGCGGAAAATAATTCCTCTTGCCCGCCTTTGGGTTTGCCGTAATTGGCAGCTAAAAGCCGCCTTGCTTGTAACTGTCTAGGCATACCGTCAGCGATACAATCGAACACTCCCGCAGGGCATAGAGCAATTATATCATCACGGTTCAATTTTACACGCCTTGAAAAATCATTAAGAGAAGAAAAATCACCGCCTTTCTTCCTCTCATTAAAAATAACTTTAGCCCCGGACGCCGAAAGCCCTTTTATCGCCATAAGCCCGATAACTACTTCATTTCCCTTTCCGTAATATTTCCATTCCGAAAAATTAACATCGGGTCCGACGGCAAATAACTTCATACGCCTTGCTTCCGATATATACGCATGAGGACAGTAAAACCCGCCCTGATTGGATAGAACCGCAGCAATAAATTCAGCAGGGTGATGTACGCGTAAAAATGCCGATTGAAAAGATACCATAGCATAAGAAGCCGAATGAGGTTTACAAAAGCTGTAACCGTCAAACGACAACATCATGTCCCATATCTTTTGAATCGTTTCATCATTAACACCATTTTTCTGGCAGCCCTCAAAAAATTGATTTTGGTAAGCCGCTAATTTAGCGCCGCCCATTTTTTTCGCTATAATTTTACGGAGTTTATCAGCGTCGGCTTCATTAAATCCGGCAAGAGCAACTGCCGTTTTACTTACATCTTCCTGATAGCAAAGTATCCCGTAAGTTTCATGAAGAATCTTTTCAAGTCGAGGATGAAGCGGTTTCCACTTACCGCCTTTTAACCGCCTGACATACTCATTAATAAATTTATTTGCCGCCGGACGAATAATACTTGAATGAATTACAATATGATCAAAATCTCCCGCGCCTGTCTTTTTTTGTAACTGCCTCATAGCTGGAGACTCAATGTAAAATACACCTATGCTATCCCCACGAGCTAATGCTTCAATAGTTGGTTTGTCATTAATAGGTCGCCATGTATTAGTGTCAATTAATATTCCCTGTTCCTTTAGATTATTTAAAGCATCTCTTATAACCGCCAGACTACGATTACCAAGCAAGTCAAGTTTGACAAACCCTGCCGCTTCCGTTCCTTCTTTCTCCCATACAAGAAGCGGATAACCCTCAGCGGATTTTTCAACAGGCACATAGTGGCTTATTGGATCAGGAGTTATGACAACACCGCCGCAGTGCATACCTATCCCGCGAGGCAGACCCTCAATTTTTTTCGCGACAGTAAATATTTCCTGCCACGTCGGTTCAACAGAGACAGATTTATCTCCCATTTGAAAAAGACGGCGTTCTATTTGAGTTATTTCCGCATCTCCAAATCCATAAGCCTTAGCTGTTTCGCGTAACGCAGACCGATACCGGAAGAAATTATGATTAGCAACTCTGGCGCAATGGTCAGACCCAAATTTTTCTATTACCGCTTTTATAAGCTCGTCTCTTTCGTCCCATGCAAAATCAATATCCAAGTCAGGGGGATCAGGACGCGAAGGATTTAAAAACCGTTCAAAATAAAGATCATGGCGTAACGGATCAACATTGGTTATTCCGAGCCCGAAAGAGACAATTGAAGCAGCACCAGAACCTCTACCGCAAGTCCGCGAAGCCATACGCACAATATCGTCTATTACTAAAAAGTAAGATGAAAACCCCTTTTCCTCTATTACGCTTAATTCGTATTCAATGCGCCCAATTTCCATATCCGCCAATTCGCCATATCGTGTAGCGTTCCCTTCATAAACACGTCGTCGTAATTCATCAATAGTAGACAGTTCGCCTGTTTCATACCCCGGAAAAATCCAGCCCCCAAATAAATCATTGTATTTGCATAAAGACGCAATTTCTTCAGTGCCCTTTACAGCTTCCGGCCAAGAAATCAATTTTCTATGAAGTTCTTTTGATGAAAGTAAAATTCTGTTTTTATCGGCGGTATCTTCATTCCCTAAATTACCAATCGTTTTCAGTTTCCTGATTGCACATAATACGCGATGAACGCTATAATCACCATGCTCTATAAATAGAGCGTTATCAATAAAAGCGAGCGGTATATTATACTTTTTTCCATATCCTACAGCCCCAATGTCAGTAGGAGTAATAGCCGCATACAGCCGTTTTACGCGCCCTGCAAGGTTTTTCAATACATTTTCATCAGACGAAGCTAGAACAAGACCGCAGGAGTTTTCTGTCAGATAGGGCAGAGGATTAAATTTTTCACTATCCTTATTTCTAAGTGTCAGCAATTCGCAGAGTAAGGAAAAACCTTTCTTGTTTTCTACAAAGCAATACACCACAGAGGAAAGACTATCACCAACAGTCAGAGTACAGCCGATAATAGGCTTAATCCCTCTATCTTTTGCTGCCTCAAGAAAAGTATGCACTCCGTACAGGTTATTTAAATCACAGATTGCTAAAACTTTAACTCCGAAAGAAGCCGCTCTTTCCAACAGTTCCGAAGGTTTACGAGGTCCGTAAAGAAAAGAGTAACAAGAAACAAGTCCAAGCCTAATTTCCATAATTCTCGGCTCCCGATGTTAATAATTTCCTGTTGCCCTTTCCGGATGAAACCAAAGCGGCTCCCCTTGTTACCTTCCCAACCCCGTAACGGTTTTGTATCAAATCTACCACTTCCTGCAATTTACGGTCTTTTATTTCCATTTCAGGTTCAAACAGATCAGGTTCAAAACCAAGTGGAATAAGTCTCTCAAGGGAAAGCCCGATAGAGCGCACCCTAATCCGCCTGATCGCAGTTTTTAGGTAGACCTTCAATGCCGAAGCCGAAATTTCCTTATCCGTTATAAAAGCGCGTTGTCTTTTTTCTATCCCCTCAGCGGTAACGCCGTCCGCATATAATACTGTGATTTTGATATTAGTCGCACCTAGTTTATTACTCCTCATTTCAAAACCGCCGCGTTCAGCAAGAGTTTCTATAACAGCTTTTATAGCGTTTTCTTCTATAATGTCTTCCTCAAAATCCGCTTGTTGGAATATGCTCCTTCTACCGCTTCTGTCCTCTACAGGGGAACTGTCGATTCCTAAAGCCATATTCCGTAATAGTACCCCGCGCTTGCCGAATAGTGATAAAGCTTCGGCTTCCGAAAGTGTGGCAATCTCTCCAATTTCCCTGATACCGACAACAGCCGCAGTCTTCAAAAGGTTCTTACCCATTCCCGGCAAAATATGTATATCCTGATGAGCTAAAAATTCCGCTTCCGTTCCGATATGTACCTGTATCAAACCCACTGGTCGTATAGTCCGTGTAGCAACCTTGCTAACCAGTTTGTTGCACGCAACAGCCGTCGCTGGATTAATATGAGTTTGCTCAAGAATGTCAGCTAACACCTTGCTGGAACAGTCAGCAGGAACGCCAAAAAGTGAAGTAGTACCTGTAATGTCAAGATACAAATTTCCTACCTTATCATTTTCCCATATAGGCGCATACCGCGACGCTACTTTTTCAATTTCCTTATTCATCGTCTCATAAGCCGGAATATCAGGGGGAAGAACTATTAAATCTTTTATTCGTTTTTCCGCAATAGCGAGAGCAGTCCCAGGGCTTACCCCTTGCCTTATTGCTTCCGGCGAACAATCCAAAGCAAGGCTTCGCCCCCCTGTAGCTCCGGCGATTATATACGGTCTCCCTTTAAGACTTTTATCCTTGACAGCCGCAACCGCAGACCTAAAACCAATTATGTTAAGATGAACTACCGCCCTTTCCTTCATTTTTCATTTCCTTTCCCCCCAATAACAGCCCGATTTTTTCAAGAATTTTTATAAGCGTCTGCGCATTTTTCGCCGCCTTTCCGAATGGATGATTATTAAAATAAACCACAACTCTTTTAGACTGCTGCACAATTCTTTCTATTCTGGAAGCCCAAGCATTTATCTCACTGTCGGTATAAAGATAGTTATACTTTTCGTGTTCATCCTTGCCCCACCAAGCCTCATTGTTCCGCCCGTGAAGCCGTATATAGGCAAGCGGAGCTGTAACCACGTCCATTGACGGCGGTAATTTAGCTAAATCGGGCATATCAAGGGACACAAGCGGGACTTCACGTTTTCTCATTCCGTCTAAAACCTTCTGGTTGAACCAGTCCGATTTTCGGAATTCTACCGCTTTTGGAACGCCCTTAAAATATTTAAGAAGTTTGTCTAAATACAGCCTGTTTTCATCAGAGTATTTAAAGGAATAGGGAAACTGGAAAAGCACGGCCTCAAGCCGTCCAGCCCCAAGCATGGGTTCAATCGCCTGTAAGTATTTTTGTGCCTCATTTTCCCAAAGAGAAGGGGAAATCTCATGGGTGAGCGTTTTATGTGCTTTTATAGCAAAGGTAAGGTTGGGACCGGCATCAGTCAGCATTTTAGCCAAATTTTGAGGTTTCGGCATATTATAGTAAGAAAAATTTAACTCAAGGGTAGGGAAAAGACCTGAATAATATGCTAAATATTCCGATTGTTTAGTCCCCTCCGGGTAAACAGGCCCTACCCATTCGGTATATGAGTAACCGCTAGTTCCGATTAAAATTTCAGCCATTTTCGCTCCTTTTCAACTTTCCCCTTTACAAATCAAGCCAAGTAATATATACTTTCATCTTGTATAGTAATTCTATACAAGTGTATAGGGGTTGTCAATGGTAAAAGAAGCGGAAAGATTAAAAATTATTCAAGAAAAGTCAGGTTTGTCAAAAGCAGCTTTTGCCGAAAGCATAGGCATATCCAGAGTGCATTATTACCATATAGAAACAGGCAGACAGAACCCTCCAAAAGAGGTTTTAGAAAGGCTGGTAAGCGTCCACAATGTAAACCTGAATTGGCTAATAATGGGTACAGGCTACCCCGACAATGAGGCGGAAACCGCCGAGATTGAATTGTACGATCAAGAAGCTGCCGCAGGGTATGGCAGGGAAATAGACGAATTCCCCGAACTCAAGTATTTGCCTATCCCCAAATCGTTCTTTTATCCCCACAAACCCGAAAACCTTAAAGCCGTCTATGTTTCAGGCGACAGCATGATTGATGAACGTATCTTTAATGGTGATATAGCGATTTTCAATGTTAAGCAGATCGAAGGAAACGGAATTTATGTATTATCCGTAGGAAATACCCTTGTAGTAAAAAGGGTAGACTTTGACACTTCGAGCCGAACTTTAACCCTTATAAGCGCAAACCCGGCTTACGAGCCCCGGACATTTACGGGGCATGATCTTAACGACATTAAGATTGCTGGAAGGGTAGTGGCTTGTTACCATAAGTTATGATAGGCTAAAAAAATATGACACCGGCAAAGAAAACATCAAAACCTAAATCCACTGCACAAAAAACAGCACGAAAAATAAAAGAAAATGATGAACCGCCAGATGTTATTCGCCATTGTTCATTTTGCGGCAGACCGTCAAATGAATTAGTAGCATTAGTACAGGGGCCGAATAATATATTTATCTGTGATAAGTGTATAGAAACTTGTGTATCTATTTTGCTTCAACCTGACGACGATAAAATTAATCATGTCATCTGGTGGAAACGCATTTTTGACCTTTTAGCCAATAATAGCAAGTTTGATATTTGTACAGTAGACGAAGCACAAAAAGGAGAGGTTTTTATTTTAACTTGAGGAGACTTTACTAAATTATTAAAAACATTAAGAACAAAGACGCATTTTAACAGTATTTTTACTGTTTTTTGTCAATCCATAAAAACCATTTATTACATATAACTACATAAATTCCATTAAACTTATTTACTCTATTAAGTATATTTAGTTTCTTAATTTAGTATCAGGTACTTTCCAGGTTAAGTCTAATTGTATGAATTGATTACTTTTCAGGTTAGAAAGACTGAACTTCCTGTATTCTGTGTTGTCGGGATTGTATAGGGTAAAACACACCTTGCCGAACATTGTATCTTCTCCGTCATATCCGGAAATATAATAGTCAGCGGAACCAGTAAAATAATGAAGAAAAAAAGTCGGCTCGTAAATGTTTTCGGTATTGTATAAATTGGGAATTGAAGCGGCTATCTTGTATAGCCACTCAATCGCTTCTGCATAAGATTCATAATATTGCATAATGTGTTCTAATTGTGAAGGTGGTAAAAGATGAGATACGAGTGGTGGAATTGGCAAAAGCTGTTTTATATATCTTTGACGTTCTGTAACTGTTAAATCCACGAGTCCTTTAATACCCCTTGCCATATAAAACGCTCCAGACTCTTTCCAATCCGCAGGAGTAACAGCTAATCCATCCTTGACTGGACCTTGATCTATATAATTCATTGCAATTTCAAATTCTATAAGGTTCTTAATTTCTCGCGCAAAATATCTTTTTCTCCAAACAGGATCGGTCAATCCGTGTATTCCCTTCCATTTTTTTACAAATCTTGCCTTAATCCATTGAACGATCATGCTGAGGTTTATTCCTTCCCCCGGTTCAATTAAAAGATTAATTTGAAGTGGCATTACGTTAAAATTTGCAAGCCGGAAAAGGAATTTTTCTTTTGCTTCATGTAAGGTGATAAGCATTATTTCCCGTCCCGGCTTGCTTTTGAAAATGTGAATATTCTCATTTAGCCTAAAGGTAACGTGGTAAAACGCTACCTTTATTATTCCTCTATTTTTACGCAACTGTGAATGAACCTAATAATGAGCCGCCGGGTAAGTAATTCATTGAGTTACGCAAAATGTAGATAAGGGCGTTTTCGCCGATCCAGTGGTTGTTATTTTCGGAAGTGAACGCCGGAAGGGGCGGGGCGTCGGTGTAATAAACAATAAAAGAATTTTCGCCTTGATTTGAACCTGATACCCAAAACAATTCAACAATATCGCCTGTTTTTACAGAGAAGGTATAAGTGTTGACGCTTCTTTGTCCGGTTGGATTATTGAGAGTGTTTAGGTTACCCACTTTTACATTAACAATATCAATACCATTTATATTTATTCTTATCGCGCCATTTCCTCCCCAACCGTCCCCGTATTGGTCATACATATCAATTTTGACTGTGCGTGTATTAGACGCTGGCGGTGTAGAAGGAGGAGCTTCTACTGTTATGGTGATATTGGTGTTATACAATTTGCCGTCTTTTTCTGCAAATATTCCGATTGTATAATTTCCGGCTGATGTACCTGTAAAGTAAAATGTATTTCCGCTTTCATTGGTATTTACTCCGTTCAAGTACCAATTACGGACCGTGTAACCTGTTCCCTGTGCTGCGATTGCCAATGTTTCATTGGCGGCTATACTAACCGCGCCCTCGCTTGTTGTTATAAGGCTTTCGTGCTGGTCTACCCAATAATATTCAAACTTTACATTACCTGTGATAGTAGGTTCTGTAGGCGGTTCAACTGGCGGATCGCCGTGAAAATCCTCATCAACAAAATCTTTATCGTAAATGGTCGTTAAAGATGGATAAATATATACGGATTCAGTTATTCCCGCATACCGCCCATTCAAACTCACTTGAACTGTCAATAAATAAATACCTGCTTCCAATTCCACCGTTTCAGATAAACCGTTGCTGTCGCAAACATGAGTAGGAGCTAATCCTACAGCGACCATATTCGGGTATTTAAGCATGGAGATTTCTCCCCATGCGTTTTCCGGGTAAGTTATAATATAACTGAATTCCCCTATTCCTTCTGTACTGACTTCGGTAAGGAAAACCACTACCGGCGCATTATCACCTGAATCGACATTGAACGACGCGGAAACTCCGCTTGCTGCCAGTGTGTAAGGTTCGGCTGACCCAATGAAGGCTTGAACAGTTACACTGTATATGCCGACCTCCAGCGTAAAGTAGCCGTTATTGTCCGGGGCTTGTTCCGCTCCAACTGTTTCACCTGCTTTAATGAAAGTGTAGACATAGCGATCAAAAACCATTGCAGGTAAAACCGTACGCGCCGATTGCTGCCCTGCCGTAAGATTGACGGCAATTCTGCCGTAACCGCTCCCCAGCGGATCAACGGATATGCCGTGGGCTGCAGGTTCTTTGCAAGCACCCATGATTACCAATGCCGCCAGAACGCTTATAAGCGGAAGCGACATTGCCGAGAAAAAACTTTGTTTTTTCATATAGAACTCCTTCGTCAGATAAATGTTTTTAAAGTAATATCTGACACCTATATATGGGTTCGTCCGTGCATGGCGCTTTATCGAAAATGAAAAAAAGTTGAAAATATTTTGAATTTTTTTAGTAGGCTGGATTATTTGGAAGATTTGCAGTGTGTTTTATCATCAGGGCATTTTTCCCCTATATATATGGGTGTGTATATGCACAGCGCTTTACCGAAAATGAAAAAAAATGAAAATAAAACGAAAAAAAATAAGAAAATATATTAAGAAAGAAAGCAGTTTAACAGATAAATTATTTGAATTAAAAATAATAATTCATTATCATTAAAATAAAAAATAAAGGAGGAATTATGGACGTTGTATATGTTTTTTTTGCAAATGAGAATATTCGCATACCATTCTATAATTACGATAAAGAGCTGTTTACACAGCTCATA
>JGI24698J34947_10001677_pt1 | contig 11827 bp, 8 predicted proteins | sample TergutMp193P3_FD_34947 | JGI IMG/M metagenome (IMG submission 34947)
CTAACTTAAAGAATAAAACCACAGAGTACGCGGAGAAACACGGAGTTTTTGATACGAAAACCATCTTTAATCTCCGTGAAACTCTGTGTCCTCCGTGGTTAAAAATCGTAAACTTTGCGCCTACGGTGATTGACACCTTTTCCGTTTTCATTATACTGAAAGTACCCAAAAGGTACAATTTGGCCCCGGTGGTGGCCTTTAAAATTCCAAACTTTACTGGAGGAAAAGAAAAGATGAAAGTAAAACCCTTGGCAGACCGCGTAATGGTCAGGCTGGACAAAAATGAGGCAAAAACGGCTGGGGGGATTATAATCCCGGATACAGCCCAGGAAAAAACCCAGCAGGGCACGGTTGTTGAAGTGGGAGACGACAAGGAAGTGATCAAAGTTCAAGCCGGCCAAAAGGTAATGTACGACAAATACGCCGGAACCCAGATTAAAATTGACGGCGTGGAACACCTGATCCTGAAAATGGCGGATATTATCGCTGTTGTAGAATAAGTCGCGCCGGAGATTTTAGCGCACGGTAAAAAGCCTCCCGGTCAGGGAGGCTTTTTTTTGCCCGCGCCGGCAGGGGCAAAAACGCGCGTATCAATTTGATGAAAAATTTGATTTAAGGAGAAAAGCGGGTGGCGATACCCAAGGAACTGAAAAAAGCTGCTTTCACGGAAAAAATTAAGTCCTTTGCAGACGGCAGCAGGGAGCGCATGCTCAATGCCCTTGAACTGGCCGATGAGCGCTCAGCCGGCGCTGCCCTGCTTGCGCTTGAGCTTGGCCTTGATGAGGACGCGCTTGTCGCGGCGCTGCTCCTGAACCGTTTCAGGGAAAGCCCGTTATCTGAAACTGATGCCGGGCGCTTTGGAGAGGCCGCAATCAGCCTTGTGCGCGGGGTAATCAAAATCGACAGTTTGCGGACAGACAATCAAACGATACAGGAAGCGCAGAACATCAGGAATATGCTGATTGCCGTGGCCGATGACATACGGGTAATCATCATAAAACTCGCGGAGAAATTATGCGCCCTGCGTACCCTTGATGCCTGCGATGGCGAAGAGCGGAAAACAGCGGCACGGGAATGCCTCGATATATACGCGCCGCTTGCCGACCGGCTGGGCATTTCATGGATCAAAAACGAAATGGAGGATCTGTCCCTGAAATTCCTCAACCGCGAGGCGTATCAACAGATAAAGGATATTGTCGCCGAAAAGCGGGATCTGCGGGATCAATTTTTGGAGCAGGCGCGGGAAGCCGTCATCGCGGAAGCGCGGGCTGCGGGATTGCAAATTGAAACAGAAAGCCGCGCCAAACACTTTTACTCGGTATACATGAAAATGCGAAAGCGCGGCAAAAGCGCCGGCGATATTTTTGATTTATCCGGCATACGAATAATCTGCGGCAGTATAGAAAACTGTTATACGCTACTGGGCATAGTCCACCGGCTGTGGAAGCCGATAAACGGCTGCTTCAAGGATTACATTGCCAGGCCAAAGCCAAACGGCTACATGAGCCTGCACACTTCGGTAACGGCCTCCGTGCAAACGCCAGACGCGCAAACGCCGCAAACCGCCCCGGAGGGAAGGCTGCTGGAAATACAAATCCGCACCACAGAAATGCACCGCATTGCCGAAAACGGCGTTGCCAGCCACTGGCTGTACAAGAAAGGCTCTTCGCGGGATCTGGTGCATCAGGCGGACATCGGCATTGTAAACCGGCTTAAGGACTGGAAGCAGGAAGGCCCCAGCCAAAACGCGCCCGGCATTTCAAGCTCATGGCTGAGCGACATCAAGGGGGAAATATTCCGCAAATCGATTTACGTGTTTACCCCGCAGGGCAAGGTGATAAAACTTCCAACAGGGGCAACGCCCATTGATTTCGCGTACCGGGTACATTCGGCTATCGGCGAACACTGCATCGGCGCAAAGGCGGACGGCTCAATCATCCCCCTCAGCTCTCAGTTGAAAAACGCCCAGTCAGTGGAAATTCTCACCAGCCCTTCGGCGCACCCGCACGCGAATTGGCTGAGCCTGGCAAAAACCGCGAAAGCCCGCAACAAAATACGCTCATGGCTGGAGCGAAACAGCGAATCCCGCAGTATCGAAAAAGCAATTAAAGAAAAAAAGAAAGTTCTGCCGGAAACTCCCGCTGTTTCGCCTGCCAGCGAAAGGGAAGTTTCGCTGCAGCGGGTCATTCAGCCGCCATCGTCCGTGCTGAAAGTACGCATCGAAGATCACAAAAATATTTTGATTCGCTTTGCCCGCTGCTGCAATCCGGTTGCCGGCGATTCGATCATCGGTTACGTGTCACGCGGCAGGGGAATTATCATCCATCGCAAAAACTGCCCGAACTTTGCCAATAACCCCGAAGTTGAAAACCGCGCGATCAGGGCGGAATGGGAGCATGAGGAATCGGCTCTGCTTAAACGCTTCAGGATAGAGGCGCGGCGCTCCGCCGATTTGTTCATGGGAATTGAAGGGGCGATTCGCAAACGCCAGGGGCACCTCCTTGACGGCCGCCTTGAGGAAAACGCCGCAGGCCGGCTCGCCGGAATTTTTACCATACAGCTTGAACGCGCCGATGATCTAAAAGCGCTTATAAAAAACATTCGCGGCATACCGGGAATTATCAGCATCAGCAATATCCCGTTGTGAGTCATAAGTTCCGGCTGATTTCGCATAACAAGTCCCGCCATGGGCAGTTTGCAAAAACACGGACGCTTAGCGAAGGTATTTTTTCAGTATTGTCATCACCGCGTTAAAATCCAGCGGCTTCCCGATATGGGCATTCATGCCGACAGCGCGGCAATGCTCCACATCTTCCTTAAAGACGTTAGCCGTCATTGCGATTATCGGGATTGTCTGTGCTTTGGGATGAACATAGGCGCGGATGAGTTTGGTAGATTCATAACCGTCAATGCCGGGCATATGAATGTCCATGAAAATCAAATCAAAACCATCGGGATCGGCGCTGAATTTATCAAAGGCTTCCTGGCCGTCTTTGGCTTCGACTATTTCCAATCCCAGTGGTTCCAGAACTGTAATGACTATTTCCCGGTTTATTTCCACATCCTCGGCAAGCAGTATACGCTTACCGCTGTAATTCGCTTCGGTTTCAGCTTCGGGGGTTTCGCCGCCGCGCTCCTCCTCGGAAACGGGTGTTTGGCCCTCCCCGTCGGCAGGCGGAATTTCGGCGCGAATGGTAAAAATAAAGGAAGAACCTTTGCCTTCCTCGGATTCTATCCGAATTGTGCCTTGCAGCATCTCAATGATTTTTTTGGAAATCGCCAGGCCCAGCCCGGTCCCCCCGAATTTTCGGGCTATGCTGGAATCAACCTGAACAAAGGACTGAAAAAGCCTGCCCTGTTCTTCCTTTGATATTCCTATTCCCGTGTCGCTAACCATGAATTCAAGCGTGCAATAATTCGCGTCATTTGCATCATTCGCGTCCCCATCGGCAAGTTTACGGACACTCAGGCTGATGTTTCCCCCGTTAGGCGTAAATTTATTCGCGTTGCTCATCAGGTTGGTTATAACCTGGGTGAGCCGCTGTTCATCGGTGATAATCCGTTGGGGGATCGAAGGGCACAGATTTACCGTAAACTTCTGATTCTTTTCACCCAGCCGGAACTCGAAAATGCTGACAATCCGCTGTACCATGACAGAGAATTCAAATTCGGTACAGGAAAGCTCGAATTTGTTTTCCTCAATTTTTGACATGTCAAGGATGTCATTGATGATTCCCAGCAAAAAAACGGATGCCCCCTCAATCTTACTCAGGCAATAATCTTTCCGGTTCCGGTCGTCTGATTTTTTCGCGATGCCGGTCATGCCGATGATGGCGTTTAACGGCGTACGGATTTCATGGCTCATGTTGGCAAGGAAGTTTGACTTGGCGCGGCTGGCCTGCTCGGTGCGTTCTTTTGCCTCCTGTATCTCGGTCAGATCATGGCACAGGATAAGGGCGCCCTGAAAAACATCATTGTCACTGTATATGGGGGTATAGTGAATCTCGTAATACCGGGTATTGCCGTCATTGCCAATATCCAATACCTGTTCAAACAGAACGGGCTTTTTTGACATCCGTGACGCGCCGAAAACTTCAACTATTTCGTTGAGCTGTTCATGGCCGATAAAACGGGAAAAAACATCCCAGTATTTTTTCCTGTGAATCTCCTCAAACTTTTTGATTTTGGCCCTTTGCAAAAAAATCTTGGCGCAGTAGATCACGCTGATGTCCTTGTCCAAAAGTATGATAATATCCGGGCTGTTTTCAAAAACAAGATTCAAATACTTGTTCTGGCGGACAAGCCAGCGATCCTTGTATGAACGGACATATTCATACACCGTAGTCAAAAGCGTTACGAAAAGATAAACGCCGCAGATCATGACGCTTTCGGCAATGGTATAATTAATTTCCAAAAAGCCGCGCGTGAATATCCAAAATAAAATAACGCCAAAAAGGAGCAGCGCGCAAATGATTCCCGCAGGAAGCCCCAGAGTAAAAATCGCCATTAAGGGGTAGGAATATATCCAGATACTTTCAAGACTCTGAATTTCATGTTTCGCAAAAATCGAGAAGCCGCAAAAGCTGCCGAAGATAGCCGTAACGATAAGGCCGCCAACCATAAACGGAAGTTCGGTACGCAGCAACAGTAGATTCACAAAGATCATGAAACCCAGTATCAACTGGATAAAGCCAAGATCAACATTCCCCCTTTGTATATCAGAAACGCCCAAGCTGATGATCAAAATCGAAGTAAGCGCATAGATAATGTTAAGAACAATAAGACGGAGCACGGCATCCATATCCGGCTCATCATGGATACTTGAGAATTTGCCGCTCGTGAAACAGGAAATAATAAATTCCCTGATTTTTTCCATGTTCAGCATGAGCGGGTCATTCCCTCCGTATCATGGATTTCATCCTGATCCGTGCTCAGCAGCTTTACCGTGCAGGCAACCGCCACTAAAATCCCTAAAATCAGCAGCAGGACAGCGATACCCAATTGAATGCCGTCAACATGGGAATCAAATGTTCCGGCTAACAAAAGCAGAATCTTGCTTCGTATGCTCAGGACAAGCGAGGTATAGGTAACGGCCAGCATTATTATGGTAGGGATGATGAGCGCGAAAATGCGCCGCCCCGTTTTTTTGAAAAACAGGGTACAGGCGATCAGCGTCAGGGCGGCAAGAAGCTGATTGGCCGCGCCGAACAAAGCCCAGATGCTCTGATAACCCATTATCGCCAGCAGGTACGCGGGCAGCAGGGTAAAGAGCGAGGCGGTGGCCTTGCTTTTTAGAATCCTGACATGGAGCTTATCCCCCGCTTGTTTCTCCCCGCTGATGAAAAAAAGTTCCTGAAAGGCAAAGCGCCCCAGCCGGGCGACCGTATCCAGCGTGGTGAGCACAAATGACGACACGGCCAAGGACACTATAATAAAGGATGCGAACTGGGGCAGCCCAAGCTGATGGAGAAAGCCGGACACCGCGGTCGCAAAAATCAGCGGCGGGGTTCCCGCAGGCATTTTTCCGTTCACGGCCAAAGAGCCTACCGCGATAACGGCAAGAACCGCCACCAGGGTTTCCAACAGCATGGCCCCGTATGAAATAGGGAGCATATGTTTTTCGTTGCTTAACTGTTTGGATGCCGCGCCGGTAGCCACCAGGGAGTGAAAGCCGGAAATCGCGCCGCAGGCGATAGTGATAAAGAGTCCGGGAAAAAGGAAATTGCCGTTTACGTTAAAACCCGTGAACGCGGGAATGGCAATCGGCGGCGCGGTAAAAATTACCCCGATAAAAGCCGCCAGCATCATGGCGATCAACAGAAAGAAGCTGAAGTAATTTCTCGGCTGCCCCAAAGCCCAGACCGGAACAACCGAAGCGACAAATATGTAGGCAAATATCAGGTAGAGCCAGATAGCCTTATCAATATAAACGGGAAAGAATATGCCCAGGACTATGCACATAACAAGCAGATCAATGGCGATGATGGCGCTGGTCAAATCAGACGCCTTGCGCTTGTGGATAAGCAAACCCAGGCCGATTGCCGCGGCAATAAAAAGACTCGACGCGGAGGCGACCGACCCGTTGGTGCGATTCGGCAGTCCCGCGGCATCAAAACCCGCGAAAGTGCCGGCGACTATGTCCGCGAAAGCCGCCGCGATAAGTATCGAAAAAAGCCAGACAAAAATGAGGAACAGGCGCTTCCCCGCCTTTCCCACATAAAGCTCAATTACATAGCCAATGGACTTGCCCTTGTTTCTGATAGACGTATAGAGCGCCACAAAGTCATGAACGGCACCGAAAAAAACGCTTCCAAAGAGCAGCCAGAGGAGCGCCGGAAGCCAGCCGAACATTGCGGCGATTATAGGCCCGTTAATCGGCCCTGCCCCGGCTATGGAGGCAAACTCGTGGCCGAACAAAACCAGCGGGGAGGTGGGCACATACTCCTTGCCGTCATCGAGTTCCTGCGCCGGGGTTTTTCGGGAGGGGTCTATTCCCCATTTACGGGCCAAAAACCTGCCGTAGAGCAGGTACGCCGCCAAAAGCGTGACTACCGATATTCCCAGTAAAAGTAAACCGTTCATTCCTTAATTAATAGCAATTTATCGGATAAAAAACCAGTATGGCATCAGGGCTCCTGCATTTACTTTTGAATGAATCTCCGCAAATCGTTCCGGCGGGGCGGTTCACTGCAATTCAGCAAACGCGGGAGACCTGGCGTTGGGGGAGTGCTTAAAATCATCAGCTTCCCTTCGGGTCGCGCATTGAGAGGAAGGATTAAATGGGCGCTATCGCGCCCGACAATGACCATGATGATTTTAAGCACTAAAGCATTGTAACAGCGGCAAGCCGCCAGGTATGTACCCCCCGCCTTCCAATCAACATACCCCGCCGCCGACTGATGATACGAATCTGTCGTATTGTTCGGTAAACGCCTGCCACAAATTGTCCATCAGCGGCGGCTCGGCCTGCACTGAGACGCGCCCGCCGCCTGCTGGACGGGGAAACGCCAATGAACGCGCATGCAGCCTGATGCCGCCGTTTACCTCGCTGCGCCGCGCGCCGTATTTCAGATCGCCTTTGATGTGCAGTCCCATTCGCTCAAACTGGCAGCGTATCTGGTGATGCCTGCCGGTGAAGAGTTGTATTTCAAGAAAAAGATAATTCCGGCCTGCCCCGACCGTGCGGTACGCAAGCGCCGCTTTTTTCCTGCCCGGGCCTCGTTTATCGTAAGCTCTGGATTTATTCTTTTTTGAATCAAACTCAAGCCAGTGAAGCAGATTGCCGCTCTGGGGAAGCTCCGCGCGCGGCTGTTCAACAATTGCCCAATAACGCTTTTCAATTGCCGTGCTTGCTCCGGCAGTATCAGCGCCTGCTCCGGCGGCGGTTTCATTTCCGCCTAAGGCCGCGGCAAACGCCTCATTGAGAAAATGCAGCGCCTCGCGAGTCCGTGCAAACAGGGAGCAGCCGCTTACCGGCACATCCAGCCGGTGCGCGGCAACAGGGGTCGAAAGCCGGCCATCCGCAAAAAAATTTTCCGTAGCGGGAAATTGTTCCGCAAGCGATACATTGTTTTCGCTCAGGCAGCGTTCTATCATGGCCGGCAGATCGCCCATGCCCGCGCCAGCGCCCTCAAGCGCTTCGCCGCACAATTTGTTTACCGCTATGCACTGCGCGTCCATGTATAAGATTCGGGCAGGCTCAAGAATGCGCGGCCCGCTGCGCGGCGAGGCGGCGCTGTTATTCGACATTTATCAGCCCCATTCTGATCTTTTCGAGGATGATTCGCGCAGCCGCTTCCCGAAGGCGTTCCTCAGAAAGGCCGCCGTTGGCAAGCGCGTCCTGAATGGCGCGGTGGGTTTTGCGTATATCAGACGGCCATACCATGACCATGTCCGCGCCTGCGGCAAGAGAACTCACAGCCGCCGCAATGTGTGCAGCCGGACCGCTGCCGCCTGCGGGAAGCGGCTGCGCTGCTGCCGGGCTGAGCGCGGATGTCATCGAAAAATCATCGCAGATAATCAGCCCGCTAAAGCCCAATTCATCCCTGAGCCAGTCTTTCAGTATGAGCGGCGAAAGGCTTGCGATGTTTGCCGGGTCCCTGTCAGGAAGCAGCGTATGCGCCACCATGAGCGCCCGTGCCTGGCCTGCCCCGATAAGCGCGTTAAAGGGGCTTATCAAAATATTTAATTCATCAATGCCGATATTTATAATTGAAGGAAAGCGATGGGGGTCCGCGCCCGCGCTGCCGGGAAAATGTTTGATCACGCAGAGCACGCCGGCCTGCTCCATTCCACGTATAAACGCCGCCGCCGCTTCTGCGGCAAAAACAGGATCGGCTCCGTATGAACGGCTTTGCAGAAATTCGCTGTTATGTGCATTGCGGAACTCAGCCACCGGCGCAAGGTTCATATTGATGCCCATGCCGGAAATTTCACCGCCAGCGAGGAAACTGTCTGTTTCTATCTGTGCAATCGCGCTGTCCCATTCGCTGTTATGTGCAAATTCGGCTATGCCCCCGGCATAGCTTGCCGCCGCCGGCAGAACCGCAACGCCGCTCCTAAAACGGCTGACCTGCCCGCCCTCGTGATCCACTGCCGCAAACGGAGGGATGTTGATTAATTCCGTTTCAGCGGCTTCATCAACGCCTGAGTGCGGCGCGGCGGCGCGTTCCGCAATCCACGCAGACGCTTCCGCGATAAGGTTTTGAATTTCTTTCGTTGGCGTGTCAAGGTTGTACCTGAAAAGGATGATCCCGCCGGCGGGACATTCATCAAACAGTATCTGCATATCGCGGTTTAAATGCCCCCTGCCGTCAATGCCGCAGATCATGAGCTGGGCGCTTAACTGCTTTATATCAAGACTGCCGGCAATGCGGGCTGCCTGAGTTTGCACGCGCAGCAGCCGCAGTTCCTCCTCAGATAAAACAGGCGGCAAATCGGCGCAATCAACGGCTGACTCGGCATTTTCAGCCTGCTGCTTTTTTTCGGGAGCGCAGCCCGAATTTAATACGGTGAAAGCTAAAATTGCGGCTAACAGAAAAACCGGGCGCATGGCGTAAATATCAGACACTAAAAATTAACTCCGCATGAGGCGCGCATTACTGATAGTTATGGGCAATTTCCTGAAAACGTTCCTGGCAATTCAACGCCGCATCGACAACAACCGGATCGAACTGGCTGCCCTTGCCATCAATAATAATTTTCAGCGCCTCGTCATGGGAAAAAGCCGCCTTGTATACCCTGGCGCAGACCAGCGCGTCATAGACATCGGATACGCTGGCAATCCGCGCGGCAAGCGGAATATCGGTTCCTTTAAGGCCCCGTGGATAGCCCTTGCCGTCGTAACGCTCATGGTGGCAATACGCAATGTCGCGGCAGTGAATCAAATAAATCGAATCTTTGTCCTTAACGGCATTCATCATTTCTTCGACTATGTTCTTCCCAACCGTGGTGTGGGTCTTCATAATTTCAAATTCGTCGGCCTCAAGTTTGCCGGGCTTCAAAAGTATTTTGTCGGGGATGCCGATTTTTCCCACATCATGAAGCGCCATGGCTTTGACGATGATGTCCGGCTGCATACGGCGCAGTAGATCCGCATAGGGCGATTGCGTCTCAATGAGGGCGCCTATCAGCGCCTTGCAGAAATACTGCGTACGCTTGACATGGCTGCCGGATTCAAGGTTGCGGTATTCAATGATGTTCGCCAGCGCCTGCAAGGTATTGTCCAGTGTCGCGGTTGCCTCGGCGGTTTTCTCGGCGACCATCTCCTCAAGGCTGTCACTGTAGTTTTTCAGTTCAATTTGATTATTTACGCGGAGTTTGACGATTTCCGGCAGGAAGGGCTTGGATATAAAATCAACCGCACCCGCCGAAAGCGCATCGCTCTCCGAATCCGAAGTGGTGATAAAAATAACGGGGATTCGCTTGAGGGTTTTATCCTTCTTCATAAGCTCCAGCATCTCATACCCGTTCATTTCAGGCATAAAGATATCAAGGAGGATGATCTTGGGCAGCACCTTCAGGCCGCTCAGTTTTTCAAGCGCGTCCTTTCCATTACTTGCGGTTATGATGTTATAATCGTCCTTGAGAATCTCGCTGAGGATCATGACATTCACGTCGATGTCATCGACAACAAGGACGGTCGGAATTGTATCAGCCATTTTCTGCTATTATCCTGTCAACTTCCTGCACGGTGGCGGCAAAAACCGTTTTCACCGTTTCCGCCTGATTCGGATCAACCGACTTTGCCTTAATCTGGTTTTCCAGTTCCAAAACCTGCTTGAACAGCTCCGCAAGCGACAGATTTGCGGCAATGCCTTTTATGGTATGCGCCTGACCCTGCGCTTTTTCCAAATCCCCATCGGCGATGCTGGCGGAAAGCTCCTCCATTTTGGCATCGGTTTTGAATTTGCCAAGCAGTTTAACGTAGAGCTTGGTATTGTTCATCACCCGCTTTACGCCCTCATTAAAATCAACGTAGACCACCCCATCAGCCATAACAGAACCTCCACAAACACTTTTCCCAATATAATAGTGATAGTGTAATACTTCCGCCCATAGATGTCCAGACCCCAAATTGCCGTATTTTGCCGATTAGCCGTAACCCGCCTTCTGCGCTGAAAGCTTAATTTTTATGATTACTCGCGATTAGCCGCGAAATTATCCCACCCTTTACATACGTCAACCCATGCGGAGTAATTTGAATATTTTTCCAGTTCTTCGATTGTCAATTCAATAGCGCTGTTACTGCTGCCGCAGGCAGGGAATACCGTTTTAAATCTTTTCAGGGATTTATCCAGATAAATGGCAACTCCTTCTTTGACGGCAAAGGGGCACACCCCGCCGGCGGCATGGCCAATTAAACTAATTGTTTCATCTAAAGCAAGCATTTTCGCTTTTGTTCCAAACCGCGCCTTGTATTTCGCGTTATCAATTCTGCCATCGCCGGCGCTTACGATTAAAATTGCCTGTCCGTCAACAATGAAGGAAAGCGTTTTCGCGATTCGTGCCGGTTCGCAGTTTAACGCGGCGGCGGCAAGTTCCACAGTCGCGCTTGATACATCAAATTCGCAGACGCGATTCGCCATATTATATTTTTCAAAGTATGATTTTACTTTTTCAATCGACACGCTTATTTTCTCCGTATTAACTTATTCCAAAATTAGTATTTATTATCATTCATTGGCTTTGCCCTGTAGTATCGTCATCCGGTTCTTCGCCATTGCCAGTTGATCGGCGTGTGATGACGGAAGCCCGTCTCTGGTTGCCATAATATTCTCCTTATTGTTGGGTTTTGTTACATTATAGCCCGTTTTTACGTAATTGTATACCGAAGGGGCATCCCTTTAGAATGGACCTCATTCCTAACTCCTCATTGGTACTCTCGCGCCACCTCACCTTTACACGCCGCCCATTTGCGGATATAGTTATATAGAAATGGTACAAAAGCCTTCGGAATAAAGTCTGTAGCTTTTGTGTTAGAATTCTAGAAATTATGGGAGGATTTTAGTTCGATGGAAATGACTCAATCAAAAGCAAGGAAACATAAAACGAAATCATTAGCCTATTTACCAGCAAAGAGTGCGGCTTATGGAAAACAAAACGGCGTAAATCTTGAAGGGCTTTTTACAGCCGATTGTGTAGATTTTATGGCAACCATGCCTGCGGAGATTATATAATGGATACTGAAAAAAATAGAGCAAACTGCTTTGCGGAATTACTTGACTTTGACCGTGGAGATTGGGACAACTTTCACGAGGATTTTGTGCGTATCCTTGTTCAATTCGGATACCGTAAATATCTAACAGTTGGAGAATTGGATTGGTAT
>JGI24698J34947_10001678_pt1 | contig 11824 bp, 9 predicted proteins | sample TergutMp193P3_FD_34947 | JGI IMG/M metagenome (IMG submission 34947)
GGCTGTTGAAACGCTGACGCACGCTTTTTTTTATCCCTTTTTTTAAGGAGAATCCATGAGAAAGCGCATCTCTTACCTGCTATCGGCCCTGATAGCCCTGACACTGACCTTTATAGCCTGCGGAGGGAGCGGCAAAGGGGATGGCGCAATCAGCGTAACAAGCGTTGCTGTGACGCCTTCAACGGCAACCATATCCGTGGGCGGTATTCAGCAGCTCACGGCGACGGTGTCGCCCACAAACGCGTCAAACAAGGGCGTAACCTGGAGTTCAAGCAACACGGGCGCGGCGACTGTAGCAAACGGCGCCGTTACAGCCATCGCCCCGGGCATTGCGACAATCACAGTTACGACCCAGGACGGCGGCAAAACGGCAACCTGCACAGTGACAGTCACGCCTGTCGTTATTTTGGTTGAAAGCGTGAGCCTCAATGAAACGGCAACGTCAATAGAGGAGGCTCAAACGGAGCAGCTCACGGCGATAGTGTCGCCCGCTGACGCCGCAAATAAAAACATTACCTGGTCAAGCAGCAACGAGAACTTTGCCGCCGTATCTCAAGCGGGCCTTGTTACAGCCGTGGCCCCAGGCCAAGCTACAATCACAGTGACGACTGAAGATGGCGACAAAACGGCGGAGTGCGCGGTAACCATTACGCCTATCTATACCCCCGCGCCAAAAAAATACGTGTGCGTGGCGGGATATGAACGCAACGCGGAGTATATGATGGTCGCCACGCTCTGGGTGGACGGCGTTCCCTATCGCCTCAGCAATGAGAGTTACAACGCGGAGGCTAATTCCGTTTTTGTGTCTGGCGGCGATGTTTATGTCGCGTATGATGAAGACAGCGGACAATATTATAGTAATGTTGCTAAACTATGGGCAAATGGCGTTTCGCAAAATCTCAGCTCCGGACTCGACCATGGCTGGGTTAATTCCGTTTTTACGTCTGGCGGCAATGTGTATGTCGCGGGAGAAGAAATACTCTCAGGAAGCAATACCGTCGCCACACTCTGGGTAAATGGCGCTCCCCAGCGCCTCACCGATCAAAGTGTCAGCGGAGGCGCGGCTAGATCTGTTTTTGCGTCGGATGGCAAAGTGTATGTGGCGGGGCGTGATAACTATGTTCCCGCGCTCTGGGTAAACGGCGTCTCCCAAACCCTCAGTGATGGAAGCGAAGGCTTTTCTGACGTTTATTCCGTTTTTGCGTCGGATGACAAGTGGTATGTTGCGGGATACAAAAGCAACGACCAGTGGGTTGATGTCGCCACGCTCTGGGTGAATGGCGTCCCTCAAGCGCTTAGTGATGTAAGCAGCGCCGCTAACGCCGTTTTTGTGTCGGATGGCAAAGTATATGCGGCGGGATATGAATACAACGCGCAGTATAGTAATAGCTTTGCCACGCTTTGGGCAAACGGCGTCTCTCAAGCGCTCAGTGATGTAAACAGCTCCGCTACAGCCGTTTTTGTGTCGGGCGACGATGTATATGTGACAGGATATGAACGCGACGCGAGCGGGAATTATGTTTTCGCCAAACTCTGGGTGAATGGCGTTTCCCAAACCCTTGGCGATAATGTTGGCAGGGCTTATTCCGTTTTTGTAGGCGACAGGGTTTCCCCTGCAGGCGTAACAGTGGCGCCGAACACGGTAACGTTCATACCAGGCGCCACGCGGCAGCTCACGGCAACGGTAGTTCCGATTAACGCCAATAAAGACGTAATCTGGTCAACAGATAACCCAGACGTAGCGACAGTGTCGGCAGACGGCCTTGTTACAGGCGTAGCCGTAGGCAACGCCACTATCAGGGTAGCAACCGCCGACGGCGGCCATGCGGCAACCTGCGCCGTTAATGTAGTCAGCAGTATTCCTCCAATAAGCGTCGAGGTATCCCCAACCTCAATAGCCCTCCTCCCGAACGTTACGCGGCAGCTTACGGCAACAGTTCTGCCGGAAGACGCCACAAATAAAAACGTAATCTGGTCAACAGATAACCCAGGCGTAGCGATAGTGTCAACAAACGGCCTTGTTACGGGCGTAGCCGTAGGCAACGCCACGATCACGGCCACTACCGTTGACGGCGGCAAAACGGGCGCTTGCGCGGTGACGGTTACGATGACCAGCGTGTATATGGCGGGACATGGACGCAATCAGCAGAGTACTAGTATTGCCAAGCTCTGGGTAAACGGCGTTCCCCAAAATATCAGCGATGGAACTTTCAACGCTTATGCTCATTCCGTTTTTGCGTTGGGCAACAATATATATGTGGCGGGATATGAAGACAACGAAAACTGGCGCTCTGTCGCAACGCTCTGGGTAAATGGCGTTCCCCAGCGCCTCAGTGATGGAAATAGAAATGCCCAGGCTCGCTCCGTTTTTGCGGGCGGCAATGTATATGTGGCAGGATACGAAAACAATGAGAATTGGAATTCGGCGGCCACGCTCTGGGTAAACGGCGTTCCACAAACTCTCAGTGATGAAAGCAGCCCAGCCGCGGAGGCTCATTCTGTTTTCGAGTATGACGGCAAAGTGTATGTTGCGGGATATGAACGCAACGCGGACTGGATCGCTGTCGCCAAACTCTGGGTAAATGGCGTTCCCCAAAACCTCAGCGATGGAATTAACGACGCTTACGCTTATTCCGTTTTTGCGTCGGATGGCAAAGTGTATGTGGCGGGATATGGACGCAACGCGCAAACTATGCACGATATCAAACTCTGGGTAGTAAATGGCAATAGTATTGAGTCGCATAACCTCAATAATGGAAGCGGCTGGCCGGAGGCCTATTCCGGTTTTGCGTCCGGCGATACCGTGTATGTGGCTGGGGTTGCTTACAACTCGCAGGATAATCTTGTCGCTACGCTCTGGGTAAAAGACGGCGATACCCAAAGTCTCAGTGATGGAAACGGCTGGGTTTATGCTCGATCCGTTTTTGTGTCGGGCGGCGATGTGTATGTGGCGGGATATGGCTACGGAGCTGGCACTTATACCAATACCGCCAGACTCTGGAAAAACGGCGTTCCCCAAAGCCTGAGCGATGAAACTAACCACGCGGAGGTTTATTCCGTTTTTGTGAGCGCTCCAGGTTCCGGCGGCGTTGTTAATCCCGCAGACCTCACGGCTTCCACCGCGCCAGCAAATGGCGCTGCGGGAGGTGCGAATTAGCGCATCAGAATTGAGGCAACCGTAATCCTGACGTCTGCCTATAGCCATTTGACTTGCGGGGGATAGCAACCTCTGCAAGTCAAATGTCTATAGCGGTTCAGCTTTGATTCCATTTCTAAATCAAAATTGAAGAGCGCAATTTTGATTTAGAAAGTTGTGTTGGAAGCATGGCGCCAAATTTATTCCCGAAATGGCTAGAATCACACCAATAGGTTTCATGCACGGCGCACTTCCAATTCCCAAATTTAATAACGCATTCTATTTAGAATTGGAATGAGATGCAACATGCGGAATTAAAGTGACGTCTGCGCTTGGAACGCTTGCGTCAGACGCGCAATTTTCAGGAATTGCCACGCTGGCGCGCGATGTTCTCAGGAGGTTTTGCAATTACCTTTTATGTCTAGAACGGCTAAACTTAGATATGCAGTCCACGCCTAAATCTCTCCGCTTGCACATCGGCTTCTTTGGCCGCCGGAATGTAGGCAAGTCTTCCTTGCTCAACGCCATCACGCGCCAAAGCGTCTCAATAGTTAGCGACCAGGCCGGCACCACGGCCGACCCCATCGAAAAGCCCATGGAACTGCTTCCCTTAGGGCCTGTGCTGTTTATTGACACCGCAGGAATAGACGACGAGGGGGCCTTGGGTGAACTGCGGAAACAGCGCAGTGAATCCATTTTAGACAGGGTTGACCTGGGCATCCTGGTGACAGAGCCGTTTGCCTGGGGCCCCTTTGAAGACGGACTGCTGGAAGAATTCAAAAAGCGCGGCGCGCCAGTCTTAGTGGTTGTAAATAAATCCGACGTTAAACATCCTTCAAAATACGATCTTGGCTGCATTGAACAAAGGGGCTGCGCCGCCGTGGCATGTTCGGCGACTACAGGCGAGGGCGTCGCCGACGTCAGGGAGGCCATGCTGCGTCTGGCGCCCAATGACCACTTTGAGACCCGCCGCCTGGTCTCAGACCTGGTTAAACCGCTTGATGTGGCGTTGCTGGTTGTCCCTATAGATAAGCAGGCGCCAAAAGGCAGGCTGATATTGCCCCAGGTGATGACCATAAGGGATTTGCTGGACGGGGGGTCAATTCCAATGGTCTGTCAGCAGGATGGAATAGCCTCCGCCATTCAAACACTCAGCCGCCCCCCATCCATCGTGATAACCGACAGCCAGGCCTTTGGCGCCGTGTCGCGAGCAATACCTGAATCAGTGCCAATGACTTCTTTTAGCATCCTCATGGCCAGATTCCAGGGCGATTTGCCTGAAATGGTCAAGGGGGCAACCACTATATCAAGTTTGAGGGCGGGCGATAATGTTTTGATAGCCGAGACGTGCAGCCACCACCCAACGGACGATGATATAGGCAACGTAAAGATTCCAAACTGGCTCAACAAGTTTGCCGGCGCGCCGCTAAATTATTCGCATACCCGTGGAAGGGATTTTCCTGACGACCTCTCGCCCTTCAAATTGGTTGTGCATTGCGGTAACTGCATAGGCAACCGCCGGGAAATGTTGAGCCGGATACACAGATGCCGCGAAGCCGGAGTGCCGATTACCAATTATGGACTGACCATAGCTTATTCCCTGGGTATATTTGAGCGAGCGCTGGCGCCGTTCAAAAGCAGTCAAAGACAAAAGGAGAGCCTGTGACCACAAATGACGCTTTTTATCCACACGAAGACCCCCTCAACATACAATCCATCAGGGACTGGCTGCTGGAAAACGATCCCGATAAGTTAAACCGGCTCTGGCAAATGGCTGATGATACTCGCCGCTCCCGGGTGGGCGCAGACGTCTGGCTCAGAGGCTTAATAGAAGTATCCAACAACTGCGCCAGGAGCTGCGCCTACTGCGGTATTTCCGACTGCGCTCCAAACGTGGAAAGGTACCGGATGGGCCGGGACGTTATTCTGTCGTCTGCCAAAAAGGCGGTTGAATATGGCTTTGGCACGGTGGTGCTGCAAGGCGGGGAAGACCCGGGACTAACCGGCCCCTGGATAGCCGACGTGGTGCGCTCTATAAAATCAGAGACTGGTTTGGCTATTACTCTAAGTTTAGGCGAGCGCTGCGACACAGACCTCCTTGCCTGGCGCGAGGCCGGGGCAGACCGATACCTGCTGCGCTTTGAAACCTCCGACCCTGAGCTGTACAAGCAAATTCACCCAAACCTGGGAGAGCAATCCAACCGCTTTGCTCAACTGGAGCGTATGCGGAACATGGGCTATGAAATAGGCACTGGCGTGATGGTGGGTATCCCAGGGCAAACCTGGGACACCTTGGCAAACGATATTTGGCTATTCCGCCATTACGACATGGACATGATTGGCATAGGCCCTTATGTGGAATCCCCCGGAACCCCTTTAGCAGGGGCCTTGGGCGCGTCTCTGAAAAACGCCGCGGGCGCGGATCAGGTTCCCAACGACGACCTGACCACGTTTAAGGCATTGGCCTTAACGCGCCTTATATGCCCCCTTACAAACATTCCTGCCACAACCGCGCTGGCGACCATTAATCCTGGCGGCGGACGCTCCAACGCCCTGCAGCGGGGCGCAAACGTAGTGATGCCCAACCTCACGCCCCCTGAGTATCGCGTATTGTATCAGATATATCCGGAAAAGGCCGGTTTGCACGAAACAGCCGACATAACCCGCGAAAAAATTGAGAGTCAGATTAAATCCCTCGGCAGAACCATAGGGCGAGGCCCTGGAACCAGCCCAAGATTGCTCTTGGAAAAAACGGCGCGGAGTTAGAGCAGCCAAATAAGAGTAGTCTTTAACTCTGCAACATTGCCCCTGTAGGACGACTGTCGCCAACCCGAAAAACAGAGAATTTCGCGTGAAAAAACTTGTATTGGCCGCTTTTTTGACCCTGGTCTGCAATGCGATTCCCGTTTCAGCGCAGAATAAAACCTCCATATCGCCTCTTCCCTCAAATTTGAAACCCGCTTTGGACGCCAAAACGCCGGAAGGGATTTTGGCAGTTTTTTTAGGCATTGGCTTCCGGGTGGACGGAACCACTGATGAGCATGGCAAATATACTTTGTTTTCCAAACCCGAAAATTTGTTCAAGGAACCGGGGCTGAATTGCAGCGGCTTTATTTTGGCGGCATCCCGCTTATTGTTTGGGAAAAACATTCCGCTCTCCGCCGCCACGCGGGATAGGCTGGGAGATAGCGGCGCGGGCGCTGCTTTGGGGCGGGACTGGGATTTTGGCTGGGACTTGATATTAAATGTCTCTGAAGGTTTAGAACGCAAGCTGCTTTTGCCGGGGGGGATGGTTGCCGACCCTGCCGCTGGCAGCGGTTTAGCGCCTTTGGGTTTTGACCTTCATTCACCGGAAACATGGCGGGAGCTGCCAGGCAGAATACGCCCGAACCATGTATATTTAGTTGGTTTCAACAGGCGGACGGCGCAGCGCGGGTATTCTTTGCTGCATTACCATGTGGGGATTATTATCCGAACATCGGAAAACAATTGGTACCTATACCACTCCATAAAAAAGCGCGGAGTCGTCAGGGAAAATTTGGGCAATGAACAAAACAGAACCAGATTTCTGAACACTAACGCCAATGTAGGCAGTACCAGCAAACACATGTTCATTATAGAGGCGCCCTTGCCCTGAACCTTGCTATTCTTGAGCAGAAATCATGAAATCGTCACCCCCCCCTACTCACGCGCGATGGCAAATGGAATTGCCTTCAGATCAGGAGGACGCCGTTGCGGAATGGCTCCTGGAGCATGGCGCGTCGGCAATGTATAGGGAAGTCGCCCCTCCGCAGCGCTATTACGCCTACTTTCCGCCAAATATAACGCTTCCGGCAGCGGATGGTCTGGCGGCTTTCAGGGGTGTTTCTGTAATAGGCACAGAATACTTTGCCGATGAAGACTGGCTTGCCAGGAGCCGGATGGGCTTTGGGTCCTTTGAGGTTGGGCGCGGCTTATACATTCGCCCCCTGTGGGATGAGGGGCAGACTCCGGCGGGCAGAATTCCTCTGGTTGTAAACCCCGGCCTGGCCTTTGGCACGGGGGGTCACGAAACCACCCGCCTCTGCATGTGTCTGCTGGAAGACCTGTCCCGGGATAAAGCGCTGAAAGACCCCGTTTTGGACATAGGCGCGGGCACTGGCATTTTGGCGTTTACGGCCCACTTATTGGGCGCGAAGGACGTAACGGCTCTGGACACAGACCCCGACTGCGGCCCGGCCATGGAGGAGTTTGTAAAAATGAATCTGCCCGCAGCAAAACAACCTGTTCCGTTTACGCCGCTCATTGGCGAGTTGGAAGATAGTCGTTTAAACAGAAAATACAACCTGCTGATGGCAAATATACTATTGGAGACAATTCAGGAGCTTTTGCCTTTAATGGTTCAAAGGCTTGCGCCGGGCGGTTATCTGATAGCCAGCGGCATTTTGCTTGAAAGACAGGACGAGGCCCTTTTAAGTTTGGCTCTTGGTGGCCTAAAGCCGGTAAAACTAGTGTCTGAAGGCGAATGGATAGCCGTGTTGGCGCAAGGCTCTTTATAATCAGGTTGCGTTCAATCAGGATTGAACGCAACCTGATACGTTACGAGCAGGGAGCAAAGATTGGCGAGTTGATTGAAACGCAACGCATGCCTTGTATAATCGCGGCGCAATATCATCTAACCATTACCGTGTCTTGGCCCGCGCTTCTTCCGCCTTTTTGACAAACTCATGGTTGTTGCTGAAGAAAAACATTACTTTTCGATTTTTCTCCGCAATTGCTTCAACGTAATTCCCTGTGCCATACGGGTCTTCCTCGGTGCGCCATGGGTCGTCTATTCCAAGGCCAAAGCTTACCATCCTGTCCGGGCTAACGCCAAGATTCGCAAGCGAATTTTTAACCGCCAAAGCCCGCTTGTTTGATAATTCCCGTGAGCGATATCCTATCTTGCACTCCGCGCCAACGATATAGAGCTTTAGGGCAGGATCGCCCGATAACCGCCGCTTAAAGGTATGGTTATAATAATCTCCAAGCGTTCTTTTCGTCTTTTCTCTGTCCACATACGTATCTTTCGCAAATTCAAAATAAACCGGCAAGACGCGCGGCACAACCGGGCTGCCAAACTCTATGGTTGAGACAGGAAGTAAAAAATCTAAAGATGGCGGCGGGGAATCTGGTTCTCCGGTCTCAATGTATCTAATCTCATGTTTACGCACGTTACATTTCTCCAATACAGTGTCCCATATCGTTTTGAGTCCCATCTTTTGCTGGTGGGTCAATTCCGCCTGAGGGTACGCAACGTCGCCAAGTCCCAAAAAGCGGATCCGCAAAAAAGAATCGGTCTCTTTAAAATCTTTATTGTTGAAATCTTTTAAGTCAAGTCCCTTTAAAGCTAAATTTTTCTCTAACAGGGAAGCAATTTCTTCCGCCTTTTTTTCAACGTCCTCGGTATTCGTGAAATCAACGCCGTCAAGGTCAAAGTTTGAGAAATCCATATTGCCAGCTGTTACCATACCCGTATCCATGATTAATATCCGCAGTCTTTTCAATGGTCGCTTTGCTCTGTTTGCGTCATCCTGAATGTTGCTCAATGTGGTTTTTGCCATACGGATGGCTTCAAGCAGGTCGTTCTCAGGATATTTGGCCATATTCCTGGGGTCTTTGATAAAGTTCATGATTTCTTGGGCGTTATATGATTTAATAACTTCTCTTTCAGCCTCCACGTACGCGTTAGCGCCATAATAACCAGAGGATGTGGGCTTTTCTCTTCTTGCCTCCATCGTTTCTCCCTTGACCTGCATTTCTATATCTTCGTCATCTCCGACGTACTGATCAGTATTGACGGAGATCGGCTTGCCGCCCCCAATGATAAGTCTTACATATCCGCCATAGGCAGCGTTTTTAATACGCCTCTCTACGTTTTCGTATTGTTCACTGCTAAATTCTTTGGCGTTTGCGTGGCGGCCAAGGATTATAACAAGGGCCATGTTGGAAGGCTTTGGTGTACAGGCGATGCCTAAAACCATCGCTATCGCGGCAAAAAAGAGCAAGAGAAAATTTCTTTTCAGCATTTCATTACCTCATCAGAAAGGTTGTTGTGTACATGCTGGCAAAAGCCAGCTCGTGTAACAAAAAAGAGTAAGTAAGAAAAGAGTTGTTTTGCGTCATTTCATCAGCTTAAACTTGTAGTGCGCGGCGGACCAAATTCATTCTGAACAGTTTCCTTAAATTCTTTCATCTCAGTCTCATTCATCAGGAGTTCCTTCTTTCCATAGTCATCATCTTTATGCGGATTTTCCAGAAATTTATTGCGTTCGGCCATCGCCCCATAAAGAAGGGAGAGTTTTTCACGAAATTTTAAATAAAGAGACTGAGATTTTAATATATTCTCAAGTTCATAATAAAGTCTCCATGCAAAAATATTTTTCTTCTTACTTATCACATAGCTTTCTAAATTGTTTAGGTTATCAGTCAATTTTTCTAAAAACGATTTAATCTCATCGTTTCTGTGCTTTAAGTCTGCTTCATTAGCCTGAATAGTTTGTTCAAGATCATCAATACTTTTAGGTTTAATTGTACTCAAATTTAATTTATTGATGATATCAAGTTCACTTATAGACATCACCTCACCCAAGCTGCCATAGTCGCTTTTGGCCGCAGAAGATGACCTGGCAAAGTCATCTTTTGCTTTTAAATATTTATCAAACGCAGCCTCGTATTTTTCTTTAATTTTCTCAAGCTCAGACTTCTCTCGAGCCATTCCTATCAAAGCGGAGACAGCGGTTGAAAGGAGTGGCGAGAATGTAATGATCCATTCAACCAATTTGCCTCCCTTGCCCCAATTGTCATATTGAGAAATACGATAAATAGCTACTCCGATCAAAAAAAGCACCATAAAAAACAGGAGTGTATAAAAGGTAACGTTCGCTTTGTGTGATTTGTCATCGTCATTTTTAGTCGCTGGGTCTAGTCTTTTTGCCCAATACATACCAAAAAAGAATTGTATGGAATTCATAACTAATAGGAGAAGCAAAGCAATTGAAATAGCAATAAGCGGAAAACTGCCTCGGGTATACATATATTTAGAAAAGGCGAATAAGTCCAGCCCTGTAAATCCCAGGATAACAACTATAGCAACAGCGTCTATGCCATATTCCCGTAATTTCTGAAATAATGATCTCATAATGTCAATCCTTTCCTGTGGGCGGAACGATGCAGTTGATGTTGTCTGTTGATTTGCCAAACCTCTAATAGCTCCCGTTCAACTGCTTGAACTTCTTTGAACGCATTCTTGATATTATTCACTTTTTCTTTAAACGATTCAAAATTTATATTAAATCCAGGTTCTTCCCTCCATCCTTCGCCTCTTATTTGATCGAGTTGCCCTCCTTTCATGTCCTCTTTTAAGCGCTGATAGGCATCAAGGGCGACGCCAAAAATTTCTGTGATATCTTCTTCGCGTAGCGACAGCCCTGGTTTTTTTTGTTTATTTTTAAGAATCTCCTCGATTTTTTCATTATATTTAGGAAGATTAAACATCTCCTCAAGCGACAGAACGCGTATCATAGAGCACTCCTTTTTCGTAAAGCGTTTGCCATATCAGTTTGATCATTTTTGTATCGTATTTCCAATTCATCTCTTTTTTTCTTTATCCAATCCTCAACGTCTTTACAATGAACATCGTCATCACTTATATCAAATTTTGGCGCCTCTATATCGCAAATATCCAACAGGGCCGCCGGTGGTTTAGGAAACCTGCCTCTGATTTGCTTGCTGTTTTTTCGCTTGCCTGCCGACACAAAATATATCATTAATTCGGCTAATATCTGATTATAATCCTTATGATAATCCTGATAATATCCATCAATTGTAACCCTGTTTTTGCATACATGATCTTTAAAAATCTTGAAGTTGTCTTCAATACCTTGCAGGCTCTCTCCCATTTTTTTCGCTATGTCCGCCTTCGCGGCGTACATTTCTTGGATAGAATATCCGAAATCGCGAATTTTGCCAGGACGCTCCGGACTTGATGAAGGCTCCCTTTCAAGCTCTCTCAATAATCTATCCTGTTCATTTTCGGTACGACGTATTGTATCTTCTTCACCGGAATAATGTTTACCGCCATAACCACGCATACTATTCTCAATCTCGTTATATTTTTTGCCTAAATCTTCCTTTTCCAGCGACTTATCAATTTTTGACTTCAGATTGTCTTCAAAAGAATAAAACTTTTCCATTTGATTTTTCATCCAGTCAGATATATAAAATTCTTTTGTTTCACCCTCATCATTTTTTGGGCTATATGGTTCGATATAGAATCTATTACGTTTCCCATCCCAAAAGCCTTGCCACTTCAAGTAAAACCACCTGAAAAAACCTAAACGCTGCCGTTCCCTGCGCTTCCTCAGATTTGCCATTGTATCCCTCCAATCCCAGTAATAACTCTTCGCGCCATTTGGTTTTGCGTCGCAAACCCGTTGGCAAATGAGCGCAAACCTAACCGGCCCGTCACAGCGCAGCCGCCCAGACACTCCTTTCCGTCCAGACAGTCCTTTCCATCGCTGGCCTCGCGCATCGCGAGAGTGGTTGTTTTTTTGAGCGTCATTTGGCTCCATCCTGACAGGTTGACGAGCAGGCGACGACGCCCGTCACACCTTTTGTAAATTTTATTTTTTTTTTTTTTTCTATATTTCAATAGTGTATTTTTTTCTA
>JGI24698J34947_10001679_pt1 | contig 11819 bp, 2 predicted proteins | sample TergutMp193P3_FD_34947 | JGI IMG/M metagenome (IMG submission 34947)
GACGTCGCTTTTTATTTCAACGTAGTCTTCGAGCTTGTCGTCGAACTTTCCTGTCCTGTTGCCGTTGAAGAAATAGGTGACGTGGCCGTATTTCTGGGTTTCCGAAATTGCCAGGGTTCGCACGCCTGTGGCCGCAAGGTATTCTCCCATGGTTTTGTCAATCGAAGGCGGGTTGACAAGGTAGCGCCTGGGCACATGGGTATCCCCGTCGTATTCCATCATTCCCGCGTAACAAATTTTTGGAAAGCGGACACGGTCGAACTTGTTGAATTTTTCTTCCTCAAAGGCGGCGGTGATTTCCAGCGCCCGGTCTCCCCGGAAGTTGAAGTACACCACCGAATCTCCGTCGTTAATGGTCCCTATTGGCTTACCGTTTTCGGCAATGACGAATTCCTTGAGATCCTGATCGATGATGCCGGGGATCTCTTTGCGGTAGGTTTCCACAGCCTCGCGGGCGCTTTTGAATTGCCTGCCTTCGCCGAGTACGTGAACCTTCCAGCCACGCTCCACCTGGGGCCAGTTTGCCCCGTAGCGGTCCATGGTGATCCACATCCTGCCGCCCCCGGAGGCTATTTTCGCGTCGAAGCCGTCAGTATTCAGCTCTTTCAGGAAAGCCTCGAAGGGGTCGACGTATTCCAGCGCGCTTGTTTCACCTACGTCCCTGCCATCGAAGAGCACGTGGACGCGGACCTTCTTCACGCCCTCGGCCTTTGCCTGCCTTATCATCGCCTTGAGGTGATCCAGGTGGCTGTGGACATTGCCGTCGGAGAAGAGCCCGATGAAGTGGGCAGAACCCACCGAGGACTTCACATTGGATACCACATCCTTCCAGGCCTGGCCCTGAAACATCGCCCCGGTTTCAATCGAAGCTTCAACCAGGGCAGCCCCCTGGTTGAAGACCCTGCCGCAGCCCATGGCGTTGTGCCCAACCTCGCTGTTTCCCATATCATCGTCCGAGGGAAGTCCCACCGCCTTGCCGTGGGCCTTGAGGCGTGTATGAGGGCTTTTAGCCTTAACGGCGTCAAGGTGGTACATCTTGGAGTCCGCAACCGCGTCCCCTTCTTTATATTTACCGTAACCAACACCGTCCATGATAAGCAGGACGACAGGGCCTTTTCGTCCCTTCCACACGGGATTTTTCTTCAGGGCTTCCAGCATAATACACTCCTCCGGGGCTCCAAAACCCCCGATAATTATATCAGATAGTAAAAAGCTTGGACAGGTATCGGAAGACTTGTTTTACCAGTCGAGATAGTATATAAAAAAGAGAAATTGGAGAAGAAGGTATTTGAGAGTGGGAAATAGCGCCGGCGCGGCAATCAGGAAGTTCACATTCTTTTTTCTTTTTGCAAGCGCCGTTATAAGCTATGCCGATGAAGCTGTTTTTTTTGAGACGCAGCCTGCTCCCCGTGTGGAAAGCGCTTCCGTAAAAACTTATCGTGATATTCCCGGAGTGACCGCCGGCGAAATTGAGGTAATAGAAGCGCTTAAATCGGCGGGACGGGTTTTTTCTTACGGCGCGATTCCTTCGGCGGAAGCGTTCGTTCAGAGCGATGGTTCATACGCGGGTTTCACCGCCGCGCTCTGTGAACTCCTTTCAGACCTTTTCGGCATACCCTTTGTTCTGGAGCTTTATGAACAGGACAAGATAAGAGACGCCCTTGAAAACGGAATAATTGATTTCAGGGATAATCTCTTTTCGACAGCCGAAACAGGACGGCGTTACTTCATATCGCGTCCTGTCGCCGAACGTTCACTTGCGGCTTTTGTATACGGGGATTCCGTAAAGATAGAAGCGGATTTCGATCTTGGCGGACTCAGGTTGGGTTTTTTGGAAGACACTGCCGCTCTTGACGCCATCCGAAACATTTATCCGCATCTCTCATTCGAAACTGTATTTTTAAGAAATATTCCTGAAGCGGCTGAAATGCTTGAGGCGGGTACGATTGACGCTTTTGTCGATTTTGCCATAGATTCCTGGTTCTTCGCAGATGATACCATCCATCCCGTTGAAATTCTTCTGTTTGCGTATAGTCCGGTTTCGCTGACCGCCGTTAACAGTGAGCCGGCTTTTGTTATATCCGTGCTTGATAAATATATCGACGCCGGTGGAATTGATGTACTGCGTAATTTATATGAAGAAGGCGGCTACGCGTACGCAAAATACCGTTTCAGAAAGACACTCTCCGAAGAAGAAAACGCGTATTTGGATGATTTGTTTTCAAGAGGCGCGGGGGTGCCTGTCGCGCTGGTGTCTGATGATTATCCGATGAGTTTTTACAATAACGCGGAAAGGGAATTTCAGGGTGTCGCCGTGGATGTTCTCGCGGAGATAGGCAGACTGACAGGCATTGAGTTCCATAATATGTCTGATGTAAACGCGCCCTGGGGGAAAAACCTTGAAAAGCTTGAGAACGGAGAGGTTTCTTTTATTTCAATACTGCTGTATACCGAAGAGCGAAAAGATAAATTTTTATGGTCTGATATCTATGCTTCCTGTCAATACGCGTTATTATCCAGAGAAGATTATCCGTATCTAAAAATGTATCAGGTGATACATACTACCGTAGGCGCCATGAGGAACTCGGCTTTCGTGGAAATGATAAATCTTTTTTTTCCGAATATCGAAAATGTTAAATACTATGATTCACAGTGGCAGGCACTGGACGCGCTTGAAAGCGGTGAAATTGATTTACTGATGGCCTCGGAAAACGTACTTCTTTCGATGGTGAATTATCTCGAAAGATACGGGTATAAGGTAAATATGCGTTTCGACAAACCGACTGAAGACTCGTATTTCGGTTTTAACAGGAACGAAGAAGTCTTGCACTCGATTTTTTGTAAAGCCCAGCAGTATGTCGATACCAAACATATTGAGAAAATTTGGACTAACCGTATTTATGACAACTCAAGGCAGGCGGCAAATCTACGGGCCAATTATCTCTCCCTGTCGGCCGCTCTCCTTGTAGCTGTACTGCTGATTATGGTAGTTCTGTTAATCGATAACCATAAAACGACAAAACTCTATAAAGAACAGGCGACAACCATATCTACCGTATACGACTCCCTTCCCGATCTGGTATACAGCAAAGATCTCAACGGCGCGTACACGAGCAGCAACGACAGCTTCGCGAAATTCCTGGGGGTTAGCAAAGAGAAAATGATGGGCAAGACCATCCTGGAATTATATAACAAAACCGATCAGAAAACGGCTCATGAGCTTATCGAAAGGGACATGAAAATTATCAGGGAGGGAATTACCGTAAAGCAGGAAGACTGGCTTGTTTCCGCCGATCAGACCCGCGGACTCTATGAGAATATAAAGGTTCCCTTGCTATCTAACGGCAAAGTAACAGGTCTGCTGGGAATAGCGAGGGATATTACCGATCTCAGGAAAGCGGTAGAAGCCGCGAATGACGCGTCCAGGGCAAAGAGCAACTTCCTGGCGAGAATGAGCCATGAGATACGCACGCCAATGAACGCGATTATAGGCATGACCGAGCTTGCCCTGCGTGGGAATGATCCGAATGACATTCACAAACACATCCGTATGGTGAAAGACGCTGGAGCGCACCTTTTGTCGATCATAAACGACATTCTTGATTTTTCCAAAATCGAGATGGGAAAGCTGGAAATCATACCGGCGGATTATTTGTTTTCATCCATGATAAATGACGTGATAAGCATTATCAGAATGAGAGTCATAGATTCAGAGGTAAAATTCGCGGTAAACGTTGATTGTGACATACCAAATGTGCTGTCAGGAGATGAAACAAGAATACGCCAGGTGCTGCTTAATATTCTGAATAACGCTGTCAAATATACGGACAAAGGTTTTGTGTTATTGGTAATAAAAGGCAAAAGGATTGATGACGCTTCTGTCAATCTTGTTATGAAAGTGATGGACTCAGGCAAAGGAATTAAACAGGAAGACATTAAATCGCTATTCGGCGAATATACCCAGTTTGATTTGGAAAAGAACAGGGGTATTGAAGGAGTAGGGCTTGGGCTCGCGATAACATGGAATATCGTCAAAGCCATGGGCGGGGAAATAAAGGTTCAATCCGAATATGGCAGGGGCAGTCTTTTTACCGTTACGCTGCCGCAGAAAATCAGTTCAAACGAGCCCCTGGCGGTAGTTGAGGACGTGAAAGAAAAGAATGTATTGGTTTATGAGCGCCGTGACATATACGCTGATTCCATTACCAGCACCGTGAATAACCTTGGCATAAGCTGTACGCTTGTCTCAAACGATTCGGAATTGCTGGAAGTAATGATGAACCAGATATTCAATTTTATTTTTATATCATTTGACCTTCTGGAAAGCAACAGAAAAAAAATATCGGAATATGCGGCTGACGCCAAAATTGTTGTACTGACGGAATTCGGAGAGGCGATTCCCGACGCTAAACTGAGGGTTCTCGCGATGCCGGCGTATTCCATACCAATAGCCAACATTTTAAACGGGATTTCAGAGAGTTTTATTTACGACGAAGACGAGGAAGGAATTTTAAAATTCGCGGCTCCGTCCGCCAAAGTTCTTGTTGTTGACGATATAAATACCAACCTTAAAGTCGCCGAAGGCCTTTTGTCACCGTATAAAATGCAGATAGATTTGCGCAAGAGCGGCAGAGATGCCGTCGAGGCGGTGAAATTCAAAAAGTACGATTTGGTTTTTATGGATCATAAAATGCCGGATATGGACGGCGTTGAAGCAACCCGGGCCATCAGGGAATTGGGCGTTGATAATCCGTATTACAGAGATCTGCCGATTATAGCGCTGACAGCCAACGCCGTTACAGGGATAAAAGAAGAATTTCTGAAGAACGGTTTTAACGATTACCTCTCGAAGCCGATAGAAACTGTTAAGCTTAATACTGTTCTGGAAAAATGGATCCCGAAAGAAAAACGGGAGACTATCGCGAAAGAAAACGGCAGCGCCGCCGCGAGAGAAAACGACAATGTCAATGATATAATCAAAATTGATGGACTTGACGTGAGACAGGGGATCTTCCTGTCGGGCGGAACAATAGAAAGTTTTTTGGGAACACTTGCCATCTTCCGCAAGGATGGATTTGAGAAGATCGGAGATCTCCGGGCATGCCTTGAATCGGGTAATGTAAAGCTGTATACAGTCCACGTTCACGCGCTAAAAAGCGCGTCGGCCAATATTGGAGCTGTCGAATTGTCGGAATTCGCGAAGGCCCTGGAGGCCGCCGGGGATCGGGAGGATTTGGGTTATATTAAAGCGAACACCCCGGCGTTTATAGCGGCTCTGGAAGTGATTTTGGACCGTATTTCCGCCGTATTGGCAATGTACAGGGAAAGCGGCGCCGGGAATGCCTCCCGTGACAAGGAGCAGTTAATCCGTGAGCTTGTAAAATTAAAGAACGCTATTGAAAATCTGGATGCCGGAGCCATGAATGAATCCGTTGAAGCCCTGCAGGATATAACACAAAACGATGATATTGCCGGCATTATTGAAAGCATTTCGGGTAAAATTCTGGTCGCCGAATATGATGAAGCGGCTGATTCGGTTAAATCCCTGCTGGAAGAGCTGGAAAATGGAGCGTCTTGATTCCGGTTTACTGTGCTCTCGATATTATGCTATTTATCAGTCCAAGCGCCTTCTCATATTCGGCAACCAGAATGTTGTCGGAAATATCCTCGATGACAGTTTCCATATCTTCTCCATGGGTCGATTGCCTGAGTTCTTCAATGATATCGTTAATCGAACCGGCATCCAGATCATCGATAGCCGTTTTTAGCTTAACAAGATCCGCTCTTGTTTTTTCCGCGTCTTTCTTTTTTTCAACTGTGTTTTTTTTGAATGCTGTCAAAACATCGTTTATCCTGTCCAAAAGCGACCGCAGATCCGTCAGGAAAACAGCGTTATGGGTTTTAACATAAACCAAATCCTCATTATCGCCGGCCTCTTCCAAAACCTTCGCGGCTTCCGACAAAGCGCGCGCTCCTATGTTTGCCGACGCGCTTTTCAGCGCATGGACATAGATTGTATACAAAGCCAGATCATCCTTTTCAAGGCATTTGGTCAGCTCATTGATCTTTTCACGGCCGTCTTTGTAAAACAGGACAAGCGTATCCAGATACTGCTCGGTAATTCCGCCCGACAACGCAATACCCCTGTTGACATCTATACCCTCAATCTTGATATCGCTGTTGATTTCCCGCTCTTTGCGCGCGGCCTTTTTACCGTCCTCTGCCGCTGATATTGTCTGCTTTTCTTTCGGAATCCATTTTTCCAGGATTGCGTTTAACTTAACCGTATCAATAGGCTTTGACAAAAAATCGTTGAACCCGTTTTCCAGGAACATTTCTTTTGTACCTGAGACAGCATTAGCAGTCAGCGCGATAACAGGCACCGTGTTGAAATACGGATCCTTGTCACCCATTTCTCTTATGCGCGTGGTAGTTTCGATGCCATCCATCCCCGGCATCTTGTGATCCATGAACAATAAATCGTAACGTGTGGACTTCAGCGCTTCCAGCGCCGCGAGACCGCTGTTGCACAGGTTTACCTGCATTTTATAGGGCAGCAGCAGTCCCTCCGCGACTTTCAGGTTTGTATTGATGTCATCAACGACAAGGACCTTTGCGTCCGGCGCGGTAAACCTGACTATGAGCTCATTGCTTTCGTTGTAGGAAAAACTGCCGGAAATGCCGTTCAGGATATCGGCAATGGATACGGAATGAGCCGGCATGGCAAGAACACTTAAGTTTTTGTCGGGAATGGCCTCGCCAAAATCGGTGAGTACAACGATTTTTGTGTTTTCTCCAAACTTTGCTATTGTACCCCTGTTTTTGGTGAACAGCGCGAATGAAATAAAAATAAACGAATACGCTGTACTTGCCATTTTCGCGAGCAGTTCCGAATCGCTTAAGACAAGCGCGCAGTCTACGCCGAGACTTTTAATGCTGAAGACTATGGAATTGGCGTAAATATCACGGCGCTCATAGACGAGAACACGCTTTTGATTCGAGTTCACAACAAACGCCACCGCTTCATCAGCGTGAATTCGCTGCGGGATAGTAACGATAAATGTGCTGCCTTTCCCGTATTCGGATTTGACGCTGATGTTTCCTCCCATTGCTTTTACAATTCTTTGGGTAATGGCAAGTCCCAGCCCCGTGCCCTCAATCCCCTTGCTTTTTTCCAAATCGAATTGGGTATATTCACTGAACAGGTCTTTTATGTTTTCCTCTCTAATGCCTCTGCCTGAATCCGTTACTTCGACGACCAGATTAAACGTATTCTCATCGTTTGTATCCCCGGCTACGTTAAACGACACAAATCCCTTTTCCGTATATTTGATGGCATTGCTCAAAAGGTTGAGCAGTATTTGCCGGATTCTTATTTCATCGCCAATCAGTTCGTTTGGTATTTTGCTCTCCAAATTTACCGCGAAACGGAGCTGTGAATCGACAGCCCTCATTCTGATAATGCTGACTACATCATTTATAAGAGACGCCAATGAATAAACGGCAGGAATGATTTCAATTTTCCCGGTTTCTATTTTTGAGAAATCCAGAATGTCATTAATAATGGACAGAAGATTTGTACCCGCCTGTTTAACCGTTAAAATGTGTTTGCGGGACGCGTCCAATTCATTCTCACGCAGGGCAAGCTCTGTCATGCCTATTATCGCGTTCATGGGTGTTCGTATTTCGTGGCTCATCTTCGCGAGGAAATTGCTTTTTGATCTGTTGGCCTGATTTGCTTTTTCAACCGCGCTTTCCAGCTGGATGGCTGTGTTACGGATGCTTTGAGTCATTTCGTTCCGGATCAACGCGTTGGCTATCAACCGGCCGGCGGAACGCAGGATCAATTCTTCATTCTCTGTAAATGTCCGTTCAGTATGGCAATCGTCAAAACTGATGGAACCCCAGAATGTTTCCTGTAAAAACACAGGCACCACAAAGAAGGATATTATTTCTCCCTTCACCAAAAACACCTGTGTCTCGGGAAGCATATCACGCGTTATTCCGGTGACGCATTTTCCTTCTGCCAGCAATTCGCCGATTCCGGGGATATCTTCCTCGTGTGATATATCCATCGGCATATTGCTGCCTCTGCGGAGTATGGGATTGTCCACCCACTCGTAAGCCAGAGTACAGCGCAGACGTTCGTCACTGATGTGATTCTTCCATATACATACGCGATCAACATCCATGGCTTTCGCCATTATGCTCATGGAGTATATTAAGTTGCTCTCAAACTTTTCTATAACCGGATCAAGCAGGATAGAGGACACATGGTTCAGGGTTTTAAGGAGGTCGTTCTGCCGGTCAATTTCATTCATCATCTGATTATGCTCGCGCATATCCCGGACATACGCCAGAACGGCATGGTCGTTTTCATAATTGACACGAACGAGCGTGACTATCGCCGGTATCGGCGTACCGTCCAGTGTTTGATGGTTCCATTCAAAGATATAACTGCCTTCTTCGAACGTCTTTTTTATGCAAGCCTGGGCTGCCTCGTAGGAATGCCGCCCGTCGCTTTGATATTCCGGTGACAGGGAGAAAAAGCGGTCAATAAACTCCTGCTTGCTTTCCAGCTTAAAAAGTCTCACGGCTTCACTGTTACAGGCAAAGCACTTGTATTCTTTGCTAAGCAGAAGACAGCAAAGGGGGATTGTGTCAAGCATAAGCTCTGTGCGCGCTTTCGCTTCACTCAGCTCGTCTATCAGGACTTTGCGCTCCGTAATATCCCTTGTGATTCCCAGCAATCCTATGACCTTGTTATTTCTGATCATTGGTGTTTTAACAGTTTCAGAGAATCTGCGGGATTTATCGGGATAAGTAACCCATTCTTCTACCCTGACAGCATTTTTTTCGGCTAACACTTTGCTGTCGGCTTCCATGAATCTTCTGGCCATGTCCGCATCAGTCACATTGAACAGCTCGGCCACATTTTTACCGATTATTTCCGACGCGGGATGGCCGGAGAATGTTTCAAAAGTATGGTTACAGCTTGTGTACACCCCGTTTATGTCTTTGCTGTAAACCGAATCGGGTACAGACTCGAATATGGCGGTGAGAAGCGCCATCTGGTCTTTGTAGAGCTGCCTTGTCTTGCTGTTCTTCAGGAACAGGAAGATCGTGACAAATAACATCAGCAGAAGAACAACGGCAAATATAAAAAGGAAAAACAAAGACCTGTTGGTAAATTCCCTCTGATAGTCAAAAATGCGGCTTGTCCAGCTTTTTACGATTTTATCGGTATTGATGAAATCCTGGGTTTTGCTGAAAATGGAGCGCAAAAATTCCTCGTCTTTGTTAAATCCAAAAAACGATTCCGCGGTCGGTGAAGTAAACTGTATGTTTGTCTTATATCCCGATTTTTCGCGAAGATGTGTCTGACTGAGAAGCCCGTATTCCGACTCCATCAGTAAATCTATCTCGCCTCTCTCCAGCGCAATCATTGCCTCGTCTTGAGTATTGTAATACCTGGTGTTTGTACTGCCGGGAAACCATCTGTTGTACAGTTCGACGTGAGCGGAATCCCTTATCATACCTACGGCTGCCCGTACTACCTGATACATTTCCAGATTGGGATAATCAGATCTGGATATGAGGATATAATGTGAAGTAGCGTATGGGTGGTCGGTCCACAGAAAATGCTCCTTTCGCTCTTCGGAGTACTGCAATTCAGAGACCAGGGAAACCTCATCGGCCCTGAGTTTTCTGAGTATTTCGGCCCACGGTGTATTTTTATCGGTTACGACATCAAACTGTATACCGGTCAGCAGGCTTATTTCCGCCAGAATATCTTCCGCGATCCCCTGAAATTCTTTTTCCCTTTCGTTGTAAAAGCTAAGGGGATAATTATAGGTTTCCAAAGCGATGGGTATCCTGGTACCGTTTGCGGCGAGGTTTTCCAAATAAGCTTTTTCTTCACCGGTAAAAAATACGCTTAGCTCATACTTCGTGTATTCGTGTTCGCCGGCCTTGTATAGTTCGTAAAGTTTATCTATTCCCCCTGCCGCGATATATTTGTCCACAACCGATATAACAGGTTCAAGTTCAGGATTTGCGGTTGTCAACGAAACAGGAGTATATACCAATGGGAAAAAAATCCTGGAAGTGATAAAGGCATTATCCTCAAATTCACTAGCCGATACCGAATCATCAACAAACGCGTCAATGACACCGGACATCAGTTTCTCTGTCACATCATCAATACTATATACGGGTATTTGCTCAAATGTCAGTGTTGGGTATGCATTCAAAATGGATTGGGCTGTGACGGTGTCTTCATAAAAGCCCAGCCTGAGCCCATTGACATCATTTTCCGTCTTAATATCATCACGAGGGCCCTTTGTAAAAATGCCGAGTGACCGTTCCGCGATTGGAAGCGTCATGAAAAAATGCTCCCTGCGTTCCGGAGTGGGGGTCATTTCACTCGTGAAATCAATGACACCCCCTTCCAATCCTTCTATCACGACATCCCAATCATATAATTCATGTGTAAACGTAATACCGAAAAGGCCGGACAACAGTTCGCCCAGCATTGGCACAAAACCCGCCTTCGATCCGTCCGGCAATATGAACATTTCCGTCGTTTGCAGGCTTCCGAAACTAAAGCTCTGTCTTGAGGCTTTAAGCGCCTCTATCGCCGCGATTTCATCATTTGTTACGCCGGGGATATCACGATAGGATTTGATGGAATCATCAAAGGAGGGAGCTTTTGTGTTTATGGAACAGCCTGTCAAGCCGGTGAACAGCAAGATCAGGATTAAAACGCTTGTCAGTTTCACGTTTATTCTAACACCTTCTGTAAAGTATACCAGCAAGTGTCTTTTTCGGCAATTGTTATGTTACTACTGACGCGTTGGCTCCACGACGCTCCGGAACAAAAAAAGCGCGTATATAGCATACGCGCTTTTAGGGCAAAAGGTCTTCTTTTTCCTATCCCGAAACAATACTTGTCTTACGCAACCTTAAACCTGGAAACCTCCCTTATAAGGGAATCAATCCTGTCGCGGTTTTTGCCGGACAGGTTGTTAACCTGATGTACGGCAATGTTGATTTGCTCCGCTCCGCTTGCCATTTCGTTCATGCCGCAGGTGATTTCCTGCGTCACTTTTTCAAGGTTTTGGCTCTCCTTGATTACTTCCTGCGCCCCCTCGAGCATTTCATTTGAACCGGACTTTACATTATGGGTAATATCGGTTACCTGCACAATTCCGTCAAGTACCTGCCTGCTTCCCTCTCCCTGCTCCTCCATCGCGTTGCGGATGTTTGCTTCCTGGGCCGAAACCGTCTTTACATTTGCGTCAATCGCTTCAAACCGGGTGAGTACGTTTTCTGTAGACTTGGTGATATTGTCGATTGATTCCTTTATCTTCTTCAAAACCGTACCAATGGTTTTTGACTGTTCGCTGGAACTCTCGGCAAGTTTGCGGATTTCGTCGGCGACTACGGCAAAGCCCTTGCCCGCGTCGCCCGCGTGCGCCGCCTCAATCGCGGCGTTCATCGAAAGAAGGTTGGTCTGGCTGGCGATGTCTTTCATTACGGTGTTGATCTTGAGCAGGCCCTCTGATTCGTGGGCTATTTCCCGAATATCCGCAGCCACTCCCTGCAAACCGCTACGCCCAACTTCGGAGGCTTCCTGCAGGGTTTTTACATTTACGCCGTTCTTGACAAGCGTATCGGTAACGGACGCGATATTGGCGACCATTTCCTCAATTGCCGCCGACGCCTGCGATACGTTTTGGCTCTGGGCCTCTACATTGTCGTTGAGTTTGTCGATGTTTACCGTAACCTGTTCCATGGTCGCGTTTGTCTGGGTTACG
>JGI24698J34947_10001680_pt1 | contig 11818 bp, 10 predicted proteins | sample TergutMp193P3_FD_34947 | JGI IMG/M metagenome (IMG submission 34947)
AAAATATGGTTTTGCTCCCAGAACTCAAGGATTTCTTCTTCCAGCTTGGGGAAATTTACTTTTGCGTCAACCGGCTTATACACGACGATCTCCTGATTTTGCGTTTGCTCAAACTATGGCATAAAGGGAGATTTTTTTCTATTACCCAAGTCCTGCGTCGCTCAATATCCGCCAGATAAGATACGGAAATCCCCGCGTATTCAGCCAGTTTTGCCCTGATTATTCGCAGATTTTTTCTTCTGTGAGATTGTAAGAAAAAAGTACAATTTGCAATGACCGCTTACGGCTAAGGCAACTCATAAGTACTCCCGTTCCAATACTTGATAATAGCACCGCAATCCGTCCGCCAATTGTTCCTCCACGCCGCGTCGGCTGCCGTCGGATTGGGATATCGTACATTGATTGTTTGCGTGGCAACCCAATTCTTGAACGCGCCATCGCCGACAGCCATTACGCCAGCGGGAATGAATATAGGATTTATTTTGGCGCAACCGGAGAACGCATAGCTGCCGATATATGTTACGCTTTCAGGAATTGTTAAGGCGGTAAGGCCGGCGTCAGTGCAACCGGAGAACGCATAACTGCCGATAGACGTTAAGCCAAGGGGGAGCGTTACGCTCTTAAGTTTGTCGCAATTTTCGAACACATACTCGCCGATAGACGTTACGCCAATGGGGATTGCTACGGCGGTAAGGCCGCTCTCGGAGAACGCATAGCTGCCGATAGACATAGTAGACGTTACCCTTGTGGGGAACGTTACAGTGGCAAGACTGGTACACTTGAAGAACGCGTAGCTGCCGATAAACGTTACGCCAGCGGGGATTGATACGCCTTTAAGGCCGCTATTGGAGAACGCGTAGCTGCCGATAGACGTTACGCCAGCGGGGATTGATAAGTTGCTGTTGGTAAGGCTGACACACTCGGAGAACGCGTAGCTGCCGATAATAGTTATTACGTTGTCTGACTGAAATACTACGTCGGTAATTGCTGTGTTATAGAAGGCGCCTGAGTCAGAAATATCGCCCGTGTAGCCGATTTCCTTTACGGGCAGGTAGGGGCTGTTTTTATCAGGCCGGTACATGGCAGGTATATTTACAACACCGCTTGTTACTGTCCCTTTTCTGACTCGGTACGCGTTGCCGTTTATAAGTTCAAAGGCAAGCCCTGACGTGCCGGTGGCGTATGCGGGGCGGTTTTCAGCATGTGACAAATTATTTTGGCAAACACCTGCTAATACACCGTCGACGGTTGTGGTGGGCTTTTGGGTTTCAATCCAATCCCAGTCGTGCGCGTTTGGGTCTACGGGAATGTCGCGTGTTTCTCTGTGCGACGTGTCAAGAGAGCACGTTCTTGTTTCCACGCCTCTTGCCACACAGGTGGCGGCGGTTGTTACTGTCCATGTGTCCCATTGGTGGGTGTGGGAGCCGCTAGGTGTTGGTTCGCCGCCCGCCGCGCCGCCGCCGCCACCACCGCCGCCTCCTAATACGCTGTCACAGGCGGTCATCGAAAACCCGATTGCCGCGACAAGGACGATAATACCGACATGTTTGAACATACCTTTCATACAAAACTCCTTACAAAAATGATTGACACTGTTTATGGGTTGTTATAATACCCGTTGAACATGATATCTATAAACTCTTTCGCCGCTTCCCTGATAGAGTTAATGTTGGTTGTACTTAAAGAAGTACTGCAATCCAGCACAAGGTAGATAATTACCGAATGTTTTTCTACGGATGGTGTAATTGAGCCGGTCGAAGAGTATTCACTGTTTATCTGCCATGCTGTCGTACTGGAATTCCAAAGCCATTGTCTTGCATTGGTTTCAGTAATCGGACTGTAGCCTGTAACATTTGTGAACTCAAAACTAACCTCAGAACCGTTTATTTTCCCGGGTATGGGGCCGGAACCCTGACTGGAAGAAATTCCGGCGCCATAAGTGATGTCGGTTAATTTATACGTCACATTGGATCCTGTACCGGATATATCAATGAAGCCGTCTATGTATGTGGATGAGTTCGACGCATCGACAGAGGCCGAAGTAGTAACGTCAAAAGTTATGCGGACTCTAGCGCCGTTGAAAAGCAAGGGTGTAATAAAGGTAAAGTTTGTAGAGGAACGAGCTATGTCCAATTGTTTGGCTATGTCTTTAAATGCGGTTTCCAACTGATTAAAATCGGTTAATACATAACTATTAGTAGGGATGCTGGCAATTGCCTCCAAATTATTCTTAAATTCTAGATTGTCGATTACATCGCTTCCGGGTACGCCTACCGAGTACGCGGTTATAGGTTTACCCGCAATCCTCCTTGCTCCAATCTGACCGGCGATATATGTTTTGTATAGGACGGTGTTATCAAAAGTTTCCGCTTCTATCGGGGTTAATGCCGACCGCCCACCAGACGCGTTATCAAGCCCGTCGGTAAATGTAATAATGTTCACCGAATCAAGGTTTTTCGGATAACTTGCATCATTGCTTTTAAGATTTGCCATCGCTTTATGAATACCGTAGAACATGGCAGTCCCGCTTTGGTTCGCGATAACATATTTTGTATCAAGTAGATTGTTAAGGGTGGTTTTACCTGAACGATCGAGCATGATCAGCGTACCATCCGTTAAGTCCTCCGCATCTCCCGCGAATTTGATTAGCCCCACATAGATGCCTTCCTCGTTTAACGCACGCCATCTGGCATATAGGGTGATATTGCCATTAACAGGATAGGAAGCGCCTGCATTGTAGTTGATTCCCGCGCCGGAAGTAATGGTATTCCAGCCGCCGAAGTTGCAGCCGGTTCTGGTCAAGCCGTCCCCGCTTGGAAGGGTTATGCTGGAACCGGCCTGTGTTGTTTGTGCCGAAGGAGCTGTGCCGCTACCCCCGTTGGCGTCGAAGGTTACAGTATAGGTCGTAGGTGTACCGCCGTTATTGCCGCCATTGTTGCCACCGTTATTGCCGCCGTTGGGGTCAGTGCTATTGCCGTCGTTGCTGCCGTCGTCTCCGTCGTCCGAGCAGGCGGTCATTGAAAACCCGATTACCGCCGCAAAAACAATAATTCCTAAAACCTTAAGAATGTTTTTCATTACAAGAACCTCTTTAAAGAATCACCCTTTAATGTTTATTTTATTCATAAAATGCTTGGTTGTCAAGAGAAAATGATAATAAAATAACTATATTTATATGAAATATGGCAAATTATAAGCATTTCATTGCATTGTCTACTTTTCAATGCCTAATAAACTATGTAATAATGAATATAAAAGCTTCTTTTGGCATGAATTTAAAGCATTACCGTAAAAAAAGGCGTTTATCGCAGGAACAGCTGTCCGAAAAAGTGGATATATCCGTTATGCACCTGAGCAAGATCGAAAGGGGACTGACATTCGTTTCCGCGGAGCTTCTTGAAAAGCTATCTTTTCACCTTGAGATATCTGTTGCGCGGTTATTTTGCGGTGACAACGAATATTTATATGACGATGACATATTGGAAAGATTTGACAGAATTACAGAGCAGCACCTCATAAAAGCAATGGAAGGAATAAAGGGCGATATAAGGCAAAATGATATTAATGATTAATTTTTAAGGAATATCCGGCGATCGTCAATTCCCGGCGCGCCGCAGGCGGTCGTTGATTGCCACGCCGAGTCCTTCCCTCGGAGCAAGCTGGGCGAAGATTCGTGAAACTTTAAAGTCCAGTTCGTGCAGGGTTTCAAAAAGACAGGCGGCCGCTTCGTTAACGTTGCCGGCGGCGGAAAGCACCCTTGCCGTCGCGTTACGCGCATTGCCGTGTTCCGCGAGCCACGCGTCACGGGAAGAATCGTCAAAGAAGAGATAAGCCGCGTCCGTTTCAAAGGGCAGGCGGATAATGTCTTCCCTGTTAAATACCGAAAGCCGCGCCCGCGGAGCGTAATGGCTTTTTAACTGTCCCGGAGAGGCAAGGCCGTCCGCCGTATCTCCCTCGGCGAAAGCGGCGTCCCCTACCGGGCCGATCAGTTTTTCAATCGCTTCTTTCGGCGCGCCGCCGTGTCTCAGGATTTTTATGCCGCAAGTCATGTCCAGCACGGTGGACTCAACTCCTATCCGCGCCGGGCCTCCGTCAAGGATAACGTCAACTTTTTCACCCAAAGCGTCCCGTACGTGCTGCGCCCTTGTCGGGCTAAGCGCGCCGAAGGGATTTGCGCTGGGAGCCGCCACCGCTCCGCCTGAAAGTGAGATTAACTTTTGCGCCGCCTCGTGAGCAGGAAATCGGATTGCCGCCGTGGAAAGCCCGGCGGTGGCAATGCCGGGTATTTTACCGCTTTTCGGAAGAACCAGCGAAAGAGGTCCCGGCCAGAAATTTTCCGTGAGCGTTAAAAGTTTCCCCCGCGCCTCTTCGTTAAGGAGCGAAAGATCGGCAGTCTCTTCCAGCGTCCGCGTGTCGGCAATGTGTATAATGAGAGGATCAAAACGGGGGCGTCCCTTTGCCTCAAAAACTTTCACCAATGCAGAGGAGTTATAGGCGTCCGCTCCAAGACCGTAGACAGTTTCTGTTGGAAAGGCGACAATACCGCCCGAACGCAAAACTTTCGCCGCCACGCTCAAGGATTCTGGAGAAACAGGAAGAAATTCCATGTTCAAAAGATACTATGAAACATTCAATTCGAGAAGGCGCCGCCGGAAAATTGTTGTCTGCTATTGACACTTTTTCAGGCTTGTTCTATACTTAACCGCGTATTTAGTTTGTTTTACCGGGGCGGTTAGCTCAGATGGTTAGAGCACCAGCTCGACACGCTGGGGGTCACAAGTTCAAGTCTTGTATCGCCCAATATTCCGGTATGAAAAAAGTATTGGTATCACTGTTATTGTTCCTCGCTGCCGGCGCTTTCGCGGACAGCGGTTTAGAGATAGTTGTCGAAGAAAATTCAAGCGGCCTTACCATAACAGGTTCAAAAGGAAAAGCTAACGTCCTTGAAATCCCCGATACCATTGACGGCAAAAGCATTACTCAAATCGGCGGCGGCGCTTTTAACGGCAAGGGGCTCACTGAGGTAACTATCCCGGATTCTGTTACCGTTATCGGCGACGGAGCTTTTTCCTTTAATATGCTGACTACCGTAATCATCGGAAACAATGTAACAAACATAGGTAAAGGCGCTTTTACCGGAAACAAACTGACAAGCATTTCAATAGGATCAAGCGTTACGAGAATAGGCAAGGGGGCGTTTTCCAACAACCTGCTTGATTCTGTGGTTTTGCCTGACGCTTTAACAGATATTGACGATTACGCTTTTTTTAACAACAGGTTAAAAAACATCGAATTTCCGGGAAGTGTTACATTAATAGGCGAGGGTGCGTTTTCAGGTAACAGAATTGCGTCAATAGAAATTGGTACGGGGGTTACCGTTATCAGGGACGGCGCTTTTTACAACAATTTTATTACAAGCGTTACAATTCCGCCTTCGCTGGAAACTTTGGGCAAACGGGCTTTTGACGTCCGTTCCTCCGACGGCCGTATACGCGGCAATATTGTTTACACCGATACAAGCGGAAATGTCCTGTATACTACCGCTACTAATTTCGACGCATTCTACGCTTCCGAGGGAAGAAAGTCAGGCAGGTACACCCTTTCCGATGGAAGCTGGAGTTTGGAGTAACGCCCTCTACCGTGCGCCGGAGGCGGAAGTTCAGTGGCGCTCACAGTTGTAGTTTTGCTATATCCTGCAAGAAAGAATTAATTTATCAAGATAAATTATGGGAGATATGCAATGCTAATAGGAATAAACCCGGTAATCGGCCCCGAACTTCTTGACGCCTTGTTCCGCATGGGGCACGGCGATGAAATTGTTTTGGCCGACGCATTTTTCCCCGGCGATTCAATGAATCCACGCGTAATCCGGGCTGACGGAATCAGAATCCCTTCGCTGCTTGACGGAATCCTCGCCCTTATAAATCTGGATTCCTATGTTCCCTATCCGGTTGTCATGATGGCTCCGGTTCCCGGCGACGCTCTTGATGAAACAGTTGAAAAATCGTACCGGGCGATCATTGACAAACGTTGGCCGCAAACGCCGGCGGTTGAGCGTATTGAAAGATTTGCTTTTTACGAGAGGGCAAAGAAAGCCTTTGCCGTGCTGATGACCGGAGAGACGGTAAAATACGGCAATATCATTTTGAAAAAGGGAGTAATTCCGCAAGGAGGGAAAAATGGCGGTTAATCGTTTTAAGGGCGCGTATCCAAAAATCGGCATACGGCCGACTATCGACGGACGGCAGGGCCCCCTGAAAGTACGGGAGTCTCTGGAAGCGCAGACCATGAATATGGCGCGCGCCGCAAAGACGCTGCTTGAAAAGAATCTGCGCTATTCCAACGGAGAGCCGGTGCAGGTGGTTATCGCCGACACCACTATCGGCAGGGTTGCGGAAACAGCGGCGTGCGCGGATAAATTTCGCCGCGAAGGAGTAGATGTCACCCTAACGGTTACGCCCTGCTGGTGTTACGGCAGCGAAACAATGGACATGGATCCCTCAACCATAAAGGGCGTGTGGGGCTTTAACGGCACGGAACGTCCCGGCGCGGTGTACCTGGCTTCGGTGCTTGCCGGACACGCGCAAAAGGGGCTGCCCGCCTTCGGCATTTACGGGCACGATGTTCAGGACGCCAGCGATACGGAAATTCCAGCGGACGTACAGGAAAAATTGCTCCGCTTCACAAGGGCGGCGATTGCGGCGGCGACCATGAGGGGCAAGAGTTATCTGCAAATCGGTTCTATCTGCATGGGTATCGCCGGTTCCATCATCAACCCGGAGTTTTTTGAAGAGTACCTGGGAATGAGAGTCGAAAGCGTTGATGAAGTTGAAGTTATCCGGCGCATGGAAAATAAAATTTACGATGAAAAAGAATTCCAAAAAGCCCTCGCGTGGACGAAACAATTCTGTAAGGAAGGCTTCGATAAAAACCCGAAGGAGATTCAAAAATCCCGCGCCGAGCAGGACGCGGCATGGGAATTTGTCGTCAAGATGATGTGCATCATTAAAGACCTCTTTAACGGCAACCCAAATCTGCCGCAGGGCTGCGAAGAAGAACGCCTCGGCCATAACGCGATTGCCGGAGGTTTCCAGGGACAGCGCCAGTGGACGGACTTTTATCCCAACTGCGATTTCCCCGAATCGATGATGTGTTCTTCTTTTGATTGGGAAGGCGCGCGCGAACCGTACATTCTGGCAACAGAAAACGACACGCTTAACGCCGCCGGAATGTTATTCGGAAAACTTTTAACCGGCACCGCGCAGATTTTTGCCGATGTTCGCACTTACTGGAGTCCGCAGGCCGTCAAGCGCGCGACCGGTTACGACTTAACCGGAAAGGCAAAAGAATCCGGCGGCTTTATTCACTTGATCAATTCGGGGGCGGCGTGTGTTGACGCTTCGGGCGAAATGAAGGACGCGAACGGCAACGCGGTAATGAAGCCGTTCTGGGAAGTAAATGAAAAAGACTGGAAAGCGTGCCTTGATGCGACAACCTGGAACGCGGCGGATTTTGGCTATTTCAGGGGCGGCGGTTTTTCCTCGCGCTTTATCACCAGAGCGGAAATGCCCGTTACCATGTCTAGGCTTAACATCGTCAAGGGCGTCGGCCCGGTACTTCAGATTGCCGAGGGCTGGACGATTAATCTGCCGGAAAATGTTTCGGATATCCTGTGGAAACGCACCGACTACACCTGGCCCTGCACATGGTTTGCCCCAAGGATTACCGGCCGTGGGGCGTTCAAAACAGCCTACGACGTGATGAACAACTGGGGCGCGAACCACGGTTCCATTTCTTACGGTCACATCGGCGCGGATCTGATTACCCTCTGCTCCATACTGCGGATTCCTGTCTGTATGCACAATGTTTGCGAAGAACAGATTTTCAGACCCGCGTACTGGAACGCGTTCGGCATGGACAGAGAAGCCGCCGATTACCGCGCGTGCGCCGCGCTGGGACCAATGTACAGATAGGAAAGCCGGAATCTTAATTTTTTAACGCGGCAAATTTTTGGCGCTTCAGTTCCCATGCCGCCTCATCCTGCGGTAGGTACGTTACCAGGCCGGTGATTTTGGCGCGGGCTTCTTCCACGTTTTTAATCACACCGGCGCTGATCAACTGAACGATTATATTGCCAAGCGCGGTGGCTTCCGCCGGGCCCGCGATTACTTTTTTTCCGGCGGCGTTTGCCGTATATTGCATAAGGTTCGTGTCCCGCGAGCCGCCGCCGATTACGGTAATAGCGGTAAGATTCCTGCCGGTAATGCGTTCAAGCTGTTTAATCCGGTAATCGTAACTTAAAGCAAGGCTTTCCAGAACGCACTGCGCGATGTCAATTTTATTAACAAGTTTTTTCTGCCCGGTCGCCTCAAAATAATTGTTGAACAGGGCGGGAAGGTTCCCCGGAGAGCCAAACTCCCCGCGCTCAACGTCAAGGTAAACATCCGGCGAAGTATTTTTTGCGGCGGCATCTTCTATCTCGTTAAAGGTAAGTTTTTCACCTTCCAGCGTCCACTGCCTGAGGCTTTCCTGTAGAAGCCATAAACCGGAAATATTTTTCAGAAAAAGGATTTTTCCATTATAACCGCCCTCATTGGTAAAGTTGCATGTAAATGCATCGCCGCCTGTTTCCGGCGCAGAACTTTCAATGCCCAGCAGCGACCATGTACCGCAGGAAATATAGCAGCGGTCAGTATCATCTAACGGTGCGGCGATAACCGCGTCGGCTGTGTCGTGCCCCGCGCCCGTTATAACCCGTACCCCGTCAATGCCCAATTCATCTGCCAGATCAGGCTTTAATGTTCCAAGCGCCTGCCCGCTCCCGCATACGGCAGGAAAAAGCGACGGCTTTATCCCCAACCTGTTTAAAATTTCAGCGTCGGCTTGTCTGGTTTTCAGATTAATCAGCCCGCTCGTGGAAGCTATGGTGTATTCGCACGCTATCTTCCCGGTTAGCAGAAACCCAAACAGGTCCGGCATAAAGAGTATTTTATCCGCTTTTTCAAAAATTGCGGGCCGCAGTTTTTTAAGCGCATAAAGCTGAAAGATGGTATTAAAGCGCATAAACTCAATGCCGGTACTGTTATATAGGGTCTCCTTTGGCACGATTTCAAAAACTTCCTTCATCACGTTGCCTTCTGTCAGCCTGTCGCGGTAGTGAAGAGGAGAATGTACGAGCGCGCCGTCCGCGTCAATAAGAGCGAAGTCACACCCCCATGTATCAATACTTATGCTTTGAATATCGAGTCCAGCCTGTGCGCATTTTTTAATGCCGGTCTTTATCTCGTTAAAAAGCGCGTCAATGTCCCAATGTAAATGACCATTGCGTTCCACAGGTGTGTTCGCGAAGCGGTGAATTCCCGAATGCGAAATACCGCCATCGCTATACGTTCCCAAAATCGCGCGCCCGCTTGATGCACCAAGGTCTAAAGCAAGAACTTTCATGCAGCCATTTTAACATATATTCATATAATGCGTCAAAAGATTAAATATGTTTTCTAAATTATAAGAAATATGTTAGAATACAAAAAAATTGATAAAGAGGAAGAAATGGAAAAAAAGGATCAATGCGCCCCGCAGCCGCCGATGGGCTGGAACAGTTGGGACTGTTATGCCGCCACTGTTACGGAAGCGCAGCTTTTGGAAAATGCCGAATATATGCGTAAAAATCTGCAATCCTGTGGCTGGGAATATATTGTGTGCGATATTCAGTGGTATGAACCCTTAGCCGGTACAGGCGAGAGCGATTACCGGCCATTTGCCGAGCTTTGTATGGATGAATATTCCCGTTTGATTCCCGCGGGAAACCGTTTCCCTTCCAGTGCCGGCGGCAGGGGTTTCGGCCCCATTGTGGAAAAGATTCACCGCATGGGTTTAAAATTTGGCCTTCATTATATGCGCGGCATACCCCGCCAGGCTGTTCACCGCCGTAGCGCGATAAAGGGCACAGAAATAACCGCCGATAAAATTGCCAATCCCTTTTCCATTTGCAGGTGGAATTCCGATATGTATGGAATCGATCCTTCAAAGCTACAGGCGCAGGACTATTACAATTCGGTATTTGAACAATTCGCTTTATGGAATGTCGATTACGTAAAAGTCGATGATATCTGCAATACAAATATGTATCCACACGCTCCTTATTCCGCGCAAAGAGAAATTGAGCTTATCCATAACGCTATTGAAGCCTGCGGAAGGCCAATGGTTTTAAGCCTTTCGCCTGGACCCGCACAGATTGATAAAGCATGGCATCTTTCCAAATACGCCAATATGTGGCGTATAACCGACGATTTTTGGGACAACTGGGACCTTTTAAAAGATATGTTCCGCCGCTGTGAATTATGGCAGGCTCATGTAAAACCCGGCTGCTGGCCGGATTGCGATATGTTACCGCTGGGACATATCGGCATTGGATTTAAAAAACCCCGTTACAGTAATTTTACCCATGACGAACAGCGTACGATGGTGACCCTCTGGTGTATATTCCGTTCCCCCCTGATGATAGGCGGAGCTATGCCTGATAATGACGAATGGACTCTATCCCTGCTTACTAACGCTGAAGTCCTTGCCGTACAAAAGTACGGCACAAAACCAACACAAATCATCCTGAACGATAAAGAAACTGTCTGGATGAATACCGCGGACGCAGGCGTAAATCTTGCCATCTTTAACTTGTCCGATGAAAAAAGAACGGTAAGCTGCCCACTTGCCGCATTGGGTTTTCAAAAAGCGGCGTTGCGTGATTTATGGAATAAACGGGATATGGGAATTATCAAAAATGAAGTTACGGCGAAAATTAGCCCACATGGCGCTATGTTATACAGGCTTACAGGGATAGAAGGCTGAAAAAAACGCGGCAAAAATTTGAATACGGTAGGTCATTTGCTTTCTAAAAAACGCGGTATGTGATATAATAAAAAAATGAAAAATATTACAGACGCGCCGTGTATTGTCGAGATTATACGCATAGCCGCAAATATGTACCGCATGGGCTGGGATGAACGTAATTCCGGTAATATCAGCTATCTGCTTGATGAAGAGGAAATAAAAGAGTACCTTACCCCCGGAAAAGTTTTAAGGACGTTTCCGGTTAAATTCGACGCGAAAGCTCTGGCTGGAAAATTCTTCCTTGTAACAGGTACGGGTAAATATTTTAAAAATATCCAATATGCTCCGGAAGAAAATCTGGGGATAGTCCGTATATCGGCAGACGGCGGCTCGGCGGAACTTTTATGGGGTCTGTCAGGCGAAGGAAGCCCGACATCGGAATTTTCCGTACACCTTATGTGTCATATCGCCAGGCTGAAAGCCAACCCCGCAAACAGAATCATTATGCATGCCCATCCCGTTAACCTTACGGCCATGACATTTGTACATTCGATTGACGAAAAGGAATTTACCCGTACGCTTTGGCAGTTTTGTATCGAGGGGATTCTTGTTTTTTACGAAGGTATCGCGGTCCTTCCGTGGATGCTTTGCGGAACGGAAGAAATTGCCGAAGCGACGGCAAAAAAAATGGAAGAGTTCAGGCTTGTAGTCTGGTCGCAGCACGGAGTATTCGGCGCGGGAAATTCGATTGACGAAGCGTTCGGGCTGATTGAAACAGCGGAAAAAGCGGCGGAGATTTACATAAAAACAATGCGTGCGCCGCACGTCAATGTCCCGTCAGACGCCCAGATTGCGACATTGGCGGAAAAATGGAATGTTAATTATCGCAGGAATTGGCTGACGCTTACTTAATCCGCTCGCGAATAGCGACGTTTACCTCAATTTTTCCGTTTTCGCCGAGTTCCATTGGTACAATAAGGGCCTCCACTTC
>JGI24698J34947_10001681_pt1 | contig 11815 bp, 11 predicted proteins | sample TergutMp193P3_FD_34947 | JGI IMG/M metagenome (IMG submission 34947)
ACTTTGCTGTGATAACAGCCATGCGTCAAAATCCAGCCTGATAAAAAGCTGAATCGCGTCATAATTCCAGGACAGCCAGAGATTGCGGGCAATCTCTTCCAACGGCTTAAGGTCAAGGGGTAATTTCGGCTTTACCGTATATGTGGATATATTCATATAAATAGTGTATGGTTTGAATAGCTCTGTGTCAACTGATTTAACCTATTCTGTTTAACATATTGGACATTGTGGAAATTACTGTAAATTATAAAACAGGAGCAAATCTCCCGCAGTTCACTTTTTCTTTTCAACCAGTTTGAGAAAATCCACAGGCGACAGAATAAAGGGTTCTTTGGGGAAATGTTTCAAGTTACCGCTTACTAAAATAGACCCGCTTTCCCTGGCTGTATCATAAAAAATCCGGTCTGATTCATCGGGCAGTTTAATCTTGCCCGGAAGCGGATCAAACGAAACACCTATACTCCTGATAAGGCTGATAAACCGGCAAATGTTAGTTGAATCAATTACGCTTGAGAATTTTAGACGCATCATAACCCTCTCATATTCACTTAAAATAGCGGAGTTATAGCACATTTCCACCTTACGGCTCAAAGCCATTTTTAAGATTTGAGAGGGTTTACCATAGGGATTGATAAACGCCGAAATAATAACATTGGTATCAAATACCAGCCTCATTTATTTACCGGGCGGGAACCCTTACTCTTCAGACCCGGTGGAGATGATTTTTTTCGCCGGCGGTGCAGGACAATCTCTTTATCAATTTCGTCCATCGTCATGGAATTAAGACCGCCTCTTACCGCCTGCATCTGTATTTCGTCAAGAAGCCGCATTGCTTCAGCGCGGTTAAGCGTATCAATAAGGCTTTCAAAATCCTGCCCCGTTATATCAAAAACAAGCATTGAAGGTTTGCCGTTATTGGTCAAAACAATTTTACCGCTGCGTTTGAGGGTTTCCCGCGTTTTTCTGGGAGAGGAGCTAAATTCCCTAATGCTTAAAAAATCCATAGGTTTGTCTCTACTAAACACAATAAAATATTATCTGATAATTGTCAATCAATTGTAAGCAGATTAGCAGATATTCAGCAAATCTCCCGCAGATCACTTTTTCCCGCCCATGCGTCCACCGCCAGCGTAACGTTTTCCCTGTCCGCCGAACTTAGTTTCCGGTAGGAGTTCACCAGCTTCCGTTCAGAATTGTCCAGGCTGTCGCCGTCCGGCTCTGCCCCCGTTACAAGGTATTCCGCCGATACCCCAAGCAGTTTCGCTATTTCAATACCTTCCTTCAAATTGGGGTAAGTTTTACGGGTCATCCACTTTTTGAATGTACTCAGGGGAACGCCGATTTTCCCGGCAATCCATTCCTGAGTCGTGTTTTTAGCCTTGATCTCGTTTTTGAGCCTCATCCAGAAATCCATACCTTAATTTTAGCCCTTAAAAAGAGCAAAAAAGGCACATTAGCTATTGACATGATTCCAAATATGGATACTATATTAAAACAAGTGAGAATATTTGGAATTTTCCATCTTGTGGATGGGCAATTTTGGACATTTATGGAGGAACAAAAATGACCGGAAAAAAGATTAGAGTTGTTCGGAAACTTCCGTTTCTGAACAACTTCCTTATTAAAACGCATTTTTGTAGGGCTTTAGCCCGAAAAAATGCAGGACTTGTGAGGGAACCAACAGGGTTCCCGAACAAGTCTATTATTGTTTGTGTGCTATTGACATTATTGTCAGTGAAAGTGTTTTCCCAATCAATGACACTTGATGAGGCAATCAGAACAACCGCGTCAGAATTGGGACAGCGGATAAATGCCGGCAGATTAGCAAATGTAAGTCTTTCAAATCAATCAATTGAGCAAACCGCAGAAGAATTGAGACAACAGCTGACTGCGCAAATTAAAATTGCGGTATTGAACTTTTCATCCAGTTGGCGTGATTTATCCGCCTATGTGATAGATGAATTGAACAACGCCATTGTCAGAGAAGGTAAATTAACCGTAGTGGACAGGCAACAATTGGATTTAGTCAGGCGGGAACAAAACTTTCAAATGAGCGGAGAGGTGAGCGATGAATCCGCGCAAAGTATAGGTAAATTTTTAGGCGCTCAGTTGATTTTATCCGGTTCATTTACGGTAATCGGCAATATCTATCGTTTCAGAATACGGGTAATAGCCGTTGAAACAGGAGTGGTGCAATACAGCAACTCAATAGATATAAACAAAAACGACCCTATTTTACCTCACCTTATGCCAAAACCACAATCAGACCCAATAGATTTTGGTTTTATTTTTTTCAATGGACTTACATTATTCGGTTATACTTATTCCCCTGATAAACCTCTTGGTTTTTCTCTCGGTGTATTTGGTATTTATACCTCATTTGGCTTTGCAGTGCCCAATTGGGGTGATAACCCTAAAGTAGGATCATCTAATTCAGATTCTACTGGTTATTCCACCGTTTTTCCACCTGATTACAATTCATCCCCAATATTAAATCAAAAGTTTGAAATTGTTGATTGGGTAATTGGTTATAATGTTACTATACTTCCAACTGTTTTATATATGCCTATCGGTGTTGGTACAGAAGCTGTTAAAGAATGGCGATTACAGAGACTACTTGATCAAGATGGAAATGATCGGGGGTACCCATTTCACACCCCAGAATGGAATCCTGCTCCTCAATGGGAAACTTTATTCTTATTTGAAGTCGGCCTTTTATTTCGTATACCTTTTCTAAATTTTGCCCCTTATTTATATGGTACTTACAGAAATATTGGAACCAACAAACACAGTTTTTCAATAGGGGTTGGCGGCAGTTTTGACTTTTTGGGCTTTTTTTGAGGTTCGTTACTCCAAATGCAAAAAACGCATTAAGTCTTTCAATGTTTGTAACTCAAGTTCGGCAATATAAAGACCAAAATCATTACTGTCATTTCTTTCCAAAACATTATAATAATCCATTCTCCTTAAAAGAGGTATGGAAACAGGAAATAATTTGTCTTGATATAAATATGTATTCATTACAAGGCGGGATATTCTTCCGTTCCCATCGGTAAAAGGATGTATATTTACCAATTTTCTATGAACTTCAGCGGCAAACATAACAGGATGAAGATTATCCCGTTCTTTGTTTGTCCATTCCAGGAACTCTTGCATTTTCATTGGAACACTTTCCGCCTTTGGCAGTATCTTTTTACTTCCGCTAATTAATACTTCAATTTTTCTATACTCACCGGGGCTGACAAAATTGGGAATGTTTCCGCTAAATAGCCGATGGCAATATAAAATATCATGTTCCGTTATATCTCTTTTTTTTATCAGAGAAAACATATAGTCGTATGCTCTTCCGTGTCCTTCAACCTCGTAAAATTCCCTGAGCGGATGACCGCCTATAGTAATTCCATCTTCAAGAATTACCTTTGTTTCTTCCAAAGTATATGTATTTCCTTCAATCGCATTGGAAGAGTATGTTGTTTCAATTTTAAAGAATTGGTTGATTTGTTGGAGGTATGCTCCTTCAAATGGCCTTATTTTATTTATTATCTTCATGCTTTTATCAATTTCGTTCAATAAATCCATAATTTTGTCCTTTTTTTTTATTTTGATACTGACGGCTTAACAACGGGATTCATAATATACAAATTTTGAGCATAATCCAACTATTTAAATTTTCAAGCCCCATGCAAAACTAACCGATTTGCATGAGGCTCAATCTCTAGCCTTTTACAGCACCGTCAACGATGCCCTTGATGATGTACTTTTGCAAAATCAGGAACACGATGATAATGGGAAGCATTGCCATCAATGTCGATGTAAGGATTAAGTCCCACCTTCTCAGGAACGAGCCGACAAAACTTGACACGGCAAGAGGCAGTGTCTGTACCCTGCCTCCAGAACCGAGAACCAACAGCGGAAGAAGGAAGTCGTTCCAAATCCATATACCGTTCAGGATGATTATCGTTACGGTTATCGGGGTAAGCATGGGAAAAACTATCCTGAAAAATGTAGCCGGTTTTGTACAGCCGTCGATGACCGAGGCTTCCTCAAGTTCAAGCGGAACCGATTTGATAAATCCGTGGAAGAGGAAAACTGAAAGCGACGAGCCAAAACCGATATACGCCAAAATGATTCCGGGGAAATTTTGCAGGAGGCGGAACGGCGTACGGGTAAGCCCGAGAGCGTTTTCAATAACACTGAACCAGGAAAGAAGCGGGAACATTACCACCTGAAACGGGATAACCATAGCCGCGACAAATACCATGAAAATCACATTGGATACTAACGTCTTGGTCCGCACCAGAACCCATGCCGCCATAGAAGAAAACAGCACAAGAAGGCTGACGGAAAATACCGTTACCGTAACCGAAGTAAGAAATGATGCCGGATAATGGATATTGGGGTTTTGCCATATCCTTACAATATTGGCAAAAAGCTGGCTTGGTTTGTCAGGAAACTTGATAGGATCCGTAATAATTTCCAGCGTCGGCTTTGCTGAGTTAATTATTACAAGCGCGAAAGGCAGCATATAAATTATGAAAAGTACAAGCGCGACGACCTCAAGAATTCTATATTTTCTGTTGTAGTCTTTCATCACATTTCAATCTCCCTCTTTTTATTGGCCCGTACCTGAATCAACGAAATTATTACAAGTACAAGAAAGAAAATAACTGCCTTGGACTGGCCCTGTGCAAGCTGGCGGTATGAAAACGCGGATTTATAGATGTTCAACGCGAGAAACTCGTTTGTCATAAGAGCCCTGCCCATAAACATGCCGGTAGGCCCTCCGTTATTAAGCGCGTAATTTGTGTCGAACTGCTTGAAGGAGTTAACCAGCGTAAGGAACATTGAAACCGTGAAGGCCGGAGCGACAAGCGGGAACACTATGTGACGCAAACGCTGTCTGTAATTTACGCCGTCAATTTGGGCGGCTTCCAAAAGCGAATCGGGAATTCCCTGTATCGCCGCCACATAGATCATCATGATGTAACCGGCGTACTGCCATGTACCGACAATTACAATCGCCAGAAGTGCCAGATAGCGGTTGGCTAAAAACAGATTTTCCTTGAGCCATGTAAATCCAATCACCCCGCCGAAAGACGGAATTACATTGTTAAAAATAAACTGCCAGATATAACCCAAAATAAGACCGCCGATCAGGTTTGGAAGAAAGAAACCTGCCCGGTAAAGCCCGTTATGTTTGAGTTTGCCTGTTACGAGCAACGCCAGAAAAAACGCGCATACGTTTATTACGATGATGTTCAAAATAGCGTAAGCAACGGTAACTATGAATGAGTTAAGGAAAGTAATATCCTTAAATACAGCAGAGTAATTTTTTAGCCCAACCCATTGGACTGTGAGGCCTGTAATCGCTTCCCAGTCCGTAAATGAATAATATATCCCTATGAAAAACGGGATAACAATAACCATACAGAAAGCAAACAGCGACGGAAATAAAAACAAAAAAAATATAAGTTTGTTTCCGTCTATGCGTCTCGCTTTATCCATGACGCCTCCATAATTAAATAAAAATGGGCGGCATTGTATTATTCCAACGCCGCCCAAACAAATCAATGAAACAGCTTTTTACCTGCTGCTGCCGATTCCGGCAACTGCCGTTGTAAATTGCGTCACAAATTGCAGTGTGTTAATCCGCCCTGCGGCCATCTCGGTAAAGATCGGTCCAAGCGTATTCATGCCAAAACCGTCCGGCAGTTTGTACTGCTGCCAGTTGTAAATCTTGCCCTGGCTCATCCAATCCTGTACCGCCCTTGAGAACGGCCCGGTCGGGCTGAGTCTTACGGATTTGAACGCGGGAATCATTCCGGCCTTGTTCACCATAAAGTCATGTCCTTCGGGAGTACTCGCCATCGCCGCGAGGAATTTCTTGCCTTCCTCAGGGTTAGCGGACCTTGCGTTTACCAGCCACCATGAAGGAGCCGCGACGAAGATACCGTCTGTGTTTTCATCAAGGAACGCATGGGGAGCATAGCCCATCTCAAATGTTATGCCCATTTCCGCGAAGTTCGGATCCAGCCAGTTACCCTGATGGATAAACACTGTCTTTTGCAGGGCATAATCGCCGAGTTGTTGATCGTAACCGCCGGTGAGCGTGGTGGTCCTGTTGGAATACTGGAACAGCAAGCTGTAGTATTCGGCAAACTTGGTCAGACGGGCATTATCAACCTGTCCCGCGAGAAGCATATCAATGTACCTTGTGGGGCTGTTGTACGGCAGTCCGCCGGTAAGGTAGACGTTCACGCCGTGAAGCCCTGTAACCCAGGTCATGGTGGGGCCGGCTGCCATAGAAACAACCGCGTCAATGCCGAGCTGTGCTTTCATGGAGTCGATTCTCTGGAACGCTGCCCTGATGGCGGCAACATTCGTGAGGGTAGCGGGATCAACCCCCGCCCTCTGGAGAAGCGCCTTGTTATAGCCAAGCCCGTAACCTTCAACGGTGAGGGGGAAGCCGCCGACGGTGTTACCGTCCATATATGCGACATCGGTGTCCCTTGCCCAGGCTTGATCCGAAAGGTTGGTAACCCTGCCTGCGGCTTTCCACCGATCGTAAGCGGTTGGGCCCTCAAATGCGAATATTTCAGGTTCCGTACCTGAATTGATGAGCGCCTGCAGGTTCGATTCATAATCGGAATCGCCGCCGTAAGTCCTTATTGTAACCCTTACTCCGGTCTGACTTTCATACACCTGCGCGTAAGCCTTTAAAGCCTCGTCAATTTCAACTTTAAGGTTTACCAGGGTAATTTCAGTCCTGCCGCCGGAAGCAGCAGCGCTTTGACCACGATTACATCCAGCAATGAAAATCATCGCTGTGCATAACAAAACGGCTAAAGCGATAAATCCAGCTCTTTTCATGTTTTCCTCCAAAAAAATATTGTGGTATCAATGAATAAAAACTCTTAAACATTGAACCCTGGTTAAATTTACATTAATTTTATCCTAAAGGCAAGGTTTTTTTCTCTCACAGGGGAATTATACATACCCGCTAACTATGTTCATGCAATACGAACACCGCGAACCTTCGGTTAGGTTTAAATACAACCCAACGTTGAAGAGTCCGCGGTGGTCCATTCGGAAATTTCAAGACGTTTGCAATGCGTTACGCAACGTATGTTTGCAGCCTTTTCCGCCTGACAGGGTTCTGCAGTCTGGCAAGGGCTTTTTCTTCAATCTGCCTGATGCGCTCTTTGCTGAGGTTGTACTGTATCCCAATCTCTTTCAGCGACATCGGCGGACGCCTGCCAAGACCGTAATGACAGCGAATAATGTCCGCTTCATTCTTGTCGAGCGTATTCAAAACATTTTCAATGTCCTCTTCCATGATGTTTTGCTCGGCGCATTTATCCGGGGCCGTGTACCTGTTGTCCTCGATCATGTCAATTAACGGCGAATCGTTATGCAGAGAAACAGGAGTATCAAGCGAAAGCATCCCTTTGGAAATATTCAGAAGCGCCTCAACATGGTCTTTATCCATGTTTAAAAGATCGGCGATCTCCGCTGTTTCTTCCTCGGCTGAAAACTGCTTCTTGATCATTTTCCTTGCCTTTTCAATCTTGACAAGTTCGGCAGCGCGGTTTGTGGGCAGGCGGATCATTCTGGATTTTTCACAAAGGGCGCTCAGGATAGACTGGCGTATCCACCACACCCCGTAAGAAATAAAACGGCAGTTTTTTTCAACATCGAACCTGTCAACGGCGTTTACAAGGCCTATATTGCCCTCAGCGATAAGGTCCTCAAGAGGCATCCCCAATCCCTGGTATTTTTTCGCAATATTGACGACAAACCGCAGGTTGGCGTTTATAAGTCTTTCCCTTGCCGCCTTGCCGCCTGCCGCCGCTTCACGGGCGGTTTTTTCCTCGTCTTCCCGGCTGAGCATGGGAATGTTGTTAATTTCCTTAAGAAAAAACGCAAGGTTGTTTTCTTCTTTCTTCACTCTTACAACTTTCGTGTTTGTCATTTTACTCACCTCACTAATTTGATACATTAAATATAGCAAAAACCGTGCCAAGCCAAATTCCCCTTAAATTCGGCATTTATGGACGTTTTTTCAGGAACATCCCACATTTTTCAGGAAGATACCCAGCCGGTAAAGATAAAACTGACACATATTCCGAAAAACGCCTGAAAAGTGTGTCATTTTGACCAATCAAGCATATTTCAATCTGCGCATATCCTTGATTTATCAGAAAAAATCAGGTAGAATTCATTATAAGTTACGGATAATTGGTTTTTTTGCCGAAATTTAGAGTGAGGTATTTTCAAAACTATCCTCAAGTTTGTTGTTTAAAGGCGGGTTGGCGATGACTTCTACTCCAGAATTGGTTGTAAATGAAGAAAAAATTAAAAAAGCCATACAATCCGGGCTTCCGCTGACAATTACTACATACACCCTTCCCAAAGAAATTGAAACTTATATTGAGCAGGTTATTGTTGTCTTTCTAAGGCAGACAAATCAACTAAGGTTGAAAGATTACATCGTCTACTGTGTGCAGGAACTTGTCGTCAACGCAAAAAAAGCAAATACCAAGCGCGTGTATTTTACCGAGCGCGGTTTGGATATTAACAATCCCAGTGACTACAAACTGGGCATGGAAAACTTTAAGTCAGAAACCATTGACGGAATCGCCCATTATCTGCAATTACAGAAAGAAAAAGGGCTGTACATAAAAATAATTCTGCAATTAAAAAGAAATACGATTTATATTGAAATACGAAACAACGTAACCGCGACCCGGACCGAACAGCTCCGTATCCATGACAAATTGGCAAGGTCAAGGCAGTTCAGCAGTCTTGAAGACGCACTGTCCCAAATTTTGGACGATTCTGAAGGTGCGGGACTTGGGCTGGTCATCCTCGTCCTTATGCTGAAAAAGATCGGCCTTGACGACGAATGTTTTACTTTTAAGACCACCGAAAAATACACTATCGCCAGCATTTCCATCCCGCTTGATCAGGCAATGATAGAGAACCTTTCGGTGCTTTCGGACACCATCGCGGCAAACATCAACTCCCTGCCTCAGTTTCCCGAGAATATTCTGCATATACAGAAATTAATAGAGGATCCAAGTTCCGATATGCCGTCGATAGCAAGGCAGATTTCAATGGACCCTGCGCTTACAGCGGATCTGTTAAAAATCGTCAACTCCGCGCAGTATATGCTTTCCAAAAGAGTTGACAATATTTCAGAAGCTGTAAAAATGGTCGGCATCAAGGGAATAAAGAACCTGCTTTATTCCTACGGAACGCAGAAAGTGTTAGGCGACGATACGGTCGATAAAAAGAGGCTTTGGGAACATTCGTATAAAACGGCGTTTTACGCATACAACCTGGCGAAAAACTTTAAACACGACCCGAACCTTCTGGACGATGTGTATGTCAGCGGAATACTGCATGATATGGGAAAGATAATTTTCTCCAACGTACACCCGGAACTGCTGGAAAAAATCAAGGGATTCTGCGCGGAAAGAAACCTTCCCTCATCCACATTCGAAGACCTTTCCGCCGGTATGAACCACGCGGAACTTGGAGCCCTGATTGCCGAAAAATGGAATTTCCCCGAAAGGCTGGTATCGGCAATCCGCTATCATCACGATCCCGGTTCCGCTCCGCCCGAACACGTAGACCTGGTTGACACGGTGTACCTTGCCAACATGTTCTGCGAATACGAAACCGGCAACGCCAATTTCGATCAGTTTGAAACAGGCCCTCTTGAAAACTACAAACTGCAAAGCAAGAAACAGATTGACACCTTGCTGGAACGGCTCTCCGCCGGTTTCAAAAAAGAGGGCCAAATATAGGCGATTGCCTTAATGCGCTTAAAACAAGCGATAATGTCCCCTGAGGAACAAGTATAAATATTCCCTATAAAAATTATTTTGGAGGCAATAACATCTGTGGAAGATCATTTTCCCCAGGGAACATTACCGCTTGTTTCAACTCATTGGGCTTGTAAGGAAACTGCGCTAAAGTTAGGTGAACTAAAACGCTTATCCCTTACAAGCCCTTAAAAAACGTTAAAAGAAATTTACCTCCAAAGAGAAGTCCTTTCGTTGATTACTTCCTGTGCGCCGGAAGCAAGCCAGTCCGCCATGCCTGCGTCATAGATACGGTCAAAGTTCGCGGGGCTTGCGGTAATCGCCTGCGCTACAAGAGCGTCGGCTTTGTCCTGCAAGGTCTGGGAATACTGGTTTACGCGGGTAGTAACCTGACGCACTACCGCAGCGCGCGCACCGCGGACAGAAATCGCATAGGCGTTTACGATAGTCTCAGGCGGAGTATTTCCGTAACTCAGAGCCAAAACCCTGGAGTTGAGTTCCTGGCTTCCCATCTCCACGCCGTTCATCGGCATTGTGTAGTCGATGTTGTTGCCGGAGTTCATAAACCAGGGATCGCCCGCCGGACGGCCAACCGTATTGGGAACGCCGTTTACAATAGTATGGTTAACGCCTTCCTGACCAACCTGAAGGAAGTGGTAATTTTCCGGTAAAGCGAGCCAGTTAAGATACCGCAGAGCCGCTTCATAATTTTTGGAGAAAGCGGGAATGAATATGTGCAGGCCGGATTTATCCATCATGTTTTTGTTTTGAACAATATCGATGGGGACAAATTCCGCGCCGGGTACGTTTATTGCAAGGTCCTCAGCAATTTTGTTGTCCTGCCTGTAGGGAGTATCCCAGTTCTGACAGATGGCTCCGACAACGCCGCTCTTCATCTGATTGTTGAAATCATCGCCAACCATGAGCGGGAAGTCCCGGTAGATGAGTTGTTCATTGTACCACTGGTTCATCAGGCGTACGCCGTCTTTGAATCCGGGCATTGCGAGGTAGCGTTCATGAACGTCATTTATCCAGCGATCCCTGTCGCTCTGGGGACTAATGTGGTGGTTTATGAAGTCCGCAAGACCCCAACGGGTGTCGCTGGTTCCAAGGGGGACTACCCTGTTTCTTCCCACATTGCCGGGATCCCGATCACGGAACGCGACAAGGGCGTTGTAGAATTCCTGGATATTTGTGGGCAATGGGAGTCCGAGTTTATCAAGCCAGTCCTTGCGGATAAAAATGTTCCGCTGGGCAAGGGCTACGCGGTAACTGTGAACTGAGTAGATTCTTCCCGTCTGCGGATCGGCGTTTCGGTAGATAAAGTCCTTGCCGGGAAACACCGGGTCTTCACCGAGCAGTTTTTTCAGATCGGGCAGGTGGCTGTCAATGTAGGGCGCAAGGTCTAAAATACCGCCCTGATCCCGGAAGGTGGAGATCATGTCTCCAGAGTAGGTATAGCACAGATCGGGGGCGTTGCTGGATGCCATAAGGTTTACGATGTCCGTGTTTTCCGACCAACGGCCTACAGGAAGAAAGGTTACGTCAATGTTGAGGTCCTTTTTCACCTTTTCCTTGATCCAGTTGGTCCATGCGTTGTCATACGCCAGCGACCTTCCTCCGTCAGTACCGCGGTCAAAGATTTCCACGGTTATCGATGCCGGTCCAGTGGATGTTGTCTTTTTACAACCGATGAACGCCAATGATATGGCCACCAAAATGACCAACGCCAGTTGAAGTTTTTTCATAATTACCTCCAAAAAAATAATAATTATCAATATAATTGATAAACAAAATAATAGTACCATAGGGCTTTTTCATTAATTAACCCCTATAGTGTAGAATAATTGTATCCAACATATTTTACAGAAGTCAAGTTTTTTCAATCAACAACCCCGCCCTAAAGGGACGGGGTATGTTGTTCTTATAAGGTATTTGCATTCGGGGTTTAATACCCTTTTTATGCGCCCTAAAGGGCGGGGTAT
>JGI24698J34947_10001682_pt1 | contig 11809 bp, 11 predicted proteins | sample TergutMp193P3_FD_34947 | JGI IMG/M metagenome (IMG submission 34947)
TAATGTCAGCCTCAGTTACGCCATGCTTGAAAGCAGATTTGCAGAACTTTATGTCTACGTCCATGAAGAACATAAAAAACTATACCATAAAATGAGTTTGGGGTAAATGGGCAAATTTTAAGAGCCGAAGAGAGGGGCGGAAAGCTATGTTAAAACAGCCTTTTTGTCTTGTTGCCTTTTTTACAAGTATAGATTAGTATGAAACGTTTAAACGTTACTATTCCCCTTTGGTAAGCGCGGAGTCCACCAGGGGCTGCAAGGCTTTTTCAAATCCAGGCCGTTCTTCCTTGGTGATGAAGCCCTTGGCTTCCGCGAGATCGAGGAGGGGGAGAATCTTTTCGGGCGGTATCGTTGTACCTGCGGGATATCCGCATCTTTGGATGATTTCATCCAATACTACTTTGGCTGCCAATAACGCTTCGGGAGTACTTTGGGGGATCGATTTATCCGGTGTAACGGCGGTTTTATTTTGGGCTTCCGTGTGGGGAGGAGCGTTGGCTTCACTTTGCATTTGCTCGATATGACTGTGGAGGTTTGGGTTGCTCAAATACCACCAGGTACCGAGTTTATAACTCATTACTTGTCCCGGAGAAATTTTGCCTTCCTGCACCGCGTTTTCCAGTACGGTTTTGACATGTTCAAACCCTTCTTTTTGCGACGTTAGTTTGTCGAGCGAAAGCCCGAGTGAGTGTAATCTTTCTATTTGAGCTTCGCCGATTGCAACCATGATTTCGTTGTAGTTTTCGTTGTTTTCTTTCCATTCCTTGAATCTGTTGTTCAATTCGTACTTAGTCGCCGAATTCTTTTTAATTGTTTCAAGGGACGCTTTAACTTCCTCCGCTTTACGGACTTTTTCCGCGTGAGAGTATACAGCCCCGCTGTCGCCGTTATAAATGCGAAATCTCGCGGATTTCAATGCCATTGATTCACGTATGTTCCCAAATCCCTGCTCATCGGCTTTCCTTTTGGAATTGGACAGGTTTTTATAAAAACGCGTTTCCGCCATGGTTACCTGGATAGTATTGGTAAGAATATATTTATCAACCATATCTAGGGTTGTGTCGTATTCGTTGAATGAGCCACTATTTTGTTCCATGCTACTTATATTATAATAAAAAATCCGGGGTTTGTACAGTGTTATAAAAGAAGTGTCCATGCCTGCTTCTGACCGCCTTGAAAATTAACGAAAAACAGGATAGATTATCATAACAAGAACAACAGGCGTCTGTAGTGATATGGAGATTTTCAGATGAAGGAATTCATAAAAGTACCTGTAAACGATCCGGTTTACTTTCTGGACGAGGAAGTAACATACGCGCAGGCGGACGCGTGGTTTGGTCATGTTACGCGGGACTTGAGGATGGATATTGTCTATCCGCAAACCGAAGGAAAGCAGTACCCCTGCATTATCTGGATTTGCGGCGGCGCGTGGATGCAAATGAACAAGGGAGCGCACATACCATATCTGGCGGCTCTTGCCCGCCGGGGTTTTACGGTAGCCAGTGTTGATTACCGCCTGAGCCACGAAGCTCCCTTTCCAGCCGCGTTAATGGATATAAAGGCGGCTATTCGATACCTGCGCGCCCACGCGAAAAGGTATTCTGTTAACCCTGATAAATTTGGGGTTAGCGGAGAATCGGCAGGAGGATACCTCGCCGCCATGATCGCGGTTACAAGCGGCAGTGAGTTTGAATCAGGCGAATACCTTGAGTACTCAAGCGGCGTACAGGCGGCGTGTCCCTGGTACATGCCATGCGATGTGGCGATGATGTTTGAAAACAAGATAAAACTGCCCTTCTTTGCCGGGGATATAAACGATGAGAAGTACCGCAAGTACATCGACCCAAAAAGTTATATCACGCCCAAGGCGCCGCCATTTTTGATCCTGCACGGTACTGAAGATCCTGTGGTTCCCTTTGAACAGGGTCAGATGTTTTACGATGCCCTGATCGCGCAAAAAATTGACGCTAAACTTGTCGGACTGGAAGGGGAAGGCCATGCCGGTCCGCAATTCTTCCAACAGCCCATTTGGGATATGATAACTGACTTTTTTAAAGATAAACTAAGATAGGCGGTGATTTATGAAGAAGGCGGCTGTTATAATGGGCAGCGACAGCGACTTGCCGGTACTGGAGCCGGCTTTCAAAAGGTTAAAGGATTTCGGCATCCCGTTTGAAGCGCACGTCATGAGCGCGCACCGTACCCCCGCGAGGGCGGCGGATTTTGCCGCTAACGCGCGGAGTAACGGCTTTGGAGTGATCATCGCCGCGGCGGGAAAAGCGGCGCATCTTGCCGGAGTGCTTGCCGCGCATACGACGCTTCCCGTTATCGGTATTCCGGTAAAATCTTCCACACTGGACGGTCTTGACGCTCTGTTATCGACAGTGCAGATGCCATCAGGGATTCCTGTGGCGACCGTAGCCATAGACGGCGCGGACAACGCCGCGATTTTAGCCGCCCAAATTCTAGCTTTAGGCGACGACACTCTTGCGGAGAAAATCTCCAAAATGAAAACCGACATGGCGGAACAGGTTACCCAGAAAGACAAACAACTTCAGGAAAAAATAAAATAGTATGGGAGGTACTAGAATGAAAAAGCTCGAACAGGTTTATGAAGGGAAGGCGAAGAAGGTATTCGCCACAGACAATCCCGGTTGTTTTATCGTGGATTACAAGGACGACGCTACGGCGTTTAACGGCGAAAAGAAGGGAACAATCGCGGGTAAGGGAGTTATCAATAACCGCGTTACCAACCATTTGATGAAACTGCTTGAGTCAAGGGGAATACCTACCCACTTTATTGAGGAAATTTCAGAGCGAGAGACGTTGGTGAAAAAAGTGACGATAGTGCCTATTGAGGTTATCGTACGCAATATCGCGGCGGGCTCTCTTTCAAAGCGGCTCGGTCTTGCGGAAGGGACGAAACTGGAGTCCACCGTTCTTGAGTACTGCTACAAGGACGACGCGTTAGGCGATCCGATGATAAACGATTACCACATCGCGGCGTTAAAACTTGCCACTCCAGCGGAGCTTGAAAAGATTTCCGCGTATTCCTTCAAGGTGAACACAATACTCACAGAATACCTGAAAGATCTGGGGATAGAGCTTATCGACTTTAAACTTGAGTTTGGGCGCACAAACGACGGAACAATTGTGTTAGCTGATGAAATTTCTCCCGACACGTGCCGTTTCTGGGACAGCAAGACGGGCGAAAAACTTGACAAAGACCGCTTCCGCCGCGACATGGGCGGAGTGGAGGACGCTTACAGGGAGATCCTGAAACGCCTGCTTGGAGAATAGGAAAACTGCGGCGGGGAAATTAAATGCAAAACAGTTACAGTGAGAGTTACAAAGCCGCAGGGGTGGACGTTACTTCCGGTTACCGCGCGATTGAGTTGATGAAAAAACACGTTGAACGCACAAAGATTCCAGGCGCGATAGAGGGCATCGGCGGCTTCGGCGGTTTGTTCGCGCTTCCAAAAATGGACGGCTCTGAACCTGTGCTTGTCTCAGGCACTGACGGCGTTGGAACCAAATTGAAAATAGCGTTTCTAATGGACAGACACGACACAGTTGGAATCGACTGCGTAGCCATGTGTGTAAACGACATTATATGCGCGGGAGCGAGACCGCTGTTCTTCCTTGACTATCTGGCGTTAGGCAAAAACATACCTGAAAAGGTAGAGAAAATTGTCGCCGGTGTTGCCGAAGGCTGCGTACAGGCAGGCTGCGCCCTTGTCGGAGGAGAAACTGCCGAACACCCGGGAATGATGCCCGAAGACGAGTACGACATTGCCGGTTTCTCTGTCGGCATCGTAGAAAAATCAAAAATCCCCGATAAAAACAACGTGAAACCAGGCGACGTTATTATCGCTCTCGCCTCCTCGGGAGTACATTCCAACGGCTTTTCACTTACACGTAAAGTTTTTGGGATAGACTCAAGCCGCAAAGTACTTGAACGCCGCTTTGACGAACTGGGCAGAACATTAGGTGAAGAACTCCTGATCCCTACAAAAATCTATGTAAAGCCAATCCTGCGGCTTTTTGAAAAAGTTCCCGTCCGCTGTGTATGCCACATAACAGGCGGCGGCTTCTACGAAAACCTTCCCCGCGCCTTCGGTGAAAATGTGAGCGCTGTTATACAAAAAAGCGCAATTGAGATTCCTCCTGTATTTGGTTTAATTGCCGCCGCAGGAAAAATACCTGAGCGTGATATGTTCAACACTTACAACATGGGCGTTGGCATGTGCGTAATCACCCCGGCGGAAAACTCAAGTGAAGCCTTGAACGTTTTACGTTCATGCGGCGAAAAAGCCGCGGTTATCGGCGAGATACGCGCCGGTGTTTCGGGAGTTAAGATTGAGTGAGAATAAATGATAAAGATAGCGGTTCTTGTTAGCGGCGGCGGCACTAACCTGCAAGCCCTGATTGACGCGTGGAAAAAAGACGAACTCGGCGGGGGAGAGTTGTCGCTTGTGATATCCTCAAGGGCAGGAGTTGGCGCTTTAGAGCGAGCGGAAAAAGCGGGTATTAAGGCGATTACGATTGAGCGCAAGAAGTATCAGGATATTGCGGATTTTGACGCGGCTATCGCCGCCGCGTTATCTGAAAACGGTATTGATCTTGTTGTCCTTGCGGGATTTTTGTCTATCCTTGGGGCCAGGACGCTTCAATCTTATGAAAATCGAATTATCAACGTACATCCGGCGTTGATACCGTCTTTTTGCGGAAAGGGCTTCTACGGGCTTCGCGTTCACGAAGAGGCTCTTAAATACGGCGTAAAAGTGACGGGTGCGACAGTTCACTTTGTAAATAACGTAATTGACGGCGGCAAAATAATTCTTCAAAAAGCGGTTGATGTTTTGCCTGACGACACCCCCGAAACATTGCAGCAGCGTGTCATGCGTGAAGCGGAATGGGTTATTCTGCCAAAAGCCGTGGCGATGATTTGCAATAAGGAGTAACCATGAAAGTACTTGTAATAGGCGGCGGAGGCCGCGAACACGCGATAATCAAGGCGCTTAAAAAAAGTTCCCGTATCAGACAACTTTACGCGGCTCCCGGAAACGGGGGTATCAGCCGTGATGCGAAATGCGTGCCGGTGAAAGCGGCAGACATTCCCGCCATGATGGACTTTGTAGTCGGGAACGCGGTTGATTACGTTGTCGTAGCGCCCGATGACCCGCTCGCCATCGGCATGGTAGACGCTCTCCAGGAAAGGGGAGTGCGCTGTTTCGGCCCAAATAAAGCGGCGGCGCGTATCGAAAGCAGCAAGGTCTTTGCCAAGGATCTGATGAAGAAATACGGCATCCCCACTGCCGCGTACGAAAAATTTTCAGACGCGGACAGTGCCGAAAGTTATGTGAAATCAAGTTCCGTTTCTTTCCCGCTTGTTATAAAGGCGGACGGTCTCGCGCTCGGCAAGGGTGTAATAATCGCCGCTAACCTTGACGAAGCGCGGGAGGCGATAAATTCAATCATGAGGGAAAAAAAGTTCGGCGAAAGCGGCTCAAATATCGTAATCGAAGAATTCCTGACAGGCCCTGAGGTTTCAGTCCTCACGTTTACGGATGGAAAGACAATAACGCCGATGGTCTCCTCAATGGATCACAAACGCGCTTTTGACAATAACGAAGGGCCCAACACGGGAGGCATGGGCGTAATCGCGCCAAATCCGCATTACACTGACGAAATTGCCGCTGTATGCGAAAAAACCATATTCCTGCCGACCATCCGTGCGATGGAAGAAGAGGGCTGTCCCTTCAAGGGCTGTCTGTATTTCGGGCTTATGCTCACGCCGCGAGGGCCTGTGGTAATCGAGTACAACTGCCGCTTCGGCGACCCTGAAACGCAGGCGGTACTCCCGCTTCTGGAAACTGACCTCCTTGAAATAATGGAAGCTGTCACAGGCGGCAAGCTGGCTAACCTCAACATTCGCTGGAAAAACGCCCACGCCGCCTGCGTGGTACTCGCCAGCGGAGGCTATCCGTCATCTTACAAGACAGGTTTCGCAATTAACGGGCTTGATCAAAACGGAAACTCGAAAGACGGCGAAGCGATCATTTACCACGCCGGAACGGAATACAGAGACGGCTCATTTTTTACGGCGGGAGGGCGCGTACTTGGCGTTACGGCAGCCGCGTCCACACTGGAAGCCGCGCTTGCCGCCGCGTACAAAACCGCCGGCATAATCAATTTTGAAGGAGTTCATTACCGCAAAGATATTGGGAAATACTAGAATTTATGGACAACATGGAAAAAAATCAGACGGAGAATTTACATGTTAGCCGCCATGCTGACCGCTCCCTTTACAGTACTCTGGCAAAAATCGCGCTTCCTCTGGCATTGCAAAACCTTATCAGTTACGGCGTAGGGTTAGCTGATAATTTTATGGTTGGCTCCCTGGGCGACGCGGCGCTTTCAGGAGTCCTTATTTCCAATCAGGTACAATGGCTCCTGTATATGCTCTGCGCAGGGTTAAGCGCCGCCATGGTGATACTGGCGGCCCAGTACATAGGGAAGGGAAACATTGACAAGGCTAAAATCGTTGTAACAATCACAATAAAAATCGCTTTGGGCATTGCCGTTTTGATGACTCTTGTTGTTTCACTTTTTCCTGCAAGTATTCTGACGCTTTTTTCAGAAGACGCTGAGGTAATCGCGCAGGGAATGAGATACCTTCCCATTGTCTGCGTGACTTATGTTTTTTTCTGTTCCAACAGCATGCTCTTGGCTTCGATGCGCTGTGTCAACAATACCAGAATTGGTTTCCTGAGTTCACTTACAGGCTTTTTTGTCAATGTGTTTCTAAACTGGGTTTTGATATTTGGAAATTTGGGTTTCCCCGCTCTGGGAGTTTTTGGAGCCGCTGTCGCAACTCTGGCGGCGCGAATAGTAGAATTTATTGTAACGTCTGTTTATGTCTTCTTTGTCGATAAAGTTCTCTGTTTCAGACTTAAGGATCTGATGCTCTGGGACAGGCTCCTCCTTCTGGATTTTTTTAAATACGGCTCGCCTGTCATCCTTGGCGATATACTATGGGGAATAGGAGGCGCGGCGCAAATCGCAATACTCGGGCGGCTCGGCGCGGAGGTTTTGGCGGCAAATACAATCGCGGCTAATCTTCATCAGCTTTTAAGCGTTATGGTGTACGCCATTGCCGGAGCTTCAGGCGTGATAATCGGAAGGGCTGTTGGTTCCGGCGACGTTGAGAAAGTAAAGGCGTATTCGCGAAAACTCCAGAAAGTTTTTTTACTGTTCGGGGTAATTACGGGCCTTACGATTTTCATGCTGAAGGATGTTATTCTCGCCATTGGTTTCAGGGCAATTTCAGCCGAGGCCTACAGTTACGCGATACAATTTCTAACAGTCTTTTCAATAACAATAGTCGGCACTTCATATCAAATGTCCGTGCTTACAGGCATAGTACGGGCTGGAGGGGCGACAAGTTTTGTCCTGTTAAACGACCTTTTCTGGGTATGGATTGTGGTTATCCCTTCGGCGCTGCTTTCGGCGTTTGTCTTCAACTTCCCGCCCGTAGTTGTTTTCGCCTGTCTAAAATGCGACCAGGTACTAAAATGCTCTGTCGCGGTCATCAAACTGCACCGCTGGAACTGGATGAAAAAACTGACTCGGGAAAACTAAGAGCCACAGTTACATATTGATTTACCTCCAAATTTGTGGTATAAGATCACTGTAAATGACAGACGCGCCATTTTATGCCAACGGCCTTAAGTTTTCATGCAAACGTTGTTCCGCCTGCTGCCGTTACGACTCAGGTTTTGTGTTTCTTTCGGAAAAGGACCTGGAAAAGCTGGCCGCACAGTTAAAACAGGACAGGGGCGGCTTTGTTAAAACATACTGCCGCTGGGTTACGGATTGGCAGGGGAGAGAAGTTCTGTCTTTAAGGGAAAAAGCCAATAAGGACTGTATCTTATGGGATTCAGGCTGTACGGTTTATGAAAAGCGGCCCTTGCAATGCAGGACTTTTCCGTTTTGGGAATCCATTACCGCCTCTGTTAAGGCATGGGAAATCGCGGCGTCCGGCTGTCCGGGGATGGACTGTGGCGAATTGCATACAGGCGGCGAAATTGACGGGTACATAAAAATGCGTACTTCTGAGCCTGTAATAAAGAGAAAGGAGCAAGATTGATGAATATCCATTTTTGGGGGGTACGCGGCTCCCTTCCAACTCCTATAACGCCTTCCCGTGTCAAGAGTAAAATTTCGGCAATCGTTGAACAGATTACCCCCGATGATATTGCGAACTCCGAAAGCAGGGAAAAGTTTTTGGCGGAACTACCCCCCTGGCTTTTCGGTACTGTAGGAGGGAACAGTCCCTGTCTGAGCGTTGAATTTGATGACAAAGAAAAAGAATGTATTATCTTTGACTGCGGTTCAGGACTCAGGGAAATGGGAATGACGCAAATCTCCGAAAATCGAAAGACATCGCATTATCATATTTTCCTTTCTCATTTTCATTGGGATCATTTACAGGGACTGCCTTTTTTCGGTCCGGCTTACAATCCGTCCGTAGAAATGGATTTTTACTCGCCTGTACCTGATATCGAAGAAATCCTGAGCGGACAGATGGTTCCCCCGTATTTTCCCATCAAGCTGGAAAATATGGTATCAAGAAAAACTTTTCATCATCTGGAAAAGAAAACAGAAGTTTGCGGACGAATTGTCAGTTTTAAAAAAATGAACCATCCAGGCGATTCATACGCGTATTGCGTCAATGAGGATGGTAAACGTTTTATCTATTCCACGGATACGGAACTTTCCTCCAATGATTTTTTAATGAATGAGGAAAACACGTCGTTCTTCAAGGACGCCGACTTGATTGTTATTGACTGTCAGTATACTCTTGGCGAAGCTATCGACAAATTTAACTGGGGTCACAGCGCGTTCAGTCTGGCTGTTGACTTTGTCGCGAATTGGGGAATTAAGCGCATGGTAATGTTCCACCACGAGCCCTCGTACGATGATCAGAAACTTTACGGTATTTTACAATCGGCGAAATGGTATCTGGAACGTATGAATATAACAGATATTGAGTTGACCCTGGCCTACGAAGGCCTGGAAATCTCGTTATAACGGAGTACCATTGTCTGGTAAAGAAAAGAAAAAAAAAGGAATTTTTTTTCGCATAATTATTTTTTTTATCGTAATCATTTCTGTCTGTCTGCTGCTGGTTTCAGCGGCATTGGGCACTTTCATGTATTTTAACGCGCCTGTCCAACAGGAGAAAATTCTGTCTGACGCTGAGTTGGACGGGATTGTAAAAATAGAGGACGGTCTTTATCACATCGAAGTACGTGGTGGAGAAAGCGCACAATCTGTAGGAACGCGTCTTGAAAAGGCGGGGCTTATTCGCAGCAGGAATTTCTGGTATCTGTTATGCCGCTTTGAAAAAGAGCACCTGAAAACAGGCACATACCGGCTTGAAATTCCCGCAAGCCAGGTTGCTATCCATCGTATCCTTGTTTCGGGCAGGCAGATTCTGCACAGGGTTACGATTCCTGAAGGCGTTACGCTAAATAAAACAGCGAGAATACTGGAAGAAGCCGGTATCTGTTCCGCGGAAGATTTTCTTGAAGCGGCAAGAGACCCGGCCATAATTAACAGTTACAGAATACCCAATACCACAATGGAGGGTTATCTCTATCCCGATACCTATATGTTCCCTGCGGGATATCCGGCGGCGCAGGTAATAAGATCAATGGCGGATACTTTTTACAGCAGAATCGAAAGCGTCGATCCTTCCGTCGTTAATTTAAACCCGCAGGAATTAAATCAAAAAGTGATAATGGCTTCCATTGTCGAGCGCGAGTACCGTATCGCCGAAGAAGCGCCGCTGATGGCGGGAGTTTTTTACAACCGCCTCGGCATCGGCATGGCATTGCAGTCGTGCGCTACCGTCGAATATATAATCACGGAAATCCAGGGCAGGCCTCACCCGGCAGTCCTTTACAACAGAGACCTGGAAATCCGTGACCCATACAACACCTATCTTGTACCCGGCCTGCCCCCGGGGCCAATTTCCGCGCCCGGCTCTGTCGCTCTGCGGGCGGCTTTTTCCCCGGAAAAGACTGAGTATTTCTATTTCCGTCTTGATGACCCGCAAAGCGGCAGGCATTACTTCTCAAAGACCTTTGACGAACACATCAGGGCGGGACAGCTTGTGCCAAAGGGCCAATCCTGAAAAGGAGTGCTTCATGGCGCTGATAGCGAAATCAACCATTCAAGAAGTAAACAACCGGCTTGACGCGATTACAGTAGTGGGCGATTATGTCCGCCTGGAAAAAAAAGGCGGCAGGTGGTGGGGCAGATGCCCCTTTCACGGCGGCGGGCAGGAAAAAACCCCCTCTTTCAAAGTAGATCCCGACCTTAAAATGTACCACTGTTTTGGCTGCGGCAAGGGCGGCAGTGTCATCGGCTTCGTTATGGAGATGGACAAAATCACCTATCCTGAAGCAATCAAGAACCTCGCGCGTAAAATGGGCATAGAGATCGTCTACGAAGATGGAGCGGGGGAGGAATACGACAGTTCCCAAAGGGACGAGCTTTTTGAATTGTACCGCAGGACCACGCTGACTTTTCAGCATTTTTTACGGGAAAAGCAGGAAGGGCAGGACGCTTTGAAATATATTTTTAGTAGAGGTATCAGCGAAGAGATGATCGAACGCTTCAAACTCGGTTTTGCCCCCGCGGATCGTGACTTTTTACATGGATTTTTAAAACAAAAGGGCTATTCGGACAATTTCCTCGAAAAAACGGGGCTGTTTTCGGCACGTTATAAGACAATGCCCATGTTTTCAAACCGGCTTATGTTCCCGATTGCCGACAGGCAGGCAAAAATTGTCGCTTTCGGCGGGCGGGCAATGCCGGGCGTACTGCAAAATGACGGAAGGGAGCCTCCCAAATACATTAACTCCCCGGAAACTGAAATCTACAAAAAGAGCCAGACCCTCTACGCGCTTGATCTTGCCCTGCCGGAGATAAGGCAAAGCAAAACTGCCCTTCTTGCAGAGGGGTACATGGACGTAATAGCCCTGCATCAGGCGGGTATTACAAACGCGGTCGCCCCCCTTGGAACCGCCTTCACGGACGAGCAGGCAAGCCTCTTGCGCCGCTGGGCGGAAAAGACCGTCCTTATCTTTGATAACGATGAGGCGGGGCAAAAAGCGGCGTACAAGGCGATTATTACCTGCCGGAAAAACGGGCTTTCCTGCGCCCTGCCGCAAGTGCTGCAGGCCCTTAAAGCGGAGACAGGTTCAGAAGATACCTCTGGATTTAAGGATCCTGCGGATATTTTACAAAAATTCGGCCCGCAGATATTGAAAAAAATTTTAAATTATACTATAAATGATTTTGAGTATCTGATTTCCCGCGGCAGATCTGTGTATGAAGCGGCCAGGGGCGGTAAAAACCGCGCGGTGGAGTTTTTGTTTCCGTATTTGGGGGCCCTTGATTCGGAGATTGAACGGGAAGACAGTATCGCCATGATTGCAGACGCTTTTGGAGTAGAGCGTAACGCAGTACAGGCAGATTATTCAAAGTGGAGAACAGGAGGTCATTCACGGCAGGAGGTTCATGAAAAGCCATCGGATGCTTTAACAGGACAGCCAATCCGCATGAATACCGAACTTTTTTTACTTACAGTTGTGTCGGTAAATATGCAACTGTATCAGGAATTTCGCGCAGCTCTGGAGATAAAGGAGATTGATGATCCTGCCGCAAAAGAACTCTTCATCGCAATGGAGGAGTGTTTTACCCATGATGAAAGCGACATTGATTCGCTGCTTTC
>JGI24698J34947_10001683_pt1 | contig 11802 bp, 11 predicted proteins | sample TergutMp193P3_FD_34947 | JGI IMG/M metagenome (IMG submission 34947)
CAAAGAAAGGGGGTAAGCCGTTTATAGGACACCCTGCCCGCCAGCGACTCGGAGCTTTGTTTCAGGAGATCGCGCGAAGCGGAACCAAGAATGAGAAAACAACCCGGCCTGCCCCATTCATCTACCAGACTGCGAATCAGGGGAAAAAGTTCCGGTTTTCGCTGGATTTCATCAATACAGACAAGTCTCCCCCGGCAAGAGCTTAAGAACCATTCGGCATTTTCCAATTTTTGCAAATCCGAAGGCCGTTCCAGGTCAAAATAGACATAATTCGCCCATTTCCTGTGCTCTCTAACAAATTGCTTTACCAGCGTTGATTTACCGCACTGCCGGGGGCCGGTAACGGCGGTAACGGGAAAATTTTTAAGAGAATCCGCCAACGCCGCTTCCATAGAGCGAAAATAATAGCCCATAACCTCTCCATGCAAATTTAAAGTTAGAATTTAAATTTACATGGTAAAGTATATATCAAAATCAATCGGTATACAAGGGGGGGTCACCACGCATAACTACCGCAGTTCCATAATAATACGGTACTTCAGGTATATCTCTTCCAGGGTATGTTTGGGGCCTGGAGCGGCGACCCTCTTGCGGAGAACACAGGCGTCCTTGCGCTCAATGAAAAAGTCGTAAATAGCCCGCGGATCACTCTGATTCCCCACGGAATAGGAGGGGGGGGAATCCAGATAAGAACGTATTTCATCATAGCCTATGGCATTGATCCCATAGCGGGAAAGACGGGAGCGAATCTGGTGTATCTCTTCCCATGAAAGACCAAAGAGAAATTCCTCCAAAGCCCACCTGGTTTCATCGTTGCTGGACTCTTCTACCAGAAAATCCCGCCAGTCCTCCTCCATATCCATGGTGATTCTGAGCAGTTCGGTGCTGCCGTCCATAGTTCCAAAACTGGGAGGGGCGGCGTCGCGGGCTATCCAGAGCGAGGAAAGCGCCGAAAAATGGCGAACGCCCCGCAAGTCTACCCCACTGTCCCACAGGGCTATCAGATCGTTGGCAAGGCTTGCCTTGGTGACGTGTGAAAAACTCTGATCCTCAAGGCACGAAAAGTACACTACCTCCGCCATAAGGGTGCTGATAACCGCGAAAATGATGCTCCGTATCTGCGCCTGAAAATCTTCCCTGTCTTTTACCAGGAAAGAAAGCAGCGAAAAAGCGTGAAATTTTGCCACCAGAAAACCTCTCATGGCGACGACTTTGGTGGGAATGTGCAGCAGGCGGGTAGACGATGAAAATTCAAGCAGCGATTCGGTCAGACGTTCCTCGTCATGTATGATCCCCTTAAGAAACTGTGTGTCCCGTATCGAAGGATAGCAGAACACCGCAGTACCCAGAATCTGCAAACGAGAAAAACGTATCTCAACCAGCTCGTATTCATTAGGATTGGTTTCTTTGAGCCATGCTCCAATTTCATCAACCAATCGAGTCTCATCTTCAGTCATACCTGTCGAGCTTAAGTTGTTTTCCTTGACGGAAATCGACATATATGGGTCAGTATACCATAAAAATCGGGTTCCCACAAGAAAATTTATTGCTTTTTTTGGGGGTAGATGGTGTTTTTTCCGTTTTTGGGACAAATATACCGGGGCAGATGACATTCAGGCGCGTATTATGGTAGTATTTTCCCATGAAAAACGCCGCCAGTGTGTACGATGAATCGCCTGTTTACGCCGTTTTTAAGACATTGTGCGTTCCCTCATTGCGGCCTGCCGCCCTCCGCTGTATGTTTTCGATTTTTTTTAACTTTTTTTTCCGCCAGTACCGCGCCGCATGGCTGCCGGGACGCGTTCCCGTCAGCAGCGTTGATCATCCCCTCGATCTCAAAATTCCCTTTGTCCCCGCATGGGTTGCCATTTACCTTGATTTTGTCGCCTATTGGGTGCGGATGTTGAGCTTTCTGCTGAGGGCATACGGACGCCGGGCTTTTGACGCAGTACGGGAATTTTTAACGTCAATGGGAAAACTGTACGCTTTTGCCGCCGAAGCGTACCAAAAAAATTTTTCTACCACCGACCGTCCCTTTTACATTGCCCGCCCCCGCTTCTTTCTGATTCATCTGGTTGATCCGCATCTGATGTGCATACCCAGTCTGCACGTTATGGTGGTGATTCGGACGTACACTCGATTCGCCGTCATACTCCGCTCACTGCATGAAGAAGAACGCTGCGCCGCCCAAATAGCCGAAATGAAGCAGGGGGCGATAGCGATTACCCAGGCGATACTGTTTGTCAAACAGCATAGCGTCAACTGTGTAGCCGCGGCCATGTACGCCATGACCTGCTTTGACGCGGAATTGTTCCCGCCGGAAGAAGCCGAGGCTTTTACCAGCCTGCTTTTCGGCGACCCGCCGCCGGTTGCCGCGCCCCGGACAAATCTCCCCCCGGCGGATGCCGCCGAAATCAGGGCGCATATTCTCAGCCTGTACCGGCTCTTCCTGGCGGAGGGGAAAACGGCGCAGAATTGGGTTGAGCCGCTCCTGCGTTTTCTGCGGCAAATGCCTGCCAAAGGTTGTCGCGCAGGGGCGGATCGGCCTGTACGGTGATAATGCCGCCCCCACCGGGGTTGGGAAATGAGAGCGAACGGGCGTGCAGGCGGATGCCGCCGGATGGTTCACTTCGCCGCGCCCCGTATTTTAAGTCACCTTTAATGTGCAGACCCACCCGCTCAAACTGCGCCCGTATCTGGTGATGCCGCCCGGTGACCAGTTCTATCTCAAGGAACAGATAGCGCTCCCCCCTGCCCGCCGGACGACAGCGCAGAACCGCCTTTTTCCGCCCCGGCCCCGGTTCAGTATGGGCGATTGATTTGTTTCGCCGCGGGTCAAACTGTATCCAATGTATCAACTCGACGCCTTCGGCGCTTTCGGCGGCATTTTCGGAAGGTTCCACGATAGCCCAATACATTTTTTTTACCGTTTCGCCGCTAAAACCCGCGTTCAGCAAGCGGAGGGCTTCCCCGGTACGGGCAAACGCCGCACAGCCGGACACGGGCACGTCAAGGCGGTGAACCGCGGTTGGCAGAGGCAGGGCGTCCCCGGTGGGGGCAGGATAATCCGGCGCGCTCAGTTCGGCGGCCAGCAGTTTGGGCAGGTCCGCCATCCCCTTGCCCGCCCCTTCAACCGCCTCCCCGGCAATTTTGTTGACGACGACACAGGACGCGTCGCAATACAGAACGCGGGAAGCAAGTTCACTCGCCATCTATCAAACCCATGCGTATCTTCTCAAAGATGATCCGCCCTGCCGCTTCCCGCAAACGTTCGCGGGAAAGCCTGCCGTCGTCAAGCGCCGCCAAAATGGCGCGGTGCGTCCGGCGGAGATCGGGGGGCCATACCAGTACCATGTCGGCTCCGGCGGCGAGGGACATCACCGCCGCCATTTCAGGTTTCAGGCTGCGACCCCCTACGGCTGAAGCCATCGAAAAATCGTCGCAGATAATGAGGCCGTCGAAACCCAACTCCTGCCGCAGCCAGCCGCCCATTACCGCCGGGGAAAGACTGGCAATGTTTTCGCTGTCCCACGCGGGAACAGCCGAATGGGAAACCATGATCGCCCGCGCCTGACCACCCCGGATGAGGGCGGCGACCGGAGCGGTCAGTTCCGCAAGGGCAGCCTTATCGCCCTTGAGCACGGAAAGGTAAAGGTGAGGGTCGGCTCCGGCACTGCCGGGAAAGTGCTTGACCACGCAGAGGACGCCCGCCTGCTCCATCCCCGCGATAAAGGCGGCGGAGGCGGAGGCGACAAAAGCGGGATCGTGCCCGTAAGACCGATCATCCAGAAAAGCGCGGTTTTCCGTGTTCAGAAATTCCGCTACCGGAGCCAAATTCATGGTAACGCCCAAGCCATTAATTTCTCTACCCGCGATAAAACTGTCGCTGGCAATGTGGGCAATAACGCTCTCCCTGTACCCGCTCTGCGCCATCTCCCCATAAGAGCCGGCGGGCGGCAGGTTGGCGACGCCCCGGCGGAAACGGTTTACACTCCCCCCCTCGTGATCCACGGCTATAAAAGGCGGAATTGTGGCTTCGTCCCCGACCAAAGCCGCCGTTTCAGCAATTAACTCCCGAATCGCGTCGTTTTCGGCGTCAAGGTTGTACTTGAACAGCATTATCCCGCCGGCGGGGCTTTCGGCAAGCAGTATCCGCATATGGGCGGGCAAATGCCCCTTGCCGTCAATGCCGGAAATGAGCACTTGGGCGGCAAGGCGGCGGTCGTCAAGTCCAAGGGCCCAGTCGGCGGCCCTGCGCCTCAGGGCGGTATAGTCCGGGGAGGGACTCTCTACGAAGGCTTGGGAAAGCCCCATTTCCAGCTCCGCCTCCGCCGCGCTATCCGCCCTATCATTCCTGCCAAAACAGCCGGAAAACAACAGCAACACAATACACAATGGGCGCATAGTTCAGTATAGTGCTTGACAAACTGGCCTTTCAACAGGTATAGTATATAAAAGAACCAGTTTTTGGAGATTAAGATGAAAAAACTATTATGGGGATTACTTATTTGCTTTGTCGCCCTTTTGGTCACGGTTTGCGGTCAGAAAAAGATCGACAAAAGCCAATACGCCGCCATTGACCCGTTTGATTATAAATTGAACGAAAGACAGGCGGAAGACGGCGCGGTGCGAAAATTCAAATCTGTCGTCCAATATAGGTTTCAAACCGACAAAGTGCTCACTTTTTACAGTCTGGATCGGGGAACTTCGCTGAATGTAACGGTTAACGACCAGCGTATTACCCCCCCTCAACCGAATCAAACAGCAACGATTTACTATACCGCAACCAAAAAGAGGCTCGATACGCTGGTTCTTGACGAGATAGACTATAACAACACTACCGAACAGGGAATCGGGCTGGTAAAATCAACTCCCGTTCCTCCCACGATTGACAGGACCAGCTATAGGGAGATTGAACCTTTTGATTATAAAATGGAAGCGGAAAATGCCGATCAGGGCGAAGTACGGAAGCATAAGTCAACGGTGCTGTTCTCGACTCAGGATGGCATCATTTTTTATTTTGTCAGCCAGGAAGCCGATGAAGATGAGGATGGAACCCTGCTTACTATGCGGGCAAGTCAGCGCTTTCCTCCTCTGACGATGGGCCAGGAAGTTACGGTATATTATACCGCCAAAAAGGGAATTGTCGATTTACTGTCTCTTGATGATATAGAGTTATAACCAAATGCTCAATGCCTGTTTAAGGCATACGGCAGCCCAAAAGGCGGATGCCGTAAACCGGCATTTGGAAAAACTGATGCCGGTACTGACGCCCACCGGCGTTATACTGGGCTTTTTGTTGCCCGGTGTATTTATCCATCTGCGGCCTTTTGTCCCCTGGCTGTTCGGCCTTATAACCCTTTCCGGAGCGCTGAGGCTGAGGGTTTCCGAATTTAACAATACCATACGCAGCCCCATCCCCATAGCGGCGTTTTTTATTTCCACCCATATACTGATGCCGGTGTGCGCTCTGTTCGCCGCTTCCTTCCTTTTCGGCGGCAGTCCGGATACCGTTGCCGGTTTTGTCCTGCTGTTTGCCGGCCCGGCGGGCGTTTCGAGTTTTATCTGGGTAACCATGTTCAAGGGCGACAAGGCCCTCTGCCTGACACTGATCCTGCTGGATACGCTGCTTGCGCCGCTGGTGGTTCCCGGAACCATCTCTCTGCTGATGGGCGCGAAAGTGACTATGGATATGACCGCCATCGCGCTTTCCCTCATATTGATGATAGTCGTCCCGACCATTATTGGAGTTACGCTTAACGAAACCAGCCGGGGCTTTATTCCCGCCGTGGTCTGCCCCTATCTTAACCCCGTTTCAAAAAGCTGCCTTATACTGGTTGTCGCCGCCAATGCGTCGCCGGTCGCCCGTATAATCCATATCAGCGACCCGATGGTCTGGATGGTTGCCGCGACGTGCATCGTCCTCTCGACCACCGGCTTCTTGCTGTCAAAATTTACCGCCATTGTTATCAGGTGTAACCGGGACAAAAATGTTTCCCTGTTCTTCTCCGGCGGCCTGCGGAACATCAGCGCGGTAACTATCATCGCCGTCACCTTCTTCCCCGAAGCCGCCGCCCTGCCCGCCCTGCTGGGCATTGTATTTCAGCAGACCCTCTCGGCAATTATGGGCAATCTATTCATTAAAGATAAATATTGATAAAATAAAACCATGATTCCCCCGCTATCGCCTTACCGTCAGGGCAAAGGGCGCACGATATTCAATCTGTTCAATGTTTTTAATTCGCTCTCATGGAATCTGCTGGTAGGCAGTATTATCACCCTGTTTGCCCTGCGTCTGGGGGCGTCCTCCACCTATATCGGTATTCTCAGCGCCCTGCTCTATATGTCGTTCTTTTTTCTTCCCGTGGGGAGAATTCTGGCGCAGCGGTTCAAAATAACCAGCATTTTCAGCTTTGCCTGGATAATGCGGGCGCTCGGTATGCTTCCGGTCGTTCTCGCGCCGCTGGCGGTGTATTACGGGCATCATGACGCGGCGCTGGCGCTGACCATGCTGGGAGTGGCGATTTTTCATATCATCCGCGGCATCGGGATGATAGGCAACAATCCGGTTCTCAGCTACCTGTCCGCGGGGCCGGATCGGGGCAGTTACATGACCCAGATACAGATCATCAACAGCGCGGCGGGAATGTTGTCCGGTTTTGCCATCGCCATTATTTTGGGAAAAGACCCGCCGTTGTTTCTCTATTCGATTATCATGACGGCGGGCATTATCTGCGGCGTTACCAGCGGAGCGTTGATAAAAAAAGTGCCTGAACCGCCCAATGATGAAAAAGAAGAACAAATCAGCCTTGCCGAAATTTTTAGCGACGCTTTCGGGCAGCCTTCAATCAGGCTTTTTTTGATAATTTTACTGATGGTCGCGCTTGTTTCAGGCGTGTCGCGGACATTCCTAGTAGTGTACGCGCGCGAAGTGTTTTCCCACGATGACGGCATGATCCTGCTGTACGGCGTCTTGGGCGGCCTGGGACAGCTATTGGCGGGGATGCTCATAAAATTTCTGGTTGACCGGATTGGCGCAAAACCAATTTTAATTATTTTTACCATCGTGGGACTCATAACCATGTTTGCCATCGTTTTTTTTCCGTCATCGGCGATTGGTTATTTAACCACGGGTATTCTCTTTCTTTCGTTCCTGTTCTTTATTTTGAATTTTGGCTTTCTGGGCTGCGAAGGAATAGCGCAAACTTATTTTTTGGGGCTGGTCCCGTCCGAAAAAACGCTCAACATGGGGATACTGTATTTTTTGGTATTTGGCGTTGCCGGCGCGGGCGGCTCCTTCCTTGCCGGGCTTTTACTGGATACGGCGGTCGGCTTCGGGTATTCAACGTTTTTTTCATTTAAAATACTCTATGTCATCATCATAGCGTTAACTGCAATCGCCGTTATCCTGCAGCGGAAACTTACGTCATTGGGAGCGCTCTCGCTGGGAGAGGCGGTAAAAATACTTTTTTCCTACCGCGATTTGCAGGCCATCTCGCTACTTGACCGCCTGAACAAGACCCGCAATTTCCAGCAGGAAACGCTGCTATTGGGCGCGCTGTACAATATGCCTTCCCAACTGGCGACCAAAGGACTGCTTGAACGGGCGCAATCCCCCCGGCTGACCACGCGGCAGGAATCGATACGCGCTTTTGAACACCTTGATGTACTAAGCGATGATGCCGAAAGAGCGCTGGTGAATGATATTATCAATAATCCTTTTACCACCGCCTATATCTCCGCGCGTATTTTGGGGGACCACGGCTGTGTCTCTACCATCCCCCTGCTGCGGGAACTGGCTTTTTCAGAAGACTATATGCTTGCCGGAGAAGCGATGATCGCGCTGGCAAAACTGCGGGACAACGCTTTTCGTTCACAAATAGAACAAATAATCCTCAGCACCGGAAACCCCCGTCTGAAAATTATGGGAGCGGAAGCCCTGGGTATTTACGGCCTGCCCCAATCGCTGTACAGTCTGCTGGAGATACTCCGCGGCAACGATCCGCCGCCTTACCTCCGCGATGAAGTTGTCCTCGCGATGGCGGCAATCCTTGACACTCAAAATCAATTTTACCGCATACTGGTTCGTTTTATCGCAGACCCCAGCCTTGTCCCCGCGCTTGCCATGGACGAAGCGGAAGCGGCCTATGAGTTTTTCAAAACCAATTTGAGCTGGCGAAAAAATGTTAAAAAAAAGAACGAACTCCCCATCCTCACCAAACAGGCCGAAAGCATTCAAACGGTCGTATCATCTATGGTGCATGACAAAGATCCCTCTCTCCTTTCTCAATGGATATCGGGACTTCCCGCGGAATTTTTTCCCCAAGACCCCGCGTTTACCGTCGCCCAGGCCATTTTCCCCGAAACTCTGCTGGACGACGAAATATTCTCGTTTCAACGCCTGCAGCTGCTCGTCATTCACTGGGCTACCTACCAAATCCGCGTCTGGACCAAACGCCTCAAACAGTAATCACAAAATTAATTCCCAATAGCCAATATCAAGCCATTTATCAAATTTTCTTCCCACTTCCTTTAACGCGCCGGCATTTTTGAAACCAAAAGCTTCATGTAACTTTATGCTTCTATCATTGGGAAGCGCAATATTCGCTATTATCGAATGTATATCTTGTTTTTTAACTTCATTAAGCAATTCGCCCAAAAGAGCCCTTCCTATACCCTTACCCTGACACCCGTTGCGCAAATATATCGAATCTTCAAGCGTAAAACGATACGCGGAACGGGCATGAAAAGCATGAACATACGCAAACCCAAGAATTTCTCCATTTTCTTCATGCACAAGATACGGAAAAACTGCGCGTATTTCATTGATCCTGTTTTGCATTTCTGCGGCCGTTATGGGAATTTCCTCAAAGGTAATGGCGGTTGTTTCAATATAGAAATTGTAAATATCGGCAATAGACTTACAGTCCGAAAGCTCAACCGGGCGAATCATTGTTTTTTCTCTTTTCCTCCATAATATGTGATTATATTTTCCTGTTCATCATTTGAAAAATATTTTTTAGGCAATATTAAGGCGGAATTTTTGTTATTTATTAAAAATATATAATCTTTGACAGATTCACATTCACATACCCATCCCGGAAAATACTTTTGTTCAGAATTATTGTTATACTCCATAATTGAATGTTCCGTTATTATTAACTTAACATTTTCTGATGAAAAATGTTTATAAAATATTTTCTTTAGAAATATGCCGTTGAAATATTCAGCGAATAAAGTAAAAATTACATAATACAAAAATATTGAAAAAGAGATTATCAATCCTATCCACCTTACCGTAACATCTTCTATATAATATATCGCAAATAAAATATAAAACAGCGGTAAATAAAGTACAACCCACCGTATTGCATTATTTTGCCTGAATTGCGATTGTCTTCGCAAATAAAAATGCTGATAATTTATGTTATCATCCAGCGTCAATTCATATTCTTTTTCAATATTCATACAGGTTCCCTGTTATCTTTCATAAATATCGGCCATTTTGAAAAATCTGATTTCCCGATAGGGATCATTATTGATAAAAATATTATAAATAATAATATTATTAATGAAACCCCACGATACATGGGTAACAGGAATATCACCGACAATATGGTCGTCAGCGCGAAATGATACGGCGCCAGCGTCTTAAAGGCAAAGTTTTTATTGGTTGCGTTGGGAATATACAAAACATACATTATTGAGGTTAGCAGGAACGCGAAAGCCAGCGTGGGGAATATGTTAAAAAACCTGATGATATACGAAATGAACAAAAAGTAGAAAACATTTATGATTGCTATAAACAAATAATGGATGGGGTGAAATTGCACCGCTTTCATTTGCGACAGGATAAACACCAGCAGTATAAACAGGCACAGGGAAACCGGAGAAAACTTTATGAGCCTTTCTATCTGATCCAGATCGTTAATGATCGATACAAATGAAATGCCGACATCCTGATTGGTGCTAAAGTTACTCATCTCTATTACTAATTGCTCGTTTTTCCCGTTTTTTATAATTTCATGGGGCAAACCAAACTGCAGCAAATTATATGCTGGCGTATTTATATCAAAAACAGCCTTGAATGATTGCACAACATATTTATTATATACGGTCAGTTTATATTTAAAAACGTCAATTCCTTTGGTTTTGAATTGAATATTTATCTTCACTTTTTGATTTTCACCAAATTCTGGAAGCAAAACAAACGGTTCATCAAAATTAAATTCGGAGGCAATTACTTTGCCGTCAATAACAACAAAATAGTCATATAGTATACTGGCATTCGTCGGGCGTTTAAAATTTATCAATAAATTTTCCCGAAATGGCGTATTATTAGTCAGGATATATTCATTGTCTATATCCACATGGAAAGAATTAAAAGCAATAAGACCTTCCCGTTTTTTATCCAGGTTAATAACGGAATTTACCGCTATCGAATCCGGCAGAACCGCGTGTTCTCTGGTTTTGGTTATTTCGTTATACGTCCCCTGCTCTTTGTAGGTTTCTTCAAAGTAGAAACTGGCGGGTGACATACTTATCTCACCGCCCCAGGAGCCGACAAAGCTCCGGTATACATTTCCATAGGTAGTATCGTTCTGCTGGCCAATCCTCGCGCTGGTTATGAGCAAGGCAATAGAACCCATTACTACGATTATAAGTACCCAAAAAAAGGGAAATTTGCTTTTATTTGAAACCGCAGGTTTTTGATCAGACATATAAATCTCCTAACAATCAGATAATGATATTATTATGCAAGCATCTGATTTTGTCAACTGCCCATTCATAATTAAAGTATAAATGAGATAATGGCATTCACCATAGCGCCTATTGGCAATATAGTATAACCACTGCTCATTTGCATTATTATGATAATAAAAAACAGCGCGGAGCCTACCCTCATTATTTTTTGCTCTGTTTCATATCCTATATTTAAGCCGGATAAAAAAATGTGGCTCCCGTCCAAAGGGGGAATGGGAAACATATTAAAAACAAATAACGCAATATTGGTAAATGCCCAATAATATAATATGTCAATTATATAAACAACAATATCTATTATCCTTGTGTTATCTATACGTAATAACCATAAACCCTTTATAATAAATATAAACAATATTCCTAACAATAAATTCGAGAATGGACCAACGGCGGCGATAATGGCTTTGTCTCTTCTGGGATGCTTGAGCAGATTTGGACAAAACCGTACCGGTTTAGCCCATCCAAATCCGGCAATTATGATAAAGATAAGACCCATAATATCTATATGTTTTATTGGGTCAAGCGTTAACCTTCCATCTTCTATAACGGTGGTGTCGCCTAACTTATAAGCCGCCAGCGCATGGCAATACTCGTGTATGGTAAAACCAATAATTATTCCCGGTATAGAAATGAGCATCCGCTGTATATCCATATTATTTCCCTTATTATATATTATAGTTTATTTTATTTTTTTATTCAAGTACCCAGTAGCCCGATCCACCAAAGGCGGCGAAGCGTTTACAATCATTATTTACTTTCATTCTTTTTCATTTTCGTATTATGAATTTGTGCAGTATGTTTACAATCTGGATAATTTGTACAACCTAAAAATTTCCTTTTTACTCCCTTACGCACGACAAGAAAACCACCACATTTTGGACATTGAATAGGGCGTTCAATAATCGAAGTATCATTATTCGTAAAATCACAAGCAGGGAAATTTGAGCAACCCACAAAGTATTTACTGTCTTTGCTTGCTTGCCGGATTGTCAATCTACCAGTTTTGCATTTTGGACATTTGGGGTTATTTATGATTAA
>JGI24698J34947_10001684_pt1 | contig 11801 bp, 10 predicted proteins | sample TergutMp193P3_FD_34947 | JGI IMG/M metagenome (IMG submission 34947)
TTGTTTCAATTTTATCCCTCGGATTTATGGGAATTATCGATTCAATATCCCATATTAACTGGAAATTTTTCAGCGTAATTTCCGCAAAGAGTTACAGTTATCATTTTAACAGAAGCGTACTTTTTCTTGCCGCGTTTTTTGGTTTGTTAATCGCCNTGTTTATCTTCATGGCCGCTTTTTCCGGCATTGCGTTACTGCTTAAATATCTGTATTGTCTGCTTGTACTGCTGATTTTATCAATAAACATATCGTTTACAATGAGCGCAAAAATTTTTAAAGCGGTAATTTTTACGCTCGCCATAGTATTAACCGCGTGGATTAGCGTCTTACATATCGCTTTTTTGCCTGTTTTGCTTATACCGGTACTTGCCTTTTTTCTAAAGTCGAAAAATGAATACAGGGAATGGTACTATCAATGATTGTATGCGAAAACCTTTCGAAGCTGTTCAACGCGGACTGCGGTATCAAAAAAATTAACCTTGAATTTTCGCCGGGGGTTATTTACGGAATCATCGGCTATAACGGAGCGGGAAAGACGACGCTGTTAAATTGCATCGAAGGCCTGTACATTCCCACTTCCGGTACAGTGTCGCATAACGGGATTAAAACGACAAATGAAAAAGAATTCCTGCCCTACAGGAGAAAGATCGCCTTTCTGCCTTCCGATGATTATCTGTATCCTTATTTAACCTGCCTTGAAAATATAGAACTGGCGTCTATTTTGAGAACCGGAAAAAACAGGCTGCCGAAAGAAACGGAAGAGCTTATGCGCTACTTTGAAATAGACAAATTTATGAATAAGAGGTTTTCTGAATGTTCAGCCGGAATGAAAAAGAAAGTGCAGATTGTCGTCAGTTTGACGGGAGATATCGACACCATTATCTGGGACGAGCCTAATGACGGGCTTGACATTATTTCCAACATGAAGATAAAAAATCTTTTAAAAAATTATAAAAGTAAAAATGTTACGGTACTTTTTTCATGCCATGTTATCGAATTTCTCGATAACTTTATAGATCACTGTATCCTGATTAAAGACGGCGAGATTGCCGAAAATACCGCTATTCAAAACATCCCCTCTCTTGAAAAACTGTACCTCGGCCACCTGCCGCCGGATGTTTTGGCCTCTCCGTTTGAGTGAGAGGCCGTTAGAATATTTTTTTACCTTTTGGCGGCGGACTTTGCGGCTGTTTTCCTGCCNTTAGTTGTTTTCCCTTTCGGCGCATTTTTCNGCTCTGCTCTGTCAAGAGCCGCNGCCGGGAAAACACCCTCCTGATAATTATTGCAATCCGAAAACCAGACTGTAGTAATTAATTTAGCCGCCTCATCAAAAGCCTTGACTACCATGTGCGGACTGTTGGGGAGACCCGAAACAACCACCAATTCACCTACAATTTTTCCTGTCGCTCTAACGCTCATATTTACCCTCTCTTTTAGGAGAGTATCATTATTTGAGAATAAAAGCTAGTGTCTTTTCAGAGGCGGTATGAGCTTTTTCCGAAATTATGCCAAAAAATCATGCTAGGGATTTTTCTCTAATTCTTTCAATTTTTCTTCAAAATAACGCCCCATCATACCTTTAAGTTCCTTCAAAGCTGATTTNCGGCAATTTTTCATGCCGGCAGCAAGTGTTTTTTCGGTAGAAAATAAATCAACTGTATCAATTCCGAGAGCGGCAGCTATCCTCTCAAGCATTTCAGGCGAAGGGAAATTGTTCATTGTTTCAATCATGCCTATATAATGGGTGCTGGTGTCTACTTTTTCGGCTAATTTTGCCTGCGACAACCCTAAAGAGTTGCGGTACGCTTTCATGTTTTTAGCTAACAAATCCCTAATATTCGTCATACCTCATTTAATGCCTGATTTTACTGTATCCAATCGAAAGGATATTGACCAACTATGTTATAGTACTATATTATACTATTAGATAGATAGCTATAATAGGAGACATAAAAAAGGCAAATTTTAGCCCTCGTTTATCAATTATGGACTTCAAAGACGGTGCAAAACCTCAACAAACCACAAAAAATTATCCTTTTCCGGTGGAAAATCAGCCGCCTCAGTTGTCAATAAAGATAGATGATGCGGATATCGGGTTTCTGTACATGAAGTACTACTCTATGGTTTACAGCCGCTGCCTCAAAATACTCGGCAAAAGGGAAGCCGCGCAGGACGCGGCGCATGATGTATTTGAAAAAATACAGCAACGAAAATCAGAGGGAAAATTTCAGGCTGAGAATCCGCCGGCATACATTTCCAGGATGGCGAGAAATATGAGTATAAACAATAAAAAAAGAGCCAGAATGGAANTAATAAAAATCTATGATATGGCTGCCGATGGAAGCATTAACTGGTTCAAGGATAATTGGGAACAGGGGCAGGAAATTTGGCAAAGAGGCATTNAAGAGAACGGCTATGATCAGGATGAAGCGGACAAAATTGTAAAGGCTATTTTGGATGAACAGGANGAGACAACCTGCAAAATTTATCTTTACAGGTATCGCGATAAATTGACATTAAANCAAATAGGGAAAGTNGTAGGCTTGGGTAAATCCGCTGTTCAAAAAAGGATTAANAANCTTGAAAATCAAGTCAAAGTGAAATTGGAGAAGGCGGATTTATGAAAAGTCAGGACCGTCTTTCACAATTAACGCTTGAGCTTTACTACCGGGGACTTGCCACTAACAAAGAACGGCGTTTGGTTGAAAATGCGCTAAGGACAGACAGCGTTATCCGCAAATATTATGAGGAGTTGCAGGAATCAGACCGTGAAATACGCCNCCTTGTTNCGCAGGAATTAAAACGCCTGAATATACCGGAAAGTTCTCNCGCTCCGTCCCCGCGAAAAAAAAGATTTGTGTTAATATTGGCGGCGGCAGTTTTGTTATGCGCTCTCNTACCCGCAATTCTCTATATAAAAAACAGCGTTTCAAATAAAGATAGCGTAATAGCCGAAGAAACCNCCCATTCAACTGAAACAAATGATGAAGAAACAGACTTTTTTGATGACGTACCCGACATAGAACTTGCAGGCAATTTCGCCGACGAACCTTCGCCTTCCGAACCGCCTGCCGTAATAGAAAGAGGAAATTCCAACAGCAGGATTGAAACAGCCGAAACACCCCGCGCTGAACCTGTCAGGTCAGCAGAGCCCGAATTACGGCTTGATCCGTCAAGCGGCGTTTCTGTCGCGGTAGTACCTGCGCCGGACACTAATGTACAGCAAAGAGGCGGCTCGGCACGAGGCAGTTTCCAGCCCGAACCGTATGATGAAGAACCGGAGGAAATGTCCAACATAAACATACCGCCGGGTCTCTCTTTTATTTTTGACAATATGTTCGCGAACAGGGGTTTAACTTTTGTTATTATTCCGTCCCGGGTTACATCTATAGGGAGAAACGCGTTTCAGGGCAATCCGCTTGTAAGCGTTACCATTGGGGCAAATGTTTCCATAGAAGACAGCGCTATTCCCGGCAATTTCGCCGCAATATATAACGCCGGTGATAAAGCCGCCGGGACATATACCCGTCTAGATGTAAACAGCGAGGAATGGGAAAAAAAATAATTTTTTTGGTGGAAATATCGCGACGGTAATTGTCAATATATATGTCCAGTAAAAATGCCGCGCATGCGGCGTTTAAAGAAAAGTATGAAGGAGAAAAAAATGAAATCGAGACAAACGGTTATTTTTACCGCGCTCGCCATTGCGATTATTGCGGTAACAGGCTGCGTCAGCCAGCCGGTGGCGGAAGCAAGGTCGGCGCGGGCGGCGGCGATTGAACAGGCGACGCCGATACGGACAGAGCCGGCGCAGAGGCCGCTGTGGGTGGATAATGTGCCGGATTCCCCAACAACCCTTAGCTTTATCGGGTCGGCAGGGCGTTACGCTACAGCCACGGGGAATACAGGGGCAAGGTATTACGCCGAGGAAAACGGCCGTACCCAACTGGTCGATTACTACGGTGTGGTAATGGTAAACAAAGCGCGGACATACGCGTCAACTTACGGTATTTCAAGCGAAGTTTTTGCGCCGGAAATTGCAGGNCAGCAGTTGAACGAAAGAATTGCGCAGAATCTTTCACAGGCATTGGCTCCNCGTGAATATTACACTCTTGTCTATCTTGACAATACAAACCGGGAAGCCTTTGAAGTCTATGTGCTAATGCAGATTGACAAGGCTCTGGTCAAACGCGTGATTGACAACTACGGACAGGAACAGGCGGCTGATTACGCGAGAAGGGCGGCGGCTGAACAGGATGCGGCGCGCAGACAGCAATTGCAAAGGGCAGCCGAGTTCTTCGGCGGCAATTTGAGTTCTACGCTGGACTTTTAAAAATGAACCTTAACCTGGTTAACAGGGGCGCTTCGGCGCTCCTGTTTCTGATAACAATTTATTTTTTTACGGCTTCTGTTTCGGTCTTCGCAAGCGGCGTTAAAGACCGGCAGGAAGAAACAGTCCAGTCGGCGCGGACGCTGATATCTACAGAACCGTCCGTAAAACCGGAATGGGTTAACGTTATTCCCCAAAGCGCAGCCGAAATATTTTTTGTCGGCACATCACAGTTTTACAACACTCCGGCAAACGCCAGAGATAACGCCCGTGAAAGCGCGAGAATTCAGGTATTGGAATATTACGGTCAGGTTATAGAAAGACAGGCTGTCTCGTTATCTGCAATTGCCGGAAGCGCAAGGGACACGCTCTCCGCCTATGTCGTCCGTGAAGATGAAATCAGGTCGTACGCGCAAAACGTAGTCTCGGAAGTGGGGACTATTGCCTATTATACAGAAACCTACCTTAACAGCGAAAACAAAGAGGAATATGTCGTCTATACGCTTCACAGTATAAGCCGCCAAAAAGCGGAAGAGGAAATTGCGAATTTCGCGAAAAATGTTTCCGAGCGTTACACCGCTTCCTTTTCACAGTGGCGCACTCTTAAAGCCGCGCTGGAAGGTTACGCTTTTATCGCGAGGTCTCTCGAACAGAATCCTTTACATCGCATAATGGCCTATTATCAAACGCCGGCGGGCAGGGCGGGGCTTTATGAATATGTCAGGCTCCAGATAAATGAACTGGCAAACAGCGTCAGCATAGAAGCGATACCTGCCCGGACAATTCAGGAAACCGAAATCCTCTCAACGCCGATAAATCTTCGATCCTCAATATTACCCTCAACAGGATTACTTGACTGTCAGGCAAGGCTATTCGGCGTAAGCGGAAGCGACAGTATAACCTTCCCTTTTAGTTCGGCAAGCGGCAATCCGTTTGATCTGCAAATACGCAATTTACAGCCCGGCTCATACAATGTAATTGTGGAGGTTCTTTTATCAAATTTGACAGGGGGAATTGCGAATAACACAAGCGGCCGTTTTACCGTAAACGTAACTCCTCTCAGCGTATTGCTGACTACCCCTGAAGCATTGGAAGCGGGTTTAAAAAGAGCCGTTGACTCATTGGCGGCAAACCTGCTAACACAAACTGAAACCGTCATCGGTTCTTTTACAATGACAGGGACGGATATACCGTCGGAGTTATCGGTCTATCTAACTGAAAAAGTTACCCATTACGCGAAAACCAATCAGGAACGGAAGTATCGCGTTACGGAAAACGGTACTGAACAGGCGGCAATTATTTCCGGCTTTTTCACAAGGCGCGGCGACCGTGTAGACCTTACCTTTGAACTTAAAACGCCGAACATGGAACGAGACGGTTCGCATATTTTTTCAATATCCGCCGCCTTGCTTGAAAATACAATAGGAATATCCATTGAACCTGTAAACGCAAACACCATGTTTGTAGTGGATAATCTTATTCCGCCTGCGAATGCGCAAACCATAAATATACAAGCCCGTTTCAATTCAAACGACCGCACCTATAAACACGCGGACGAATTGGTATTGACGGTAAGCGCCGACAGGAATTGTTATTTCAAAATTATTCATATTGATTTTAATAATCAGTATAAAATGATATTTCCCGAAAACGCAAACGATAATAACCAACTGCGCGCCAATGTTAGCCGCAATGTTTTTGGTACCGATAATGACAGGCTGATACTGTGCGAACCATACGGCGCGGAAACATTGGTGATTGTCGCTTCCCCTGTTCAATTCCGCGACATAGAGCGTGAATACAACCGTCCGTGGAGGGCTGCCACTGAAGAAACGATTAGAGCGGCTGTCGCGGGAGCGGGACAGTCCCTTTATCACTTTACCATATATCCGCCGCATGAAGTATACGAGTACACAAGGCCGGAAAACATGACGGCGCTCTATCAATCAATACGCGATGACGCTGAAAAGCAGGGCGGCTGCTTTGAAGGTAATGCGGCAAGCGGTTTTTACGTCATCAACAATATACGCGGCAGTTACCGTGTGCCAAGCGACAGGCCGAATGTGATCCAGTTCGCGACATATTACCTTGACGCCTATACAGCGGATGCTTACAGGGGAACACGGACAAGAGGTTCTCCCCATTCTTTTTCTTTCGCGAGGCCGCAGAACGTAGCGCAGGCGGTACAGACAGTTCGAAGCAGTATCCTTGATAAAGGCGGAACATTTAACGGAGACGAACAGCAGGGCAATTTCCGGGCGAGCGGCATTACCGGCCAGTATCAGGTAACGGACGTGGTCAGAGTAACTATTTCAGAGAAACCTTTTATTATTCCCAATTCGTTAATTGAAAACGAAGTAAAAAATTATTTTGGCGTGAGGTGAAACAAAAGAAAAGTGAAAAGGGAAGAAAGAAGAAAGGAAGAGTCTCACGCGGAGGCGCGGAGAACACAAAGTACGCAGAGAGGAGAATTTTTGATTTTCATCTGTGGTCTCCGTGACTTTCGTGCCTCCGTGTGAGTTTTTTAAATTTTATTGAAAAGAAGGAGTAAAAGATGAAGAAGTTTTTATTTACAGCGGTTTTTTTGTTTATTACCACTTATGTTTTTACGCAACAGCCGGTAGTGGCAGTTTTTCCGTTTGAAATACTGGACAATGCGGTTACACAAAATGAATCGTTTCAGTTGTATCTGGTATTCAGTAACGAATTCAGGAACAGGAGTCCGAACAGTTCTACGGTTGTTCCCAGAGAGGATGTGGACAGATTGATCACCGCAGAAATGGACTTTCAGCTAACTGTTTTTTCAGCGCAGGAAAAAACAGCGGAACTGATGAGAGTAAAAAGCGCCACCCAAATAATATCCGGGAAAATAGGCAGGATGGGAGATAGTATAACCTTAATCGTATCGTTATACACTTATCCTGATCTTGACCAGCTTACCGGAGGCGCTTCCATGCGCACAAATACCGCAGTAGAACTTTTTGATAGAATACCGGAACTTGTGCAAAATATGCAGAACATAATTGCCGCAAAGGGTACAGATCAATCCATACCCGAAGGACTTGATTTTGAAATTGTTGATGGCAGGACTGTTACCATTACGATGTATTTAGGAGATGCCGCGGCATTGAATATACCCAGTCGTATAGCAGGTTTGCCCGTAACGTCTATAACGTATATAGGATTAACTAGAGAATATTTTGACTACAGTAGTTTGACAAGCGTAACTATACCTTCTACGGTAACGTATATAGAAGAAGGTGCGTTCTTTGATTGCCCTAATTTGTCAAATATCACAGTGGATAATAGTAATCCTGTTTACGCAAGCATAGACGGCGTTCTTTTTGATAAAAATGTACGAACCTTAATCACATATCCGGCAGGCAGAAATCAGAGAACATACGTCATACCTTCTTCGGTAACATCTATAGAAGATTATGCGTTTTTTTATTGCAGTAGTTTGACAAGCATAACCATACCTTCTTCGGTAACGTCTATTGGATATAGTGCGTTCAATGGTTGCGGTAGTTTGACAAGTTTTACAGTAGATAATCGTAATACTGCTTACGCAAGTATAGACGGCGTTCTGTTTGATAAGAATATGCGAACCTTAATTATATATCCAGTAGGAAAAAACCAGAGAAATTATGTTATTCCTTCTTCGGTAACGTCTATAGGAGAATATGCGTTCGAGGGTTGTGAAAATTTAACAAGCGTAACTATACCTTCTTCGGTTACGTCTATAGGAGAATATGCGTTCAGTTTTTGTTATAGTTTGACCAGCGTAACCATACCTTCTTCGGTAACGGAAATAAAAGATTATGCGTTCTTTCAATGTAGTAGTTTGACAAGTGTAACTATACCTTCTTCGGTAACGTCTATTGGAGAAGGTGCTTTCGGGGACTGCGGTAGTTTGACCAGCGTAACAATATCTTCTTCAGTAAGGTCAATAGGAGATTATGCGTTCTCTGGCTGCAGAAGTTTAACAAGCATAATCATACCTTCATCGGTAAGGTCTATAGGAGATTATGCGTTCGGGGGTTGCAGTAGTTTGACAAGCATAACAGTAGATAATAGTAATCCATCTTACGCAAGCATAGACGGCGTTCTGTTTGATAAAAGCATACAAACCATTATTTTATATCCGGAGGGTAAAACGGCAAGAACCTACACCATACCTTCTTCGGTAAGGTATATAGGAGAAGGTGCGTTCTCTAGCTGCGATAATTTGACAAATGTAACCATACCTTCATCGGTAACGTCTATAGGAGATTCTGCGTTTGGTTGGTGCAGTGGTTTAACAAGTATCACAGTAGATAATCGTAATACTGCTTATGCAAGTATAGACGGCGTTCTGTTTGATAAAAGCATACAAACCATTATTTCATATCCGGCAGGTAAAACAGCAAGAACCTACACCATACCTTCTTCAGTTAGGTCTATAGGAGTAGGTGCGTTCGGCGGTTGCAATAATTTAACAAGAGTAACCATACCTTCTTCGGTAACGTCTATAGGAGATTCTGCGTTCTTAGGTTGTGAAAGTTTAACAAGTATAACAATACCTTCTTCGGTAACGTCTATAGGAGATTATGCGTTCGCTGAATGCTATAATCTGGCCAGCATAACAATACCTGCTTCGGTAAGGTCTATAGGAGAAGGTGCGTTCATGTGGTGCGAAAGTTTAGAAAGCGTAACCCTTTCACGGCGTACACGAGTTGGAGAAGACGCGTTTAATGAATGGGTACAGATTATATATAGCGATTAGGAGTGGGGAAAGAGGGAGAGAAATGCAGGAATTAAAACAAATCGGAATGACTTCCGGTACGTTGAAAAGTAACAGTATGCTTTTCGGGGTTGATTCTATAAACATGAAGTTTACTCAAATCCCTGCCCTGTTTTTGCATCAGCTTGAGCTGCTTTTTGAAAGGTTTCTGAAAATGAAAATTAAGCACGGTGTAAACGTTGACGGACGATTAATCGTCGGACGACTAATTGTCGTCCGACTCGTCCGCATCCTCCCCGCTCAAAAGGTCTTGCCATACTTTTTCAAATTCGTGAGGTTTATGCCATTTCACCGGAATCTCCCCATTCGAGATAGCTATGCCTTCTTCAATAGCGGTGGCAGTTTCGGCATTGTAGAGAGGATTTCCGGTAACGGGGTCGATGTGCGCGGCGCAGATGGGGCAAGGGTGCGTATGGACGTGTTAGCCGGCAGCAGTTTCAGAAGACAGGTCTGTAGAAGCCGGAGTAAAGGCAATAATAGTCCTGCCCGCCGGAATTTCGCGTGGAACTTCGATTGTCAGCCGGTGACTGGCCGGTATTTCAACAGTTTGTTCTATGGTCATAAAGTACATTATACCGCTTTAAAAAATATAAAGCAAGGAGTGTGTCTCCGCTTTGCGGAGACTTCGATTAACATAACCGCTCACGCGGTTAAAAGTAAGGAGTAGAACATGAAAAAATTTTTACTAACAGCAATCTTAGCGTTAATCACAACTAATGTTTTCGCACAAGAGCGAATCGCGGTTTTTCCATTTGAAGACAATGACAATGTATTAACCCGCAATGAAATGGCTATGTTCTACATTTCATTCTGCAATGAATTTGCGAACAGAAGCGCAGGAAGATTTTACGTTGTTCCAAGGCAGGATATTGAAAGATTTATCAACACAGAGGAGACGTTTCAACTTGATGATCTTTTCACCTTGGAAAAAATGGCTGAAATTATGCAAGTGCAAAACGCCACTCAAATACTTACAGGTGTAATTGGCAGGTTGGGAAACAGTATTCGCATATTCGTTTTTATATACAAATATCCTGAGATGGTTCAGCTTCCCGGAGGAACTTTTATAAGCGTAGCAAATACGAGCGAACTTTTTAACAAAATACCGGAGCTGGTTGAGAATATGTATAACGCAATTGCAGGCGGAGCAGGCGGCACACAATCTATCCCCCTCAACTTTGTTCGCATACAAGGCGGAACATTTTTAATGGGCAGCCCGTATAATGAGCCGCAGCGTGGAGATGATGAAACACAACATCAGGTAACAGTCAATTCTTTTTACATGGGAATATATGAGGTAACGCAGAGGGAATATCAGGAAGTGATGGGAACAAACCACAGTGCTTTCATAGGGGACAATCTGCCTGTTGATTATGTGAGCTGGTATGACGCGGTAGAGTACTGCAACCGAAGAAGCGAGAGGGAAGGGCTGACGCCGGCATATACGATAGACAAGAATCGAAGCGATCCGAATAACCGCAGTGAAATTGACACTATGCGATGGCTGATAACGTGGAACCGGAACGCGAACGGGTACAGACTGCCGACGGAAGCGGAATGGGAATACGCATGCCGTGCGGGGACAGTTACTCCTTTTAACACTGGAAACAATATAACGGCAAGCATTGCGAACTATGACGGGCGTTATCCGTATAACAGTAGCTACAATGCGAACGGTACGCATAGGGGTATGACAACGGCTGTAGGGAGCTTTGCGCCTAACCCATGGGGTTTGTTCGATATGCACGGGAACGTGCTTGAGTGGTGTTGGGACTGGTACGGGAGTTATTCAAGCGGGGCGCAGTCCGATCCGACTGGAGCGGTGTCCGGCTCTTACCGTGTGACACGCGGCGGGTATTGGCTCTGCAGCGGGCATCACCTCCGTTCAGCCAACCGGGGCTTCTTCAGTCCGTCGCATCTTCGCAGCTCCGGCGGCGGCTTCCGGCTGGTGCGAAACGCGCAGTAGTATCGAGTATTCTAGGCTGGAATTGGGTCGTGACATAGGCTGGAATTGGGTTCGTGAGATAGGCTGGAACAGGGAGTGCAATCTAGCCTAGAACAGGGTGTGCATTCTAGGCTGATACCGGAGTGCATTCTAGGTTGATACCGGTGTGCAACATAGGCTGGAATCGGGTCGCGACATAGGCTGGAACAGAGTCGTGACATAGGCTGGAATAGGGTTGCGACATAGGCTGGAATTGGGTATGCGTATCAGGTTAGAACAGGGTATGCAACTCTATATAGAATAGGGTATGCAACTCTGTATAGATTTGGGTATGCAACTCAATATATCCGTGGGGTGCGGGTCATTATAGCCGTTGTGTGCGACTCACTATAGCCGTGGTATGCGTACCTGTTGTCGGTTTTTTTCGTTCCAATAAGGAATTGGCGTACATTCCTGACTGGAATGTTGGACTGATATAGGCAAGGAATGTGTCTCAGCTTCGCTGAGATTACGATTAACATAACCGCTCACGCGGTTAAAAGTAAGGAGTAGAACATGAAAAAGTTTTTACTAACAGCAATCTTAGCGCTTATCGCAACTAATGTTTTTGCCCAAGAGCGAATCGCGGTTTTTCCATTTGAAGACATGGAAAATATATTAACAAATAATCAAGAGATTATGTTCTACCGTGAATTCAGCATTGAGTTTGCGAATAGAAACGCGGGCAGGTTCTCTATTGTCCC
>JGI24698J34947_10001685_pt1 | contig 11799 bp, 8 predicted proteins | sample TergutMp193P3_FD_34947 | JGI IMG/M metagenome (IMG submission 34947)
AGTTCTTCCGCGATTTTATAGTCCGTCCGCCAGGGCATATCCCAGTTGCCGCTGAAAGCGCCGACTACGCCGCTCTTGATCATGTTATGGTAATCATCCGCGACCCTCATCAGCGGGAAGTCCCTGTATATGAGGCCCTCGTTGTACCACTGGTTCATCATGCGCAGGCCTTCCTTGTAGCCGGGATTCATGATGGGGCTGTCGCCAAGCCCGTAAATCCACCTGTCTCTGTCGCTCATGTTGTTGTCAAAGAAAGGATAGATGATGTTCCTGAAACCCCAGCGCGCATCGTAATCCTGACCGAAGGGGACTATCCTGTTCCTGCCCACATTACCGGGGTCCCTGTCGCGGAAAGCCACCAGTGCGTCGTGGAATTCCTGGGTTGTCCGCGGAAGGGGGAGACCGAGCCTGTCAAGCCAGTCTTTGCGGATAAAGACATTATTCTGGGAGAGGCGCACTACATAGGATTGAACCGAGAACTGCCGCCCGTCGTCCAGCCTTTGGCGGTAGATAAATTCCGTGCCGGGCTTCGCCGGATCGTCGCCCAGAAGCCTCTTCATGTCCGGCAGAAGCCTGTCGATGAAAGGCGTAAGGTTCACTATGCCACCCTGATCCCTGAAATTGGAAATCATTCCCGAATTGTAGGTGTAGCACAGGTCAGGGGCGCTTCCCGAGGCCATCAGGTTGACGATATCAGTGTCCTCCGACCATCGCCCTACAGGGNTAAANGTCACCTCGATGTTGAGGTCCCTCCGCACCTTGTCCTGAATCCACTGTGTCCAGGCGTTGTTGTTGGCCTGGCTCCGGCCGCCGTCAGTACCGCGATCAAAGACTTCCACCGTTACCCTTTGCGTTGCCCCCGTGGCAGGCGCGGACTGTTGGCCGCCTACCGCAAACGCCATTGCCGCCGTCATCAACAAGATGACTAAAATCAATACCGTTCTTTTCATACGTTTCCTCCAAAATAGTAAAAAAAGATAAAACCTGGGATCTTTCAAAACCCCATTTTAAGGAAAATTTTAAATCCATCAACTGAAAATAGACATGTAATAATTAACGAAAAACTGTAATAATTATGGATTATTGGAGGTGGAGTAGGAGAGAACCTGCGAGGGGGAAACACCGCTGTTTTCCTTGTATACTTTGCTAAAATAGAACGGATCGGAAAATCCGCAGGCCCAGGCGACTTCGCTTACGTTACATTCGCCGCTTTTCAGGATATCCTCCGCGCGGTTTATGCGTATTTTGGTCAGGAATTGGTGAAAGGACGCGCCTGTTTCTTTCCTGAAAATATTGCCAAAATAGGAAGCGCTCAAGCCCACCTTACCTGCCACGGCCTGTACTGAAAGATCTTCGGAATAGTGCTCTATAATGTATTTTATTGCTTTCCGTACACGTATATTGTAGTTCTTTGTCTTTTCCCCAAAAAACACCAGTTCGAGGAAACGCTGTAGTATCATCATATATATTCCACGGGCTTTCAGTTCATAACCGGGCTCCCTCGCCACCCAGGTGGAATCCAGATTACGGTACATCGAAAGGATATCCTGATGCACGCCGACATGGGACAGGAAGGGGAAGGGCAGGGGGATTTCGTTAAACGAAGCGTTGAATACGGGACCTGAGACACAATAGCATTCCATCAAATCGTCGGGGTATGTGGAAAAGGAACGGATGGTGTCTTTTTGTGTGCATAACAGGTCGCCTTTCCTCACTTTGTAACGAACGCCGTTAACGGTATACTCCGCGCTCCCGCAGACCACATAGTTTATTTCAGTCCATTGCACATGCCCGTTTGTCAGTTTCCATTCCGGGGACGTATACCTGTGGATATAATACTCTATTGTAACAAACAGCTTGTTGAAATCGCTTTCATCCAAAAGAACCTGTTCTTCCTTCATTGCCATATCAATTCCAAAAGCATGGCGGATTATTTGCTTAGTATTTACTTTACAATCGCCGCCTTTATATGTCAATATATAATACAAAAAGGAGAAATGAAATGAGAAAAACCGTGGTTTTGGTACTTTTTATCGGGGCTCTTCTTTTGGCATTTTCCTGCGATTTATTTAACGGCGATAATGACGGCTCCATTGACATTGTCAATGTTACCCCAAGGGCGCTCATTGCGTCCGATGGAATTGATACCGCAGCAAGAACCGCGGCGGTGGGTGCCAATGACTTCGCCTTCCGGCTTGGCGCGGATCTGATAAAAAACAACGACGGCAAAAATTTCGTTTTCTCCCCTTATTCGGTTTGGCTGCCCCTGGCCGCCCTTGTCAATGCCGCCGCCGATGAGTACAAGACCGCTCTTATAACAGCCCTTGGCGCGTCCGGAATCACCGAAGAAGATATGAATAGGGCGGCCTCCCGTATGTTGTACGATTTAACTGATGAACGGAACCAGGGGAGCGAAGGGTATCACAATCCCCTCAAGATTGCCAACGCTATCTTTGTGGATAAAAAATATACGCTCCGTAGGGATTTCGCGCAAGCCTATATGGATTTTTACCGGGGAAGTTCCATCGGTGTTGACTTTACAACCCACGATGCGGTTGACGCCGTAAACCGCTGGGCAAGCAGGAATACGGACGGCTTGATCACCGATTTGATACAGGAATTTGATCCGGCGAGTGTTGCTGCCATTGCCAACGCTATTTATTTCTCGGACCGATGGTCCTGGGAGTTTGATGCGGAAGAAACGGAGGAAGGTCTTTTCTACGGGCCTGGGGGAGAATCAAGCGCGTTTTATATGCTACATGAAGGCCCCAACCAATCCTACTATGAAGACGACAAGGTACAGGCCATCTCGCTTGGATTTAAGCATAGCGCGGGAATGACTATTATACTCCCAAAAACAGGCGGCGCGGAGGCACTGCTTTCTTCCATGACCAACGATTATTATACGAGGATTCGGGGGAATTTTCTTCGGGGTGAAGGTAAGCTGCTCCTGCCGCGCTTTTCAATAGAAACCGATGTTGAGGGTTTGAAGGATAGTCTTGAAACGTTGGGTGTTCCCTTGTTTGAAGGCGGACCCATAACAGCTTTGATTGAAGAGCCCTATACTCAAGTGCTGACCGACACGATACAGAGGGCCGTAATAAAAGTTGATGAAAAGGGCACCACCGCCGCCGCCGTGACAGTCCTGGTGATGGGAAATAGCGCTTCGGGCCCCCAGCCCAACGTACCCTTTGAAATGATCTGCAACAGACCCTTTATGTTCATACTAAGCGATTATACAAATGATGGGGGCAGTCAGGTTTTATTTGCCGGGATTGTGAATCAGCCTTGAATCTGATGCCGGGAGGGTACATATGAAAGCAAAACGTTTACTGGTATGCGTTTTAGTATTGATTGTTACATTTTTTGTTGGATGCGATAAAGAAGTGAAAACTCAAAGCACAATTTCAGTTTTGGGAACCGGCACCGTACTGGTTCAGCCGGACATGATTCAGATGAGCATTACGTTAAGCAACGTGGCGGAGACAACAAAAGAGGCCCAGGAAGAAGTGAGCAGGATGGTCAGGCAGGCCCTGGCCATTTTAAAAGAGGCAAGCATCGAGGACAGAAACATAAGTACCGCCTCGCTCACTTTCCGATCGGAATATGAGTATACGACCAGGCGAATTTTGATCGGGCAGAGGGCCGAGCAGGTAATTGCCTTCTCTATTGAGGATATTGGTAATAGCGATGAAAAGGTCTCAGGTATAATAGACCGGCTCATTCAGATTAACGGGATAGAATTGAATCAGGTAAATTTCAGCGTGAAAAACAACACCGAATATTTTGCCAGGTCCCGTGAACTCGCGTTCCAGAAAGCAGTTGAAAAGGCCAACCAATACGCCGAGCTTGCAAACCTGAAAATAATCAAGGTATTGAGCATAACGGATGAGAGCAGCCCGCAGTTCTCGCCCGCGCCGAGAATGAGCAATGTCATGTATGACGCGGCGGAGGCTGCCGGTTCCAGCTCAACCGCGCTGCCGTCAGGCGAACTGGAAATAACGACGAGGATAACGGTTTTATTTCTTCTGGAATGACCCCAAAACGGTATCGATTTCCCCCAGGCAAAAGGCCCTTGTTTCCTCAAACACTTCCCGAAAGCCCGCCGTACTTCCGCGTTTCTTAATTGCCGCGGCGGCAGGAAGAAGTGTGGTGAAAACGATACGCTGCTTGTCGCTTAACAAAGCAAAATAACCGCTTGAGTACTTCCCCGGCTCGGGAAGGCCGACGATCCCCTCCCGGTAAGACCGGAGGAAATCCTCCGCTTTTATAATTACCTTGCCACAGGAAAACGCTCTCATGTTTCGCCGCCGGTTTTCACCCTGCCCGACGCTGATGGTCGCCCCCAACCCTTCAACCGGAATGAGCGCCGCCTCCATATGTCTGCATTTCTCCTCAAGCCTTTCACGGTAGTTTTTCATTGTCCCGGTTTCATAATACCAGGTGTGATTTTCTCCATTTTTTTCTTTCTCCGTGTCCTCCGTGGCTACTCCGTGTCCTCCGTGGTTAGATCTCTTTTCCAGTGGAGTTCGGTAGAGAAAAGCCGAAGCCTGCGCCTCCAGTGGGAGAAGGCGATTCTGGCGGCTTTCGAAAATCGGGTAGATATAAGTTCCCCTTGCGTAGGTAACGCCGTTTGGGTACGAAAAATCCGCGCCGTATAACTCAATTTCATCGGCCCCGAGCCGCTCCGCCAGTGATACTGCGGCGTAGGTAACATTTCCGCCTGAAATATCCAGTTCGGGCAAGGGTATACAGACCTGTGAAATATACCTGGTCAGCGGATGGCCCCCGGTGAAAAAATGCTTTTTTTCTGTAATTGCGGCTAACAACTGAGGGCTCGCGAGATCCAGAAAAAGTAAGGTATCTTCAGGGAAGCCTTTTGAATCTTCCTCTGTGTTTCCTCCGTGTTCTCTGTGGTTTACTGTCTTTTTTCTCTCTTCATTCATGAAGTGATAATAGCTGATGTGCTGGCAGTCGATGGAGATCACCGCGTCCGGCTTCAATCCCCCGTGAAGCAGGCAGGGGAGGCTGGTATCTGTCGCTATGAGAAAGAGGTCTTCGCGGCTTTCCTTGAGCCGCTCAATCTGCAATGAAAGCGAAGGGCCGGCGGCGCATACCGCCGCCCTGTGTATCGCGGGCAGGGCTTCCTGATTTTCCCTAAGGTGCATCAGGTTTCTGACCGTATTGGAAAACCAGCGTTTCCCGAAATGGGCCTGTACCGAATAGTCCGCCGAGACGCGGCCTATGGCCGCTTCGACCGCGTTAGCCGCCATGGCGAAGGCTTCGGGATCAAGGCTGGTTCTGGGGCGCAGGGGAATCACCCTTATCCCCCCGGACAGGACGGGCTGGTAGAGGCTTAAAATGGCTTCCTCTATCTCCGGTCCGGAATTATCGAGCAGAAGGCTGAAGCGGGGATTCCCGAAAATGCGGGAATAGTCCAAAAGCGAGACGAGTTCGACGAAGCCTTCGAGGTCAAACTCGATAACAAGCACCGTGCCAGTCTCCTCCCGTTCAAGCGCCGCCTCGGCATAGAACCCTCCGCCCAGGCCCAGAAGAACAAGGAAGCCCTCATCAGAGGTGTCAATGAGCCTTTTGGCCTCTCTCACGGGGTCCATCGTCGAATGGAGGGCGTGGACTGTGCCGTTTGGATCTACACGCGCAGGTATTTTTTCCCCTGTACGTGACTCAACGATTTTGTATTGCGCGTGACGTACCTGAATGCCGGACAGTCGGGAAGCGGCATGCGGGTTAGTAAGCGAGAGGGCGCGGATATTTCGATCAAAGAAATCGCTCTCAGGCATTATTTCCCCCGCGATTGAAACCTGCCAGTGAATATACGGCATCGATCAGCTCCTGTCTTGAAACATCAGCGCTTCTAAAAAGCAAGGTTTTTAGTTCGCCCTCCAACTTTGATGAAAGGTCCGGATTTTCAAGCGCCCTTTCCAGAATTGCCAAAGCCCTCCGTGGATTGTCGCTTATATTTTCCTCCGTGTAGCTCCGTGTTTTCCTCCGTGTAACTCCGTGGTTATTTTCCTCCGTGTTCCTCTGTGTCCTCCGTGGTTTATTATTCTCCGTGTCCTCCGTGGTAAAAAATGGAGACGGGGTTTCAATGGAATCAAAAACAGGATTGTTCCCTCCCATTGAATGAAGCCTTTTCGGATATGACCCAAGCTGCTTTTCAAACCACGAAGCATATATACCGTAGCTTCCCCCGGCCTTTAGCTGAGAAGATCGCCTGTAGGTTTGGGAATATACCGGGGCGAACCTGCCGGCTTTTTCCTCAATAAAAACGTCAAAGCTGTAGGGCCTGGCATGGGAACGGATATCCCTGTTTCCCAGATCCATGCCGGCGAGATATACCTCGCCTTCTGTCAATGCAAATGCCAGGTCCAGGGCCGTGGCGGAGACGGTCCCCCTCTGCGGCAGAACGATAAATGGAATTTCAAGCCCGCTCAGGATCAGGGTCTGCCAGAGGCTTCCGTCGCTGATCAACAAAGCAGGCAATTCTTTTGCCTGCGAGGGGAGGGCGGCAGTCAGGGCCAACACCAGCGGGCAGGCGAAGCTGCCAGGGTCCCGAAAAAGTTCGTAAAGGTGGTATTTCGCCCAGGGCGATCCGTCGGTGCCAATCACCATATCGGGGATGAGGTTTCCGGCTTTCAGCGCCGCCGCAGAAGAAGATGCGGCGAGGATGAAGAGCTTTTCGCGCGCCTTGCGAATGACGGGGATCGCCGTTTCCAGGCCCGGGCCTGCCCCTGTAACAAGCAGTGGACAGGTAATGGGCGCGGGTAAAAGGATCTTGCTGATGATTCCCAAATTCTTGAAGAAATTCCTGAACCACCTCGGACCGAAAGTCTTGACTGTCCTGGCATTCGCGTCGACCCGTTTGATGAAATTTACGGTCTCTTCGACAAGGTCGAGGTAAGCCTGCCCGTACACGGCCATGGCCGGCCTCCATTCCAAAAGCTGTATTTCCGCCGCTTCTGAATCGGGAATTTCCCTTTCAAGAAAATCCTGAATCGATATCCCGGTTTCAGGAAACCATTCCGTGTCCACATTCCCATGCCGCGCCCCTTCGGGTTTTTCAACGTGAAGCGCAATTATCTTCGCTCCCGGAACTTTCTTCTTTAACGGAGACGCCATATANCCGTCACCGGGTTCGATCAATACAAAGAAGCGGGCGTTTTCGTTCAGGGGAAGAGAGCCGATATACCGCTCGGCTTCCAGCAGCGGGTTATACCTGGAATGAAGCGATCTGTTCTTCATGCCTACGACATGGAATTTATCCGGTTTATGACATATTCCGGATTTGCCGCCCTGAAAGATAAAACAGGCTCGGCGTCGAGGCTTTTTGAAAGCCTGTGGGCGATTAGTTCCCGGTCCATTTCCGATGGAAGGAGAATAAGCGCGTGGCTATTGTTGATTGGGCTGGTGATTCCTATATTTCCTGTCGCTTTCGCGAGCTTTTCACAAAAATCCGGTTTGCCTTTTTCGTGGGCCTGGTTTTCCAGGATGATGCAGCCAAAAACCCGGTATACCTTTTGGTATTCGGCTACTCTCTTTTGCAGAACGCCAAGATTCTTTTTTGAGATCTTGATTTTCTTCAAAGCCGATTGCGAATCATCGCCGTCTTTTTTCCCGGCGATGTTTTCGGCTTTGCTCAGGAGGCCCATTACGCGATTCCTAAATCTTTGAATAACTTCTTGTAGGTATCGTAATACTCGGAACGCGCGAATTCCTCTATCTTTTCATCCGGAAGCGCTTCAAGGAGCTGATCCATATATGAAAGCACCGTCTTGAGTTCCTGCTTGAGGTGCCCGGGAATTGCGGAAATCTCCTGCGTGTCAGCCGAAACTGCTTCCTGTGCGGCCGGTTCTTCATGAATCTCTTCCGCCGCCTCTGCTGTTTCACCTGACGGCTCATCCACCACAAGTACCCCGAAATCTTCATCATGCTCATCCGCAGCAAGAATCCCAAAGTCTTCTGAGACAGGTTCTTCTTCTGCCGGCCCGGTACTCAGCTCTTCCAAAACGGGTTCCGCGAGATCAAAATCATCGGCGCCAAGTTCCAGTATGCTGAGTTCTCCGGTATCGGCTTCCTCGGCAACAGGCGCTTCGGTGCTTAACGCCTCAGCAACAGGCTCTTCAGCGGTTGGTTCTTCGGCGTTAATTCCTAAATTGCCAAGCTCATCGGTATTAATATCTAAATCACCCAGCTCATCGGTGCCAATTTCCAAATCGCCAATATCTTCAGAGCTAATGTCTAAATCGCCGAGCTCATCGGAAGTAACATCTGTACTGCCAGGTTCCTCAGGGGTGATGTTTAAATCGCCCAGATCATCGGCGGTGATGTCTTGAGTGACAGGCTCTTCAGCGGCAATGCCTAAGTCGCCCAGTTCATCGGAAGTGGTATCTGTACTGACAGGTTCTTCAGGGATGATGTTTAAATCGCCCAGATCATCGGCGGCAATGCCAGCGTCGACAGGTTCTTCGGCGGCAATGCCCAAGTCGCCCAGATCATCGGCGGTGATGTCTTGAGTGACAGGCTCTTCAGTGGCAATGCCTAAGTCGCCCAGATCATCGGAAGTGGTATCTGTACTGACAGGTTCTTCAGGGATGATGTTTAAATCGCCCAGATCATCGGCGGCAATGCCTGCGTCGACAGGTTCTTCGGCGGCAATGCCCAAGTCGCCAAGATCATCGGCGGTAATGTCTTGAGTGACAGGCTCTTCGGCGGCAATGCCTGCCTCGACAGGTTCTTCGCTGGTGATATTTTCCAGGACAGGATTTTCAGTATCCACATTAACGGAAAGATCGGGTACATCAATTGTCGCTTCTTCAATACCTGTAGGATCAATTATACCAACAGCGGCTTCCCTGGCAAGGTAGTTTGTATCTTCCGTAGTCAGTTCGTGAGTTACGGGTTTGCCTTCATTCTCTCCGATCTCTTCCACGGAGATGCCGGCGACTGCTTCCGGGGAAAAGACAATGTCTTCTTCGGGAGGTTCTTGACTTGCGCTGTCCGTAGCGGCTTCCACGTCCGGGACGGTTGGCAATTCATGTTCCCCGGTGTCATCATCCGCCGGCTCCATGGTGACATCTGTTCCCGTCTCTTCCGTAAAATCCGCGGTGTTCAGGATATTGTTTAATTCATCCCCGGTAAGGGCGATCTTTTCGTCGTCTTCCTTGTCAAAAAAGCCTCCCTCCTCGGTTTCCGCCGCCGGCGCCCCGGCCCTGATCACGGAAAATTCCTTTTTGAGGCTGCTCAATTCAGCCCTTATCGAGGAGAGCTCTTCGGCAATTTTCATAAGGAGCTGGGTTGATAAATCCGCAGAAGATGAAGGGGCCGTCAAGCCCGAATCCTTCGGAGAGCCGGTTACCGCCGTAAAACCGGCTTCCTGCCGAATCTCCGTTTGCGTTGGCGCGGCGGAAGCCGTAAACGCCTCGTCGACGGCGTCCGAGTCCAGACCCATTGATCCGCCCGGAAGCGCTTCCTCTTCCGAATCGAAGTTTTCGATAAGATCGTCCATCGAGGTGTCAATCGATGGGGTGTCTAAGGAAATCCCGGTATCCAAAGACAGGCTTTCCTGATCTTGCCCGTCAATTTTCGGAAAATCAAGATCGTCTTCCAACCCTGATTCATCAAGACCGGTGAGTTCAACGGGGCTTTCCAATCCGCCGGAATCGGCGGGTACTTCAAGGTCCGGTATTTCAAGGGAATCTAATCCGCTCTCTTCAGTAATATCTCCCAAATTTAAATCATCACCCCCACTATCGCCAGAAATTAACGATGTTTTTTCAGTTTCGCCGCCGGATCCAATATCCGGTATGTCAAAATCGTCTTCGGGCAATTCCGCCAAAGAAAAATCATCGGAGGCTTTTTCGTCGACGGGGCCAAGATCCGGAAGGTCTTCTATCTCCGGAATCGAGAAATCCAAATCTTCCCCATCGGGGAAATCCGCGTTAAATTCCGGCGTTTCGACTTCTTCCGAAGTAAAATCCTCGGGTTCGCTCTTTACCCAAACACCATATTCATCCAGTTCTTCAGATGATCCTATAGTACCGCGATCAGAATATATCGAAGGTTTTTTCTCTTTTGCCATGAACCACTCCCACTACCAGCAAAATGACACATTGCCAATTCAAGTATTTATGGTATACCTTATAGTATTATCGGCTGATAAAATCCATATCTTCACGGTATTTTACCAAAAAGCCAAAACCACCTGTCACTATAAATTTACTCCATGAATTTTCATATTGTCAATGCCATGAAAAGGGGAATAGGGGACAAAGGGACAAAGGGACAAAGGGAGTAGTGCCCTTCTTCAAGAAAAATCGCGAAAAGTCCGATAATAACAGATAATGAGAAGTGCAAAATACCTCTTTGCCGTATGGACGGGAGTTTTGATTTATGTCCTGTTGACCGTATTTCTTGGCGCAAAGGGGATTTACGCCCAGAGCCAACTGGAAAAAGAGTTTACTAAGCAGGAAGAAAACATTGGCACCCTTGGATTGATTAACCGGAAACTAAAAGATTTCGTGAATTCCCTCATGACCGATGAGGACACGCTGCTCGTTTACGCCAGGGAACAGGGGTATGCATCCCCGCGGGAGCGCTTTGTCCGCATAGTCGGCCTTGGGGTAAATCAGCAAAACATCACCGACCCCGGGACCGTGGTCATCGCCGCCGAACCCCAATACACCCCGAACTGGATCTTCACCGTCATTGCCTTCTGCGCGGGATTAACCATATTTATCCCTGCGGTAATCTTTGATTTATTGAATTTATGGCATGAAAGATAACGCCAAACTCTAATTTGTCGGGGAGTTTGTCATAATAAAATGCTTAAATAACACTCAGGCTAATGGGTGAGCAAGCGCTGTGGCGAAAACGTTTGGGGAACCCGGCTGCGAAGCCGCCCGACCACATAATGTTAATAATGAGTTGTTTTTGTTATGTGGTCGGGCCTGCTTCCCCTTTAGTCTTGCATATTCCCCTCGTCTTCTTCGCCGGTGAGCCCAAAGATGTTTTCTCCACAGCGCTTGCTCACCCGTTCACCAGTATTATTCATAGATTTATATTACAAAACCGTGACAAATTAGCATTTTTGTATGAGAGAAGAGGCATTTTGGCTAATTCGCTGTAATTCATCGTTAGCGACATAATTAAATGCTCTCTTCCCCGTGGTAAAAACTCTAAATTGTCGTGTAGTTGCCATATTTATCGAAATAATTCGGGAAAAAATACACATGGGCGGCGCAAGGGGTGTCAGAGAAAACATCCCTGGGCTCCCTGCTGTAGGAGACGAGCAGAATATGCATGACTAAAGGGGAAGCAGGCCTGACCACTTAAACACCAAACTTTAAATAATAATCTATGCTTGAGGTTTAAGTGGTCAGGCGGCTCCGGAAGCAGATTCCCCAGGGTTTTCGCTGACACCCCTTGCGCCGCCTGATGTTTTTTTCCGATCTTATTGCTGAAGATAGATATGAAACATCCCGACAAATTGGAGTTTTTAAAAGATTTTTTCAAAAAACACTTGACATACCCGATCGTTTGGCTGTACCTTCATAGGACACGCCTCAAGAGTCGTAAAGGCCCAAGGGAAAGGTATCTTTTGAAGCCGGGGGCTTTTGGCGGTGGGAGAGGAATCTCCAGGGATCTTTGTCAATATAGGGAAGGGGAGAGAAGCCAAAAAGCCGCCGCGGGAGACCGGGGCGGCCGAAAGCAAGCGTATGAAAGGGCCAAAACATGAATCAGTCGGTCTTCGGACCGAATGAGAAATATCATGGAGAGTTT
>JGI24698J34947_10001686_pt1 | contig 11798 bp, 13 predicted proteins | sample TergutMp193P3_FD_34947 | JGI IMG/M metagenome (IMG submission 34947)
AGAACGGAGGTTCCCGTCGCGGGTCTGCGGGCGGTAACGAATGCCTTTGCCGGATGTATAGTGGTAGATATTATCCTCTCGGCTATGTATTATATGGCATTGGTGTAGCATGGCGTGCATCGTTGAACTGAAAGACGTATGTTTTTCGGCGCAGAACAAAAGTATTGTACGCAGCCTTTCGTTCCGGTTTGAGGAAGGAAAAACGACAGCCCTTGCCGGTCCGTCGGGAAGCGGGAAAAGTACGGCGCTCAAGCTGGCCGCCGGGCTTTTCCCCCCCAGCGAAGGCGAGGCGCTGTTCAGGGGAAAGAACATTGCCCGCATGAGCCGGCAGGAGAATCTTGCCTTCAGACGGGTGAGCGCGGTGGTTTTTCAGGATTCGGCGCTATGGGCGAATCAGAATCTTTTTCAGATTTTGGAACTTCCCCTGCGCGTGCATTTTCCGTTAATGACCAGAAAAGAGCGGGAGGAAAGGATAGAAGCGGTGGCGGCTGAAGTCGGTTACAAAAGAGAGCTGGGGATACGTCCCGCCGAGCTTTCCATGGGAGAGCAGAAACTCCTGGGTTTTGCCCGCGCGATGATATGCCGCCCGCAGTTGTTGTACCTGGACGAATGGACCGAATCGCTGGATCAAAGCGCCGCCCAGCGGTTGATCGATCTGGTCAAGAATCTTAAAAGTCAGGGCGTCTCGATTATTTTTGTCAGCCATGACATCAGGATAATCCGCGAGATGGCCGACATTGCGATCGTGATCCTGGGCGGGCGGATATTTATGCAGCTGACCAAAGAACAAATTGACAATGACAATGACGATGACCTGAGCCGCTATATTGAGCGAGGGATGGATCCATGAAATTTTCCATCCGTTTTGCCGATCAGATTGTGGGGGCGCTCATTATTTTTGCGGTGGGCATCATTATATTTGTTATTTTTATGCTGGGGTCAAACCAGCGCTGGTTCTCCCGCGATTCTTATTTCTATACCTACTTCCCGTCGGCGTCGGGCCTCAGTCAGAATATGGCCGTTCAGTACAAGGGTTTTACCATCGGGCGCATAAAGTCGATACGGCTGGATGAGAAGGATCAGGTTGAGGTGCGCTTTTCCATTTTTGACACCTACATCGACCGCGTCAGAAGCGGCTCCATTGTTGAAGTTATCGTCAGCCCTATCGGCGGGCTGGGGGGGAATCAGTTTATATTCCATCCGGGTACAGGAACGGATCTGCTCTCCGAGGGGGATACCATTCCCGAGGCAAGTTCAGCCGAGGGGAAGCGGCTGCTGGCGATTGGGCTTGCGCAGCGCGGCGACCGGGACGACAGTATTGGCAATATCATCAACAGCGTCGGCACAACGATTGCAACGCTGAACGATCTCCTGGCGGATATACAGGACTCGACGGATAGAACCTCTTTGGGGCGGACGATGGGCAGCGTGGAAGCGGCCGCGGCTGATCTGCAAAAAACGATGGCGCAGCTTGAGCCGGCGCTGAAAAACATCAGGGATTTTTCCGACCTTATGGCCGATCCCGACGGCTCGCTGGCGAAGGTTCTCGACTCCGAAGGGAAAGTGTATACCGATCTGACCTCTTCGCTGGACGCGATTTCTGAAACGCTGCAGAATCTGAAAAAAACGAGCGATTTTGTTCCGGCGCAGCTCCCCCAGGTTGCCGTGGTGGTCAACGATCTCCATTCCGCGCTGGAGGTATTTGAAGACGTGCTCATCGCCCTGACCAACAACCCCCTGCTCAAACAGGGAGTGCCGGAACGCAAGGAAACCAGAACCGGCGGCGCCCAGACCAGAGATTTGGAGTTTTAGTGATGTACGAAAGAATTATTAACCACGGAGTTTCACGGAGTATAAAAAATTTGAATTCTCCGTGTTACTCCGTGGTATTATTTCTTATTATCTTATCAATCATGTCTTCCTGTTCCACTCCGCCCAAAAATCCGGGCGATATTTACGATGTGCGCAGGCAGGCGGAGGCGCAGCTTGAATTGGGCAGCAGGCAGGCCGATCGGGGGAGCTTTGAAACGGCCCTGGTTATACTTGACGAGGCTCTGCGGCTTGCCATTGTCGCCGATGATCCGGGACTGCGTGTCAGAGTGGGGCTTTCGCGGGGCAATGTGCTGTTCTCGCTGGGACGCGGCGGGGAGGCGGAAAAAGCGTGGAATGACGCCCTGGGCGAAGCGGAAAGGGCCGGTAACGGCGAACTGGCGGCGGTCAGCCGCGTTTACATCGCGCGGGGGAAACTGCTCTCCCCGACAGGCGCCTCCTCAGCGCAAACCATTCGGGACGAGGTAAACCGGAATCTGGCGCAGATCAAGGATCGCTATTATACGGCCTTTGCCTGGACGATCATCGGCTTTGCCGAAAAGGAACTTGGACGCTATGCGCCGGCGGAAGCGGCTGTCCGGCGCGCTTTGGAGATTCACGAAAAAGACCGCTATTTTGAACTGGCCGCCTATGACTGGTTTATGATTGCCTCATTCCGCTCCCTTGCCGGCAATTACCGGGGGGCGCTTGAGGCGCTGGAAGCGGCCGCCGCTTTTGACCGCCGCGTGGAGAATTCCTGGGGGCTGGCAAGCGACTGGCGGGCCATGGGCGACGTGCACCGTAAAGCGGGCAACGCCGAGGCGTCCCGCGCCGCGTATGTGCGCGCCGCCGAGATTTTTAACGCCATCGGCAACAGCGAAGCGGCGGCGCAGACCCTCTCCCGCGCTGAAACCCCCTAAAATCGTTGAGTTTGAGGGGAAAATCACCGATAAATAAGCAATGCGTTTCGTGCAATACATGCTGGTTCCCTGGACAGCAGTCGTCGTTTATACGTTTTTTTCTTTTTTTTTGGGTCAAAACGGCCTGTATGCGCGCAAACACCTTGAAGCGGAACGCCAAAGATTGACGGAAAACCAGAAATCCCTTGAGCAAACCCAGCAAGACTTCCTTAAAACCAAAGAAAACCTCATGTATGACCGCGATTTGCTGTCGGTATACGCGCGCCAGCTTGGTTATGGGACCGAAGACGAGCAATTTATCCGTATCAAAGGGTTAAGCGTTGCCATCAATCCCCCCATGCCCGCCGGCCAGGTTCTGTATGCCGAAAAAGCGGAGTTCATTTCCGATACGGTTATTAAGGCTATATCCGTGTGTTTTGCCCTGGCAGTCCTTGTTTTTTTCCTCATCAAAGAAACCCTTCTATCCTCTTGACAGGCTCTTGACAAAGAGCGCCTACTCATTGCATTGTTATAGTAATGTTTGATGCTTCTACCGGGGCCGCTGCATTGAAGGCTCTTTGTGCGAATAAGATATTTATTTCTACCGTACTCAGCCTGTGTTCTGCCCAGGCGCTGAAGGTAATTGTGTATGTTGTCCATAACCGCAGAAAAACCATGCGGGAGTTGACGGAGATTCTTATCTGGCGTACCGGCGGGATGCCGTCCAGCCATGCGGCGGTGGTCAGCTCGCTGGTAACGTCCGTTGCCTTTGTTGAAGGCATAGCGTCAAATTTGTTTATTTTTTCGTTTTGGTTTGCCCTGGTGGTGCTGCGGGACGCGATGGGGGTGCGGCGGTCGGCAGGTTTGATGGCGAAGGCGCTCAACGACCTGGGGAAACAGGCGTCTGAAAAGACCGGGATTGATTTTCGCCTGGTCAAGGAAATTCAGGGGCATACGCCTCTGGAAGTAGTGGTGGGGAGTCTGTTGGGAGTTTCTATCGCCGTAAGCCTCTTCCTGCTCTAGGGCGGCTAATCCCCGGTAAGGCTGATGTCCGTTGCCCGCTCCCTGCCTATTCTGGTTGCCTTGGTTATTTCCTCAGGGTTGTATATATGGGGCGTCAGGCTCGCACCGGCGCCGATGGGAGCGTATGGAACGCTCGCGGTCGCCGACACCGTTCCCGATCGCGAACTGCGCCAACGCCTGGAAGCGCAGGGTTTTACCGGCATTATTTCAGAATCCGGCCAGTGGGTTCTGGTGGATAGCTTTGGCACCGTAGAACGCGTTGCGCTGGATGAATACCCGGCGCGGATTCTGCCCTTTGATCCCCGCAATGACGGTTACGCACAAAAGCTGCGTTCCCTGTTTGTGCGGGATGAACAGCGCTTTCTCTATATTCCCCTTACTTTTCCCGTGGGGGTCGAGAACCGGCTTGCCGCTGCTTTGGGAGATATTCCCTTTTCTTTTCATGCGGCGTCGGGTTTGCCGGCGTCGCTGTTCTTTGCCCTGTTTTGCCTCACGGCTCTCTCTTTTTTTTTCATCCGCCCTTTGCGCGTGATGCTGCGTCCCCATGCAGCCTGTCTGCTTCCCCTGCTGCCGGCGCTTGCCCCGCTTGCGTTGGCAGGCGCCGCCGGATTTGCCATGGCAAGCCTCCTTGCCGGCTGCGCCGCGATCCTTGCCGGGCCCTACCTTGAATGGCATCTGACGCTGTCGCACCGCCCTTCCGCACGAGCGGGGCAAACGCCTCCTGCGCTGTGCCGGCTGCTGCCGCCCATGTTCTTGATCTTCTACGGGGTTATTGCTTTTTTTTCCGGCCTGCAACCCCTCTTTATTATTCCCGTTTCCGTTTTTTTCTGTGTTTTGATGGTATTGCAGATCCGTGACGCGTACCGCGAGGCGGCCAGCGGCGGCGATGCCGGTCTTTGGGGACTGTTCTTCAAAAAACGGCAGCATACCCATCGTTTTCTCCCCGTGCCGATACTCAGCCGCCGCCTGTTCCCCTTTGCCTTTTCGTGGGTCATGCTGCCCTTTGCGGTCGTTGCGTTTGCCCTTGCGTGCGCAGGTCTATCTGCGCCGGAACCCGCTCCCCTGTTTCCCCCCGCCGATACGGTTACCGAAGCGGATTACTACAGTCATTACTGGTCACAGTCAACATTTTCGTTCCGGTCTCTTAATGCGCCGGATCATGATATGAGTATATACGAACTTGCCCCCGACGGCCTTTTGAATGAAAGTAAAATACTTTTGAATGAAAGCAGCGGCGGCATCCCCAATGACGATGGAACAGAGTTTTCTCCGGTCGATATTCCGCCTTTTCCCCTGGGTGAGGTGCTTCGGTATCTGAACACCCCCGGACGTACCGGAGGCGGGATACATATGCTGCTGGCGGCGCTGCTGCCGCTGTTGTTTGTTTTCCCCATCCTGTTTCGCGGGGGGTGGTTGATCAATCAAACATATTCGGGTACTTTATTAAAACGGTTCGCATGAAGGTATATTCATTTCCCCGCGGGGGGCTTTCTTTTGAAGACCCTACTGTTCCGCCCAGAAATTCCAGCGTGGTAGCCTTTTTACCCGCTTTTTCAGTTATACCCCTGACCCAATATCCGGGGGGACGTGCGATTCCGCTGGTTTCTGTCGGAGACAAGGTGCGTGAGGGTATGCTCATCGGCAGGGGAAGAGACCCTGATTCGGCGAATATCCATGCCACCGTACCGGGCAGCGTTGTTCGTGAAGTCGCATGGAAGGATAGTGAAAGCCGGTCATGCACGGCGCTGGTTATCCGTATGGAAGGCTCCTTTGAGTGCCTGGGCAAAAAAGAAGAGAATTTTCTTAACCGTGGGATAAATACCCAGGAATTACGGGGGCTTCTGACCGATTACGGTATTGTCGAGATGGAAGGATCGGGCAGGCCCGTTACCGATATACTGGCGGAACTTGCCGGCGCGGGAAAGCCGCAGACCCTGGTAGTCCGCTGTGTATTTGACGATCCCTGGCTGGCCGCCGATTATGTGTTATGCCGGGAGCGGCTGCAGGCAATCGTGGAAGGCGGCTTTATCACCGCCCGGATTAGCGGCAGGATAGGGCGGATTATATTTGCGGTCTCACACCGGGAAAAGGAATTGGGGGAGGCCATGCTTGCCGAAGCGTCGCGGTATGATATTCCCTCGTCCATGATGCTGACCGGCTCACGGTACCCCCAGCGAAACCGCCGCGAACTGGAACTGGCGCTGCGCGATTATGAAAAAAAAGAAAGCGTTGAGTTAGGCGCTCTTTTGATACTGGGCCCGTCAACCCTTGCCGCTGTGCATGACGCGGCAAAATACCACCGCCCGATTCTCGATCGCTATGTGGCGGTCGGCGGTTCGGCGGTACGCAACCCCCAGGTGATGCGGGTGCGTATCGGCAAGCGCATTGGCGATCTTTTTGAGGAATGTGGGGGCTTTGTCGATGTCCCCTACCGCGTCGCCACCGGTTCGCCCCTTTCGGGAAAGCCGGTTCTCAATCTTGACGAGCCGATAACCAAAACCAGCTATGCGGTTTTTGCCCTATTGAAGGAGCAGACCGGGGATCACCTGAAACGGGACTGTATTTCCTGCGGGGAATGTAGAAGCGTATGTCCGGTGGGGCTTGATCCCGAAGAACTGTACAAGCAGATACAGGTAGCGCACTCCACCCATAATCCCGATGTCGCAGAATGTCACGGCTGCGGCTGCTGCGAATTGGTGTGCCCGTCTCATCTGCCGCTTTCCGACGTGATCACGGGAAAGACCGGGGGCGCGCTATGAGCGGCAGTATCCTCAAGCTGAATACGCAGGTAAACATTGCCCGCCCGACGGCTACGCGTATGTGGCTCGTGTTCTGCTGCGCGTTGCTGGCGGTGGTGCAATCCGCCATTGGGGACTCGGGCGTGTCGCTTGCCGTCGCCCTTACTGCCTTTGTTGCCGCGATTATGGCGGAACTGTTAATGACCAGCACCGTGCACGGCCTGAAAAAAATCAAGGACGGAAGCGCCGCGGCGTCGGCCATGGTGCTGACCCTGCTGCTGCCCAACCAGATACACCCCGTGTATGCGGCGTTGGGCGCGGCGTTTGCCATGGTTGTGGTAAAGCACAGTTTTGGCGGCCTTGGCTCCAACTGGATGAATCCCGCCCTGGGGGGTTGGCTTTTTATCCGTTTTTCATGGCCGCAGGCTTTTACCAAAGCGCTTGACGGAATGGCGGACTCTGCGCCGCAGCTGGGCAGCGCGGGGGATCAAATTATTGGTAATTTTCTTAACAAATATATTTTTCGTTTTTTGGGAGCGGAACTGCCGCCGGGTTATGTCGATATTTTTTCGCTGCAATCGCCGGGTATCATCGCCGATCGCGCGGTGCTGGCGCTGGTGATTTCCGTCGCCGTCATTGCCGCCTTTGAGATAAGCCGTTCGTGGCTCTCGCTGTTGTACCTTGCGGTTTTTGGTTTTCTGATTCGGATGGCGGGCGGCGGCGGCACCGAAGGTGCCGTTAGCGGCTGGTGGACGGGCGATATTATTTTTACCTTTTTTTCCGGCGGCGCTTTGGTGACGGCGTTTATCCTCATTGTTGATCCGTCCAGCGGGGCAAAGTCGATACCGGGCAATATCATCGTTGTTGTCCTTGCCGCTGTTCTCAGCCTGGTATTCCGGGTTTTTGCCTCGGTATTCTACGGCTGTTTTTTTGCCGTTGCTCTGGTCAACGCCCTTACCCCGTTCCTGTGCAAACTGGAACGCCGTCTGCTTTTTTCGCTGTCGCTGCCGAATGAAGAGGGGAGTAGGGGTATGAGATGAAAAATTTGACGGTGGTATTAAAAGACCGGGCTATTTTACTGGGCTGGATTGCCGGTCTGGTGCTTATCGCTTCGCTGCTGTGGTCGCTGAGTTTTCCTTTCCGGGCCTTCTGCCTGATGCGTTCGACCAATAAGGTATTGATAGCGATGGATGACAGCCGGCGGCTTGTCGCCCCGCTGCCCCATGCCGCCTCTCCCATTTCTCTGGGCTGCTGGTATCGCCTTTCCGACCCCGCCGCTTCCGCCGACTCCGGTCTCTTTTATGTGTTCGCGCTCGTACAGGGGGGGATTCTGGTTCCCTGCGGGGCGGAAATTTCCGGGAAGGGAGAAGTGCTCGAAATAATTCCGCTGGGCAACCATGCGCGTCAGATAATGAAACGGACTCCTCCGGGGCTGATTCAGCTGTATATCCGGCGCATAGAGTCCGCCGCCGCGGTTACCGTCGCCCAGGCGGCACAGGGGGGGCGATGAGCAAGCCGCTGCATTACCGCATTTTCCACGGCAACACTGTACCGTTGATCAGCCTTTCCGGCGCGGCGTTGTTGATTCTGGTTTCGGACCGGCTTGCCCATGCCATTGTCGTTACGGGCGCGCTGGTATGGGTTTATTGTCTCTCATCGCTGGCAGCCTATTTGAGCGTCAAAATTTTTCCCAAACAGGGAAGAATTGTTTTGTTAACTTTTTTAACATCATTTATTGCCGGGCTTTATCTGTTGCTGCTCTGGATACTCTCTCCGTTATGCGCTTTAGAGGTATTTCTGGTTATCTCCCTCATTCCCCTGTTCTGCATGGGTTCGGGGATATTCCCGCAGTTGGAAACCTTAAGTCTGGAAACGACGGTTTTTGCCGCCTTCTCCGAGGCCATGATTCTGGGGACGCTGCTTATTATTTTCGCGTTCATCCGTGAACCGCTTGGTTATTTAACGCTTTCCCTGCCGGGCGGGGCGCAGGGTATTGTCCTGCTGTTTTCCTTTAGCGCCGAATCTTTTCTTCCCATTCATCTGATAACCAGTTCCTGCGGGGCTTTGCTGCTGTTGGGTTATTTTCTGGGACTGTACCGGTACTTAAAGGCGCAGTATACGCTGGAGGAGGATAAGGATGAATACTAGCATAACCGCTCTGGTAATGCTGGCGATTTTTTCCGGCTTATCCATGAATTTGATTCTGCAATTCGGCCTTGCCCTGAAGCGGGTGGCGTTTGAGTCCGCCATTGGCAGGGAGCGGCTTGTGGCGGGTATGGGGATTCTTTTTACCGCTATCGTGCTGCTCTGGCTGATTTTTTCATTCCTCCATTCGGTGCTGTTCCTGGGGTTTTTGGAGTATATGCTGCTGTTCCCGGCAAGCTCGCTCACTTTTTCTGTTCTTGAATACCTGACAGCCCGTTTTATTTTGAAGGGGGACGCCGGGCGGAAAGAGGCGTTCTTCCTGAACAATACCCTCTCAGGCGGCGCGCTTATCGGCGCGGCGCTTTTTATCACGCTGAATGTCGCCGGCGGCTTGTTAGATGCAATCGTACTCGCGCTGGGATTTTCCTGCAGTACGGCGCTGGTTTTTGTGATTGTCGGCGAGATACGCCGCCGCTCCGAGATGGAGGCGGTTCCCCGCTGGCTGCGCGGCGGCCCGCTTGCCCTTATCGCCATGGGTCTGCTTTCGCTGATTTTTTCCTCCGGCGCGTTGATGCTCTTTGGGGTTTTAGGGACTGGATAATGGCGGCTGCAAAAATCACCCTGATGTTGGGTTCACATGCCCATGTCCCCTATGGCTCCGAAACGTCTGAATTTGAAAAAGTGTACACCGGCCTGGTGCGTCCGTTTATCTGCGGTTTGTGCAAATTCCCCCGCATACAGGCGGCGCTGCATTATTCGGGCGTGCTGCTGAACTGGATTGAGCGTTCACATCCTGAAATGGTTATGTCGATTGAAGAGATGGTGAACCGCAAGCAGGTTGAGATGCTTGGCGGGGGGTTCTACGAACCCATGCTGCCCATCATCCCATTGCAGGATAAAATCGGGCAGATAGAAATGTTGACCACCTACCTGCGCAAACAGTTTGGCAAGCGGCCCCAGGGCTGCTGGATACCGGCCTTTGCGTGGGAGCAGGGACTGGTAAGCCCGCTTGCCGCCTGCGGCATGGGTTTTACGTTTCTCAGTGAGCGGCAGTTTACCCTTGACGGCAACGGGAACACCGGCGGCATGGATGCGCCCTGTATATGCGAGGATCAGGGCAAGGTCATTACCGTGTTTCCCGTCATGCAGTCGCTGGAAACGGCGCTTGCCGGCAAAAGCGTTTCTTCTCTATTGCCGGCCCTGCTGGAAAATTACAGCAAACGCCAGCCGGAAGAAACGGAGATTATCGTTTCAATTTTCCCCGAAAAGCTCAACGCCGATCAGGATGAATCGCCCGATCACGCGTGGTGCCGTTTCTTTGAGGAACTTTCCCAGTGTGAAAATTATGCCGAGACGCTCATTCCCGGCAAACTGGTTAAGGGACTGAAGAATCTGCGCAAGCGGTGCTTCCCCGATTCGTCCGATAATGCGGACAGTATATCATCCCGCCGCTTTATTATTGTGCATCCCGAAGCGGGCGGAATTTACGCAAAGACGATCTTTACCAATGTACTGATAAATCAACTGCGGGGCGATAAATCCCGCAAGATCTCCGCCCACGAAGAGCTGTGGAAGGCGCAGGACAGAACCCTTTTCTGCAAGACCGGGCGGGAAGGGCTGCACAACCACTTGCTGCGAAACGCGGCGTACAGCGCCCTGTTGGGGGCGGAGCGGATAACCAGAGAGAAAACCAAATTTGTCCCCTCGCTGGTGCCGTATGACTTTAACATGGACGGCGCGGTGGAGTGGCTTTTTCAGGATGTACGGATCAACTGTTATGTGCAATCAATCGGCGGCGGAATTTTTGAGATGGACTACCTGCCCAAAGCGTGGAACTACCTTGACACTTCGGGCGGCAGGTCCGCCTTTGCCGACCGGCTGCTGCCGTCCGAGTTTAAGGCGGAAAACCTTGCCTGCGATATTGTTGACGGGGCGCGGCTGTGCCGTAACGAACGCTATGAAACCGGCGATCTGGACAAGGTTCGCCGCAAACTCTGCCTGACGCTGCATCCGACTTCCCTGAAAAAGCATTTCGGCGCCATTGAAATTGAAAAAACCTATGCGCTTAAAAAAGACGCCGTACATACCGGGTACGTCCTGACCAACAGCGGCGCGGAACAGGCATCTTTTCAGTTTGCGCCGGAGATAGATCTTGCCCTTCCCGGCGAAGGCGACGCCTTTGTCCGTTTCTTCGCGTGCAAATCCGCCCAGCAGGATGTCCCGTTGTCACCGCCGCTGTTTCGCGGCGTGGACGGCCTGAAGATACACGATATTAAAAATGAAGTTCAGATAACCCTGTTGGCAAACCATCCCTTCGACGGCAAGGTTGTGCCGGTATACACCCGCGATGAAGTTACCGGCACGCCGCTGTACCAATCGTTATGTGTCATGCCCATGCTGCCCGTGTCGCTTGAACCCGGCGAAAAGCGGGAAGTTGAGTTTATCCTGAGATTTTCACATTAGAGACGGCAGAAACGCCCGCGTTTATAGACGCGCTTAAATCCTTAATTGAGCAATATAAAAAATTGGCCGCTCAAGCTGCTGAGGCTATTGGAGCATAAAAGCGGCGCATAGACCTGCGCGGCCTATTGAAAAAATATCCATATTCTGTTATAATGTAACCAAGAGGGGCATTGTGCAGACCATTTTTGTAGTTGATGACAGTGATACCAACCTCGCCATGGCGGAAGAGGCGCTGGAAGACCATTTCCGCGTCATGACCATTCCATCCGCAGAGAGAATGTTTTCGCTGCTGGAGAAAATAACGCCGGATTTAATCTTGCTGGATATAGAAATGCCCGAAATGGGCGGTTTTGAAGCGCTGGAAAAGCTGAAAGCCAACAACGCATGGTCGGCCATCCCCGTCGTCTTTCTCACCGGAACTACCGATGCCTCCATTGAAGAGCGAAGCGCAAAACTGGGAGCAGCCGGCATCGTTACCAAGCCATTTACCCCATCCGCTTTGCTTGACCGCGTCAATGCGCACGTTAAATAAAACAAGCGGATGTGCTTTCCGAAGAGTATAAAAAATCCGCCACAATACCGCCATTAGTATATATAATAATCGCTATTAGCATGGTAAAAGGGTCTTTACCTTGAACGGTATATCTGATATACTCAGAAAGTGACTGTTCAGATCAATGAGTCGGCATTACGGCACAATGTAGCCAGGGAAGATATACTG
>JGI24698J34947_10001687_pt1 | contig 11797 bp, 8 predicted proteins | sample TergutMp193P3_FD_34947 | JGI IMG/M metagenome (IMG submission 34947)
CCAAATTCCTCCACACATTACAATTTCAAAAGAAAATATAAATTATTCAAAGAATATACAAATAGCTTTATTATGTGGAGCTGAAATTATTTATTGTCCAAAAGAGCAAGTATCTTCAACAATGGATAAAGCTATGTCTGATTTCAAATCAGAAGGGTATAATCCATTTTATATTTGGGGTGGTGGACATTCATTGGAAGGTTCTTATGCTTATTATGATTCCGTTAAGTATATCAAGGAAACAGAAAATCATGAGTTCAAACCTGACTATGTATATTTTGCCAGCGGAACAGGAACAACTCATGCCGGAATTCATGTAGGTATGAAATGCTTTTTTTCAAATACAAAAGTTTGCGGAATAAGTATCGCCAGAGATAAAGACAGAGGAACATTAGAGATACATAAATCCATTATGGAACTGGAAAAATATCTGAATATATTATCTTTCACAGAATTTGATTCCATTTCTTTTTATGATGATTATATTTTAGATGGTTATGGATCGGTTTGTGATGAAATTTATTCATTAATAAAAAAAGTTGCAAAGACTGAAGGACTGTTACTTGATTCTACTTATTCAGGTAAAGCCTTTTGGGGAATGATTGACCATATCAATCAAGGTATAATCCCAAAAGGCAGTTGTGTTTTATTTTGGCATACGGGTGGTATATTTAATTTACTATCAAATAATCAAGGTAATCTTATATGAACATATTATTAACTTCAGTCGGACGAAGAACCTATATGGTTGAATATTTCAAAAATGCTCTTGGAAAAGATGGGTTCGTTTTTGCATCAAACAGCATACTAACTTACTCTCTAAAAAAGGCAGATGATTATATTCTAACACCGGATATTTACGATTCTAATTACATAGATTTTTTACTTGATTATTGCAAAAAGAAATCAGTTAATGCGATAATTTCTCTTTTTGATATCGATTTACCTATTTTGTCAAAAAGTAAAAAAAGGTTTGATAAGGCTGGAATAAAATTAATTGTTTCAAGTGAGCAGGTAATAGATACTTGTAACGATAAATGGAAAACATATCAGTTTCTTTGTTCGATAGACCTTAAACAACCCAAAACATACATTTCCATTGAAAAGTGCATAGATGATTTAAAAAATGGCGAAATCAAATTTCCTTTGATTATTAAACCTCGTTGGGGAATGGGTTCAATTGGAGTTTTTGAAGTAGAAACATTTGAAGAACTTGATGTTTTATACAAAAAACTTCATAAAAATATTTTTGATACTTACTTGAAATTTGAATCTAATCAAGCTGTTGATGTTTGTATAATACTTCAAGAAAAAATCATTGGAAATGAATTTGGATTGGATATATTAAATGATTTGAATGGCAATTATGTAACAACCGTAGCCAAACAAAAATTGGCGATGAGAGCTGGAGAAACGGATATTGCACAGAGTGTTGACAATTCAATGTTTTTGAATATTAGTAAAACAATTTCGCAATCATTAAAACATATAGGTAATTTAGATGTTGATTATTTTGTAACAAAGGAAGGAGAAATATTTGTTTTAGAAATGAATTGCAGGTTCGGCGGACAGTATCCCTTTTCACATTTAATGGGAGTTGATTTTCCAGCGCAAATTATTAGATGGCTAAATAATTTATCTACCGAAGAAATACTGATTACACCTAAACATGATATTATTGCCTGTAAAGAATTATTACCAGTTATTTTAACCATTTTATAATGGAAATAAGTTTGGCAAAACGGAAAAAAAATAAATGACAATACCACTAATATCTATCTCTTGCATCACCTACAACCACGCTCCATTTATCCGTCAGTGTCTTGACGGGTTCGTGATGCAGAAAACAAATTTTCCCATAGAAGTTCTTATTCACGATGACGCTTCCACCGACGGTACTGCTGATATTATTCGGGAATATGAGCAAAAATATCCTGATATAATTAAGCCAATTTATCAAACGGAGAATCAGTATTCAAAGGGGATATCACCCAGCAGAATATATAATTTTCCCCGAATACAGGGAAAATATATTGCTATATGCGAAGGGGACGATTACTGGACAGACGAATATAAATTACAGAAACAAGTAGATTTCCTGGAAGCAAACGAAGATTACTCTATTTGTTTCCACCCTGTCAAAGTATATAATGAAGAAGAAGGAATCTTTATTGAAAATGATATTGTACAAGATGTTCCTGATGTAACAGACATAAAATTGCTTGCCACGACAAATTATATTAATACTCCAAGTGTAATATATAGAAATAACCAGCAGGTTTTTGATGATCTAAATAAATTTCCATCACTAGGAATTGGAGATTATATTTTTCATATGTTGTTTGCACAATACGGAAAGATAAAAAAATTACGCGATACTATGGCTGTTTACCGTATGCATAAAAGCGGAGTATGGTCATCAAAACCACCTGAATATACACATTCGATCTGGTTAAGAGTACTGGTTGCGTTAATTTATCACTTCATAAATAATCAAGAAATATGTTCAATTTTAATTGAACAGTATAAAAGAGTGAGTATTCCGGGGACTGACGCTTTTATTAAAAATTATTCCAGTACCGGTACTATCTATTTTAATACCGGAAATGGTTATTCTGAAGATGAAAAGGAATCATTCTCTGTCATCGGGAATGAAGTCGAAATATCATGTCAGATACCGGAAAATACCGTTGCAATACGACTAGACCCTGTTGAAAACTATGGATGTGTAGTGAGTAATTTGGAAATACTTTCCCGGAATGGTATGGTAAAGCATTCTGCTATAAATGGTTTTACCGATAAAAATGGCGATATGGTATTTGTAAATATTGATCCGCAGATTGAACTTCAAGGAGTAGGTCAATTATTAAAAATAAGATATCGGATACAACTTCTGTCAGATTTTTCATTTTATAGAGTTTTAAATAATTACATTGATACCCGTCAAGAACGTGATGATCTTACAGCAGAAAGAGATGGACTGATAATAGAAAGAAACAATCTGACAGCAGAAAGAGATGGACTGATAATAGAAAGAAACAATCTGACAGCAGAAAGAGATGGACTCTTAAACTCCAGATCATGGCGTATTACTAAACCCCTGCGGAAGTTTACTGCTTTTATTAGGAAAAACAGGGTATTGTGCCTATTTGCAAAGGGGTTATTATCTTTAAAGAGAAATGGAATTAAGAAGACATTAAAGAAGGGCACAGCATATCGCCAGAGGCAAAAAGGAATACAACCGGCAATCTCATTTGTTTCTGTTGCAAATTTAGCAGAATCTGAGAGATTATCCCAGGAAAATGAAAAATTTTCGAAGCAAATAAAGATAAGCATTATAACCCCGCTGTATAATACGCCGGAACGATTTCTTAGGGAAATGATAGAGTCTGTTATAGCTCAAACATACGGTAATTGGGAATTGTGTCTTGCAGACGGAAGTGACAATGAACATGAAAATGTAAAACGTATTTGTCAAGACTATGCAAAAAAAGAAAAAAGGATTAAATACAGGAAACTGGAAGAAAATCATGGTATATCAGGAAATTCGAATATAGCTATTGAAATGTCTTCTGGAGAGTATATTGGGCTACTGGATCATGATGATGTGCTTCACCCTTCTGCACTTTATGAGGTTATGAAATCAATTTGCCATGAGAATGCTGATTTTATTTACACCGATGAAGCAACTTTTACAAATGACAAAATAACTTTGAGGCACCATAAACCCGATTATGCAATTGACACTTTGCGTTCTTGCAACTATATTTGTCATTTTTCCGTATTTTCAAGAAATTTAATGGAACAAGCTGGTACATTCAGAAGCGAATTTGACGGAAGCCAGGACTATGATTTAATATTTCGGTATACAGATATTGCATCTGCAATAGTTCACATTCCTAAATTATTATACTTTTGGCGAAGTCATGAAAATTCTGCAGCTTCTGATATAAATACTAAATCGTATGCAATTACAGCTGGAAAAAAAGCTGTAATGGAACACCTGGCAAAACTTGGTATATCTGCTAAAGTTGAGAGTGCAATCGAATCTTCAGGTTTTTACAAGATAATTTATGATTTAACAGGACGACCGCTGGTTTCAATAATCATACCCAATAAAGATAATGTTTCTTTGTTGAAAAAATGTCTTTGTTCAATTATGGAAAAAACAACATACGACAACTACGAAATTGTTATAGTTGAAAATAACAGTACAGAAGACGCTACTTTTGCTTACTATGAGGAACTCAGACAATACAATAATATTCACGTTGTATACTGGGAAGGAAAGGGTTTTAGTCACAGCGAGTTGAATAACTTCGGTGTTCAATATGCAAAAGGCGAGCAACTAATACTCTTGAATAATGACATAGAGATAATAACCCCGAACTGGATTGAGGAAATGCTCATGTATAGTCAGCGTAACGATGTAGGAGCAGTTGGGAATAAACTATACTATCCTAATGATACAATTCAACATGCTGGTGTTATATTAGGAGTACATGGATTAGCAGGACATATTTATCGTGACTCTCCCCGTGACGCAGTAGGTTTTATGGCAAGATTAAGAATAGTGCAGAATATGAGTGTGGTTACTGCCGCTTGTATTATGATTAAAAGATCTGTCTTTGAAGAAGTTGGTCAATTTTCGTCTGAATTTCCTGCTTCATTCAATGATGTTGATTTGTGCTTGAAAATTCGATGTTTGGGTTATTTGATTGTCTGGACTCCCTATTCCGAAGCATATCATTATGAGTCAAAAACACGCGGATATCCTGACACGCCTGAAAAGCAACATGTGTTTGCTCAGGAGGTAGCCTTGTTCAAAGAAAAATGGGCTAAAGAGATTGATGAGGGAGATCCCTATTATAATTGTAATTATTCACTTGAACGGGCTGATTATTACTTGAAATGATAAGCTATATTAAGGAGTAATGTTGTGTTTAATAAAAATATCTTTAACATGAATAATGAAAAGGCACTTAAACTAGCTTTTGTCTTATTAATTTTGCTAAAATTAATTTTAGTCATGGGGCATAAAATGTACGCCATACCAGAAGCAGGACATGATGATGGCCTGATGTATTATAGAGCGATCTCAATAATTAATGGTAAATGGCTTGGTACTTATAATAACCTTATATTGGCAAAAGGCGCTTTTTTTTCATTGTGGTTGGCTTTTTTGCACGTTTTATCGGTACCTATGCTGATTGGCAATGAATTGCTTTACGTTGCTGCCTGTTTGTTTTTTTTATTCTGTATTAAAAATATGGTATTAAATAAAAAAATACTTCTTTTGATATTTGGTGTTTTGTTGTTTAACCCTGCAACATTGGGAGTCACACAAATACTTAGGATATATAGAGATGGGATATTCCCTGCATTAATTATTTTTATTCTTGCGGGAATAATAGGTGTATTCTTAAAAAAAAATGACAACAAAAAGATGTTGATGTGCTCAATCCTATCCGGTATTGGCTTGTCTGCGGCTTGGCATACCCGTGAAGACGCTTTTTGGGTTTTACCGTTTGTAATTGCCGCGGCAGTTATTACTGCGGCTTTTCTTGCCGTGGACAGGAATTGCAAGGACAAGTTAAGAAAATTTGTCTATTTAATTTTACCATTTTTTTTATTGATTGCATCAAATTTATTGGTATCAAGCCTGAATTATATAGCGTACGGGAGATTTGTTGTAAACGATTATATGTCGAAAGATTTTCAGGGCGCGTATGGAGCGTTGACAAGAGTTGCCCATGAACAATTTGATTTCTATAATCCGGTTCCTGAAGAAATCAGAATGAAAATTTATCAGGTGAGTCCTGCTTTTAATGAACTGAAGCCATTTTTGGATGAAGGACCCCTTGAAGGTTGGAAAACTCAAGGGAAAAGAAACTTCAATTGGCCGCTTCACGATTATTATTCATGGTTTATGTGGGCGCTGCGGGATGCTGTAATGCTCTGCGGTTATTATGAAAATCCTCAAAAAGCAAAGGCATATTACGAAAGGCTGGCTAAAGAGATAAATGATGCTTGCGATAATGGCTTATTGCCCGTCAGAGCTGGTAAAAGGTCAACCTTGGCAACGCCGTTCTCGCGACAATATATGAAACCTACTATAAAAAGTGCTATTGATGCAGCCCTTTTTGTCATAAAAGGTAATAATATATATTTACGTTCAAATCCAAGGCAGGTATCATCACCTCCTGTTTTGATTGAGTATAGAAAAAGTGAAATTTTCCTCAACCAGCTTGCTGCTTATGTAGGAGGTGGAACTAGCAATACTTTCTTAAGCGGGTGGGTTTTTGACGAATCGGAAAATATTGACATTCGTGTAATTGACAGTTTAAATCAAGAAGTAGACGCAAAAATAATAAAAAGTGAAGGTCCAGACGTTTACAATCATTTTAACAGAATATACGAAACAGCTTTAAACTCTCGTTTTAGTATAGAATTTGATGCAAATGAGGATTTGGATTATTACCTATATTTTTCAAATGAAACAGGAGAACAAGTAAGTATTTTGATTGGCAACAATACGAGTGGCAACGGGGGCTCTGTCTCTACTATTAAGTATCATATAGATAATGCGAGTATCGGAAATCTAACGTCTTGGGATACATCAATATATAACACTAGAGTAGATAATTTTAAATATAGAATCTCAAATCTCATAGTTAAAATCTATGTGATATTTAATCCTGTTATTACAATAATTTCGGTATTATCATTATTGATGCTAACGGGATTAATCTTTTACAGTCTTAAAAAAAAGACGCAGGTTCTTTTCTATGAAGAAGTAATAATTTTATGGGGACTATTTTTTATATTTTTTGCAAGGACAGTAATGATAGCATACGTATCCGCAAGTTCATTCCCGGCAATTAACGTAATGTATCTTTCTAGTAGTTACCCTATTGTTATTATGTTTAATTGCATATCAATATGCTGTATCTATAATTTTGTAAAAAAATATATAGAGAAATTAAGAATTGAGAAAAAAGCGGAGAAAAATGCATGAGGTATTTTATTATCGGCGGAGCGGGTTTTATAGGAAGCCATGTAGCACGGTTGCTTTTGTCGGAAGGCTTTTCGGTAACAGTTTATGATAATTTTTCTTCCGGTGAAGAATGGCATTTGGAAACTGTTATTGGCAACAAAAATTTATCGATAATAAAGGGCGACATCAAAGAATTAGATTTACTGGCTTCATCCCTGAAAGAGGATGATACGGTATATCATTTTGCGTCTAACCCGGATATTTCAAAGGCAATCACACAGCCGGATATTGATTTTTGGGAAGGTACATATCTCACAAATAATGTGTTGGAAGCGATGCGCCGGCGCGGCGCAAAGAAACTGATATACGCGTCCGGCAGCGGCGTATATGGGGAAGTGGGATCTGAACCCATAAAGGAAAATTGGCCGAATATGCGTCCGATCTCTACTTATGGAGCAAGCAAATTGGCGTGTGAAGCTCTAATCTGTTCCTACTCTTTCATGTTCGGGATTGATGCCGCCGCTTTTCGCTTCGCAAATGTTGTGGGTCCTAATCAAACGCATGGCGTTGGATATGATTTTACACGAAGACTGCTTCAAAACAGCAAGGAGCTTTCTATTTTAGGTGACGGAACACAGGATAAATCCTATATATATGTGGATGATGTTATATCTGCGATGCGATTGATAGAAAAGGATCATCTGCATGGGTTTGACGTATATAATGTAGCGACAATGGAGTCTATAACGGTAACTGAAATTGCGAATGTTACGGCTGGTATTTTGGGTCTTGAAAATGTAAAATATGTATACTCAGGCGGAGACAGAGGGTGGAAGGGAGATGTTCCTGTCATACGGTTGGATTCTTCAAAGATACGGGCGTTAGGCTGGAAAAACAGATATACAACAAAACAGGCAATACATGAGTCTGTATCGTCTATTTATCAAGATGCGAAGCAGGGGAAATTTTCTAAATGGGGCGTTTAGTAGATACGCTAATTTATGTGAAGGATAAAAGAAATGAGTAACAAAAAAGTATCTATCGTAGTTCCCGCGTTAAACGAAGAACTGACAATAGGCGAGTTTGTCGAATGGTGCAAAGAAGGTCTGGAAAAAGCGGGGGTTGAAGGTGAAATCATCATTGTAGACAGTTCCACCGACAGAACTCCGGAGATTGCGGAATCTTTGGGCGCGCGTGTACTGCGCGTTCCTAAACGCGGACTTGGGCAGGCATACATAGACGCTATTCCTGAAATCAAAGGGGACTATGTCATTATGGGAGACTGCGACTGTACCTATGATTTTCGGGAAATTGGAAAATTTATTGAAAAGTTGGACGAGGGTTACGAGTACGTGATGGGTACGCGCATGAAAGGTTATATAGAAAAGGGCGCAATGCCAAAACTGCACCAATACTTTGGTACGCCGCTTACAACAAAAATCTTAAATGTCGTATACGGCTCTAAATTTTCGGATATCCATTGTGGTATGAGAGGTATGACGCTGGATGCGCTTAAAAGAATATCTCTGGAATCGTCTTCATGGGAATACGCCTCGGAAATGGTATTAAAATCGATAAAACTGCGATTGAAAGTGGCAGAGGTTCCAATTCGATTTTACAAGGACAGAGAAGGCAGACTGAGTCATCACAAGAGAACAGGGTGGTTTTCTCCGTGGCTGGCTGGCTGGATTAATTTGCGTGTAATGCTTGAATATACTCCGCAGACATTCTTGAAAATACCCGGAATTTTAATGAGCTTTATTGGTTTTGTCTTTATTGCTCTGGTATTTTGGAATCGTCTGACAAATACAAATAGCATATTCGCGTTACATTCACTCCTTATCGGCGTTTTGCTTTTTGTTGTCGGCTTGTCATTTTATCAATCATCAATTTTATCTGAAATATACTATGGGTTTGATCCTGAAAAAGTAAAAAAGTACAGATGCCGTATTTCATACAACCGTTTGATGTTTTTGGCATGTGGTTTGGGCGCCGCAGGCGTTATTTTTGCTGTTTACTTTATAAATTATTTTATTAAGAACGGATTTATAATGACCGGTATTGCCTATTCATTAATTTTTAGTATTGTGTCCTTTATTGTTTGTTTTCAAACATTTACATTTGCGCTGTTGTTTCAAATGCTGTCAAAAAAGAGGTATGGACAATGATTTTAACAAGAAGCCCTCTTAGAATAAGTCTTGGCGGCGGCGGTACAGACTTACAATCATATTATGAAAATTATGGCGGTTTCTTTATTTCCGCCGCCATTGATAAATATGTTTATTTGATGATCAACAGGATGTTTAAGCCCGGGTTTCTGATAAAATATTCCCGACTTGAAGAAGTCAAAAACATAAACGATATTGAGCATCCGATTATTCGGGTAGTAATGCAGAAATATATGCCTGATGAATCGGCTATAGAAATTGTCAGCACAGCGGACATACCGGTCGGTACGGGACTTGGTTCTTCGGGTAGTTTTACGACCGCATTATTAAAATCCGTATATAGCTTTAATCGTTTGATACTACCGAAACAGAAATTAGCGGAAGAGGCATGCGACATTGAGATAAATGATCTGCGTGAACCAATTGGCAAACAGGATCAATACATTGCCGCCTATGGCGGTATAACCTGTTTTGAAATTGATACGGATGGAAAAGTTGAAGTAACTCCGTTACAAATTAATGAAGAGACAAGATATGACCTTGAGGATAATTTACTGCTTTTTTTTACAGGTTATTCCCGCAATGCGTCAGAAGTTTTAAAGATTCAAAAAGAAAGTACGATAAATCAGGATCAGGCAATGATTGAAAATCTGCATTTTATAAAAAAATTGGGAATAGACAGCAAAAAGGCTCTGGAAAAGGGAGATGTTGAAAACTTTTCCGAGTTGATGAATGTGCATTGGGAACATAAAAAAAAGCGCGCAAACACAATGTCCAACGACAGGATAAACTATTTGTATGAACATGCCATTAAAAACGGCGCGCTGGGCGGTAAACTGATTGGCGCGGGGGGGGGCGGTTTTTTAATGTTCTACGCCGTAAACAAAAAGCTGTTACGCCGTACAATGCAGTCCGAGGGTTTGCATGAAGTCCGTTTTCGTTTTGATTTTTCAGGAACACGCTCTGTTCTGTAGAATAATGACTAAGGTGTCGTAATGTTTCCTGTAATCATTCTTGCCGGCGGTTTAGCTACTCGTTTGCGTCCAATAACGGAAGAAATTCCGAAGGCAATGCTTGACATTGCCGGGAGACCCTTTATTGACCATCAATTGAATCTCTTAAAAAAGAAAGGCATAGAGAACGTTATTCTCTGTGTTGGGCATTTAGGCGAAATGATTGAAGCGCATGTAAAGAATGGTTCCGCTTATAATTTACAGGTAACGTATTCGTATGACGGAGACAAGCTGCTGGGAACAGGCGGCGCGTTAAAAAATATTGGCGATAAATTGCCTGATACTTTTTTTGTTTTGTACGGTGACTCGTATTTGGATATTGACTATCAAAAAGTAGAAAACGCATATCGTCTGTCAGGGAAGAAAGCGCTGATGACCGTATACAAAAATGAAGGAAGATGGGATTCCAGTAATGTAATTTTCAAAAACAATGAACTTATCCGTTACAGTAAAAAAGACAAAACGGAAGATATGAATTATATCGATTATGGTCTGGGAATATTAAGCAAGTCTGTATTGATAGAACATCCCGCTTGCGATGCATTTGATCTTGCGGATATATACGAAGAACTTTCAGAAAAAAATGAATTATTTGGTTTCGAGGTATTTGAGCGTTTTTATGAAATAGGATCGCCGCAAGGATTGGAAGACTTGCGAAAAAAAATTGGGTAATACGATTACCTTAAAAATCTGTGAAGAAGGAGATATTTTTATATGTCAATGTTAGATAATGTTGAAAATGCTAAAGTTGATTATAATGAGGTTACTCCAACATGGCATGATGTACATAAGTATTCTCCTGCGCCTCGTCACAGAAGAAGAATAATTTGTAAAATCATTTCAAAGTTAAATTTCAACAGTTGTCTTGATGTCGGCTGCGCCCAGCCGTTTTTACTTTTGGATATATCTAAATCCATTAATTCAAAAAATAATAGGGGGGGGGTAGAATTATTTGGAAGTGATATTGCAGAATCGGTTATAAATGAGAATCGTGAGAAATATAAAAATATACAGTTCTTTCAGGCTGATATATCAAAGGAAATGCATGTTGATACTCAATACGATGTTGTGATTTGTTCCGAAGTTATTGAACACATTGAAAATTATGAAGATGCGATTAGGAATCTTTGTTTGTTGAGCGGTAATTATCTTTTAATTACTGTTCCGACAGGAAAAGTTTTCAAGATCGATAAAAAAGTCGGACATTTTAGACATTATTCTTTAGAGCAATTAAAAAATGAATTGTCAAAAAATAAGTTTGAAATTGTTAAACAAAGAAAATGGGGATTTCCCTTTCATTCACTTTATAAATATTTGATTAATTATGCCATGTCTGATACAGCAACTGAAAAGTTCCAGTCATCTAAATATAGTTTTTCGCAAAAGTTCATCAGTAACTTACTGTATATTTTATTTTTTTTGAATGATTTATTCTCAGGAGGTTGTCAATTATTTGTATTGGCAAGAAAACAAGGTGATTTATGATAGATAAAGTTGTACGCGACAAAGCCTACGGGCAAGAGGAACAGTTGTCATTCCTTGATTGTTTTGGTGTGTATCTGTCCATCAGAAAAATCAGAAAGGAAATAAAAAGAATGACAAAAAATAACATGGGGGGG
>JGI24698J34947_10001688_pt1 | contig 11797 bp, 8 predicted proteins | sample TergutMp193P3_FD_34947 | JGI IMG/M metagenome (IMG submission 34947)
CGAATCATGCACGATGACCGATTGTTCGGAAGCGCAAATCATGCCGTTGTCAAAGGTCTTGCTGTGAATGATCGAATTGACGGCTAACAGAACATTGGCGGTTTCGTCAATCACCGCAGGGACGTTGCCCGCCCCTACTCCGATAGCCGGCTTTCCGCTGGAATACGCGGCTTTAACCATTCCCGGCCCGCCCGTCGCCAGCGTGCAGTCGGCTTCCTTCATTATCATGCCGGAAAGCTCCATACTCGGCTCGTCTATCCAGCCGATAATGCCTTCGGGAGCGCCCGCCTCTACAGCGGCCTCAAGAAGCAGTTTGGCCGTTTCGACAGAACATCCCCTGGCGCGCGGATGAGGGCTGATGATAATGCCGTTGCGCGCTTTTAACGCTATCATCGTTTTGAAAATGACCGTCGAGGTCGGGTTGGTCGTTGGGATGACAGCCGCGATGACGCCCAGCGGCTCCGCGTATTTACGGATACCGCCCGCTTTGTCTTCTTCGATTAACCCGCAGGTTTTAGTGTCTTTGTAGGCATTGTAAATATACTCCGCTGCAAAATGGTTCTTGATGACCTTGTCCTCAACGACGCCCATTCCGGTTTCACTGACAGCCATTTTGGCGAGCGCTATGCGCGCCTTTCCCGCCGCGATTGCCACCGCGCGGAATATTTTGTCCACCTGTTCCTGCGTATAAGTCGCGTATGCCCGCTGCGCGCCGCGGACCCGTTTTACCGCGGCAGACAGCGATTCTACGCTGTTGACCGTCTCGTAAGTTTTTTGCATTATAGCCTCCATAAGTCTATTTTTAATCTCAGCGCACACTATTAAAATGTAGCAGAAATGAAAAAAAATACAAGAAATTGAGCTGGATAGCAGAGCGCGCGGCAATATAGCGTTTTTGCCCCAAAACCGCATTTAGCGGTTAGGAATACTTGTGATGCCATAACTGCGATTTTGAACCGGAAAGTAGCGCTGACGCCAGACATCATCTTTTTTAACCAGATGAGCTAATTGCAAAACCTCCGACTTTGCCAAGAATGTGGGCGCCGGACGTACATTTTTCAATAGTTGTCACGCCGGCGCGCATCATTCTCAGGAGGTTTTGCAATTACCTCGCTATAAAAACGAAATCAAAACCGGTACTGTAAAAACACGGTTAAATCGGGGTTTGTGTAAGTCCCCGCGTCTTCGGAAATGCCCGCGCGCCATTTTGGCAGGCGCGCATGGCTGAATGTCCAGTGCTGCTGCCAGCCTGGCCTGTCTATCCTGGGTATTCCCGTCGCGTACAGGCTCTCTGTGTAGGCGATGGTTATATCCAGGCCAAGGCCGCTCCAGAAACCCCGCCCATTCCCCTGGCAGCTAATCCCCGCCCAGGCCCTCTTTTGTGTGCGGCCAGTCAAAACCAGGTCGTATGGGTTGTCGTCGTCAACGCCCAAAAAGGCGCATTCCAGTTGAATGTGAAAGCGAAAATCACCAAAGGACTTCCACAGGGCCAGGCCTAAAAGTTCATCCCAGCCGCCGCTGCCTGAAAAATCTTCCCTTTTGCCTGTTGGGGCCTGAACGGACAGGCCCAGGCGGCCTCCTGAATCCTGGTCTCCAAACGGGTACAAAACGGCCAGGTCGGCGTCCATAAAGGAGGCGCGGTCATCGGTCAACCTGGCTATCGTCTGACCATCCATGATGAGCGTATAGTCCAGACGGAATTTGGGAGCGTTATGCCGCCCGCCCTGGGGAGTGCCTATGATCGTGTGCCAGGAGGCAAATGCCTGGTCTGCCCATCCGCCGCTGCGCCATATGCCGCGCAGGCGTAAATTTAATACCAGAGGGCCAAAGGGGCGGGCCAGGTCGAGAGTGAGGCCCCACTCCTCGCCGTCAAAACGGGCAAAGGCGCGCCCGCCATCTCCAGTTTCAAAATCGGGGCGCAAAAACTGACTCGAGGCCTCCATGGTGATTGACGTCCGGCCCGAGGGCAGAGGCTCTGGAAATATTGACAGCAATGGGTGCCGATTTGGCGCTGGAGCGCTCTGGGGGAAAATTGACCAAATGGTTGGCTTAACAGGCCCATCATCGGCGTAAAGGCGTCCCAGCGCGGCTATCACAGATAAGCCGACGAGCAGTTTGACTAACGCGCATGGCACGGCTGTTATTGTTTGGCGCATAGCAACCTTTTTGCCTCATCAATGGCGCGTTCAGCCGTGATTCCAAATTTTTCAAAGAGAACCTCGGCTGGGGCGCTGGCGCCAAAGCTGTCTATGCCAACGCTGGCTTTGGCGTAGCGCTGCCAGCCGGACGTGACGCCCGCCTCAATACTTATGGCTGGAACGTCGTCGGGTATTACAGAGTGGCGATATTCCGCGTCCTGAGCCTCAAATACTTCCCAGCTTGGCAGGCTGACCACCCGGGCGGGGACGCCTTCGCTCTCTAACAGCGCGCGCGCCCTCAGCGCAACGTGAACCTCGGCGCCCGTGGCTATAAAGATAACGCGCGGAGCGCCTGACGCTTCTTCCAGCACATAGCCGCCCCTGGCTGCGCCCTTTGTTTTATTTGCGTCCAGCACAGGCAGCTTTTGGCGCGAAAGAATGAGGGCGACGGGGCCATCGCTTTTGATGAGGGCCGCGGACCAGGCGGCGGCGGTTTCATTTGCGTCGGCGGGGCGTATCACCGTGAGGCCGGGGATCAGGCGCATGCTCATTATTTGCTCAATGGGCTGATGCGTAGGCCCATCCTCGCCAACTCCGATGCTGTCATGGGTAAATATATAGATGACGGGCTGCTTCATGAGGGCGGCCAGGCGCATGGATGGGCGCATGTAATCGCAAAAGACTAAAAAAGTGGCCCCGTATGGCCTAATGCCGCCGTGAAGGCTCATGCCGTTCAGTATGGCCCCCATGGCGTGTTCCCTGATGCCAAAGTGAAAATTGCGGCCCTGTTCTGTTTTGCTGAATACGCCGCCGTCTTTTATTATGGTGTTGTTGCTGGGGCCGAGATCAGCGCTCCCCCCCATCAGCTGTGGGATGTGGGGCGCTACGGCGTTGAGTATCTGGCCTGAGGCTTCGCGTGTGGCAAGGGAGCTTCCTGCATTAAACGCAAGAATAGCGGCTCGCCAGGTTAAGCCCAAATCGCCCTTTAACAGTTTTTCCAGTTCACTTGCCAATTCAGGGTAACACTCTCTGTACCCCTTAAAGCTGGCATTCCAGGCGCCTTCCATTTCAGCCCCTCGGGGAAGGCATTTTCTCCACTCCTCAAGGGCATCCTGGGGTACCGAGAATGCCGAATCCGTATCCCAACCCAGAGCGCGTTTAGCGGCCCTTACTTCTTCTTCTCCGAGGGGAGCGCCATGGGCCGCCGGAGTATTCTGCTTATTGGGAGCTGACCATCCGATGATAGTCCGGCAAATAATCAGGGTGGGCTTTCCGCAAGGCGACCTGGCTTCCTGAAAGCTGGAAACCAGGTCGTCAACGTCCTGCCCGTCAACTTCTAAAACCCTAAAGCCCTGCGCCCTGAATCTGGCCGCCACGTCTTCGCTGATCGTCAAATCGGTACTGCCCTCAATGGTGATGCGGTTGTCGTCCCAGAGCACGATGAGCTTTTCCAGGCCCAGGTGACCAGCCAGGCTGACGGATTCCATGGCCACGCCTTCCATCAGGTCGCCGTCCCCGGCAAAGGCGTATGTGTAGTGGTCAATAATATCGAAGTCAGGGCGGTTGAAGCGGCTGGCCAGCCATCTTTCAGCAATAGCCATTCCCACGGCGTTGCCGAGGCCCTGCCCCAGCGGCCCGGTACTGGTTTCTACGCCAGCGGTTTGCCCAAATTCAGGATGGCCCGGCGTCTTTGACCTCCATTGGCGAAAGTTCTTAATATCGTCCAGGTCAAGGGCATAGCCCGTTAAAAACAGCAGCGAATAGATGAGCATTGACGCGTGGCCGCAACTGAGTATAAACCTGTCCCTGTCAATCCAATTGGGGTTTGCCGGGTTATGGCGCAATATCTTTGTCCAGAGTGCGTAACCAGCGGGGGCAAGGGCCATAGGCGCGCCCGGATGGCCCGAATTGGCCCTTTGGATGGCGTCCATGGACAGGCAGCGAATCGTGTCAACGCAAAGTTTTTCAATGGTCATCGGGAGAAGGCCTCTCTATGTTGTCTTTTAAAAAGTAACGGAAAGTAACTGATACCTTTTCATCAACTCAGCCACGATACAAGGTTCCGGCGCGTCTTTGTCAAAGTCGTACAACTTTATGATAGCCCTATCAAGAGCGTTATGCGCCTTTGACAACCGGTTTTGCCTATCAAAAACAATTTCTGCCCAGATTAGGCGCGCCGCTTCAATGCTACATGTTGCTTCTCAAAGTTGAACCGCTCTGACTCCCCGCTTATAAAAAAGCCGCCAGACCGGCCAAAAAAAGCGCTGGCTCCGCGCCCGGGTCAAAACGAGGGCGCCCTGCGGAAAACCTTACGCGATAAATCCAGATGTACGCAACAGGATACGCAACGCTAATGGTCAGCGCAACAAGGGCGCCGATATTGCGGGGAATGGCCTGAAACGCGTTAGCGCACCACGCCAGGGCCAGAAACGTGTACATGAGCGCTTGCGCCCTGTTTTTGCCAATTAATATCGGCAACGTCTCCCGGCCGAGGAATTGATCTTTTTGCATGTCCGCAAGGCTTACAATAATGCTGCGGGAAAAAACCAGGGCGCCCGCCAGCAGTAACGCGCTAAAACTGCTCCAGACCCACAGGCGGTCTTGCTGCCAGGCTGGCAGTACAAGCCCTGTAATGGCCAGGGCGAGCGTTCCGAAGACGTCCTTTGAAGCCGGAATTGCCCTGAGACTGAATGTCCTGTTGAAAACCCTGACGCGCAGCTTGTAACTAAGCCCAAGGGCTGAAGCGCCGGTCACCGCCAGAGCGTAGCCCTTGCCCTGATATACGCCAAGGCCGAGAGCCGCTAAGAGCGCTAGTCCCGCAACGGTGAGCATCATTTTTTTGTGGCGCTCCAAATACCTCGCTCTGGCCGGACCCTTAGCCCCCAGACCAAAGGGGTCGAGAAAGGGCGTCGCCAAATACATAGCCAAGGCGTAGGCGAATACGATAAATATGCTCGCCCATACTCTTTCAAGCCCCATCCAGGCGTGGAGGCCAAGGGCCATGACGGACATTCCAGAACTCATCAGAATGGGCGATAAGAGGGGCTCCTCAAATAATTCCCTGAATCTGCCTGGTTTTGTTTCGTGCTGCCGCAGGACATCCGCGACTTCGTCAACAAGCCATGTGGGCGTGGAGGCCCCGGCGAGAACGCCAACGGTCTCTTTCCCCTTAAAAGCGCTGAGGTCTAACTCTGACGCCACTTCCACAAATTGAACCGGCACATTGTTTTTATGAGCCAAAAAGGCCAGGTGCTTAGTATTACTGCTGTTTTTCCCGCCAACCACAACCACGCAATCCACGCTCGCCGCTATGCGCTCGGCCTCCTCCTGACGCCTCCTGGTGTCTTCGCAAATCGTATTTTCAACTATCAGTTCCACAGACCTGCTTTTCAGCTCGTCAACAATGGCTTCAAAATCTTTAGCCGTAAACGTGGTCTGGGCCACGATGAATACTCTTTTGAGACATTCATCCGGCACGGCACTGGCTTCAGCAAGGCTGGATACAATCACGCTGCCGCTATTCGCAAAGCTGCGATGGGCAATGCTCTCAGCGTGTCCGTGCGTGCCTAGTATCACGGTAAAATAGCCTTTCGCGCTCCACTTCTTAATACGGCTATGTACCTTTGCAACCTCCGGGCAGGTGGCGTTGATCAGGGAAATTTCACCAAAGGCCTGGCGCTCTTTTAACGCTCTTAATTCCTGTATTGGGATTCCATGGGCCCTCACAAGCACGACGCCCTCCCGGGCGTCGTCAGGGCTGTCAATGACGTCCACGCCGCGCTTACTCAAAAGCGCAAGCGCCTGCGGGTTGTGTATCAAAGGGCCAAGGGTCTGCACGCGCCCCCTCTTAGAGCCGGACGCCTCCAAAACAGCGTCCATGGCCCGTCTGACCCCCCAGCAAAACCCCGCCGTTCTGGCAACGATGACTTTCACGTGAACACCACGGCTTTTTCAATCAACTTGAAAACAGGAAAAGCGATGTTTTCAGGTTGATTGAAAAAAATACAGACGATGTATGTTGTTTCCATGTTGATATTTGTAATATCATTCGTCAGCTCCCAGTTAAATACGCCATGTCTTAACTTGCAAGCCCCGAATAGCTCCCCTATCTCCGTATCAAAGAAGTTTCTACTGTATCATGTTTATATGAAAACTCTATCCCTTGCGCCCGCATTCAAAGCCATTCCGGCAATCCTGCCATCCATGCCGCTAACGGCCCAGTCGCCCCTTATCGCTTCGCGCATTGCCAGGGAGGGGGGAGCAGACTGCCTGGCGTATGTTGTCCGGCAATGGGAAAAGTTGTGAGAGTTGAATACCTGATAATCGGCGCCGGTATCGCAGGGCTTTCAACGGCGGCGCGCCTTGTTCTGGATGGCGCCGCCGATGTTTTGGTAATAGACAGGGAGCGTCAAGCAGGCTTTTATTCCAGCAGCCACAACGCCGCCATCGGAAGGCGGCTCACGGGGACTGCCGTCCACACCGCCCTGACCGTGGAAGGACGAAATCTCTTGAATGATTTGGGCCTCATGGATTCATCCGGCGGCTTACTATTGGCCGCCGCCCCAAATGGTCTGGATAGCCTGGCTGAAGAGGCGAGCAGGTTTGGCATTGGCATGAATCGTTTTAAGGGATCGCCATTCGCTGATTGTCTGGCCGCTGAAACGATGGAAATACCACTGGACGGGGTAATTAACATTGACGGGATGCTCAACTGGTGTACGCAAACCATCAAATCTAACGGCGCTTCGGTACGGTTAAATACGTCTGTTCATAAAATCCAACAATTAAGCGATGGTTGCCTGGTTGAAACCAATGACGGCTCTATAAATGCCAAAGCTATTATAAACGCCGCCGGAGGCTGGGCGCGGGATATTGGCTTTATGGCCTCGGCCCTCCCCATAGACTTTAAGCCCATGCGCCGTCACCTCGTGTGGAGCGCGGCCCAATATCCAAGCAACCGCCCCTGGCTCTGGTGGGCCGACAGGCCGTTTTACATGCGGCCCGAGTCGGGCGGCCTGCTGATGTCTCCGCTGGATGAAACAGAGGTCTACCCGCCTCAATTAAATAATCAGCCCGTTACAGACCCCGGCGTATTGATTGAACTAGCCGAAACGTTGCGGGAGGTGGCCCCTGGTATCGCTGAATATCCCATCAACCGCCTTTGGTGCGGTTTAAGGACATTTTCCCCGGATCGCAAGTTCGTAATCGGCTGGGATCCCATAAACCCGCGCCTGTTCTGGGTAGCCGGTCTGGGCGGCCACGGCATGACCTCCGGCTTGGCCGTTGGCAAATTGGCGGCAACGCTGATAAAAACCAGGGGGTTTGCCGCCGAATTTGACCCGGGGCGGTTTTTGTCAGGCAGTCAATACATAAGGCCGTCACTCAATACCCGGAGTCCAGTGGAATGAGAGACAAAGGTGATCTGTTTGAGTTCCGGCGATAAAGACGCCATATACGTCAAAGATTTATCCAAGTCCTTTGGCAATGTGCAGGCTGTGCAAAACCTATCATTCAGGGTCAGGCGCGGAACAGTATTTGGTTTACTTGGGAAAAATGGTTCAGGAAAATCCACCACGGCCAAGCTCCTGACGGGTTTATTAAAGCCTGATTCCGGCACTGTTTTTATAAATGGCTGTAACATTGGCAGTAATCTCATTGACGTACAGAAATCCATTGGAGTTTTATCCAACGAGATGGCGTTGATTGATGTCCTTACAGTCTGGGAACATCTGATGCTTGCTTCCAGAGCGTACGATATTTCAAGAGATGAAGCCGAAGCGCGCTCTGAAAAACTATTGCGCTACTTTGACTTGTGGGATGACCGCCATAAATACCCTGATCAGCTCTCGGTTGGCATGTATAAAAAGGCTTCCATAGCTATGTCGCTCGTGCATAACCCAAAAATACTATTTCTTGATGAACCTTTTGAAGGTCTGGACCCAGTTTTTATTAAAAGCATTTGCGAACTCATTGAACAACTGGTTAACAAGGGTGTGACTATCTTTTTGGCCTCTCATTTTCTTGCTTTAATGCAAAATATCCTTAATGCCTTTGTCATAATTGACAGTGGCAAAATGGTTTATAATTCTGATTCTCAGGATAATCCTGAAGACAATCGCAGTCTGGAAGATATTTTCTTTAGTTTTGTCAAAACCCGCGCTTCAACGGAACTGGAATGGATCGGTTGAATAAACTTGTTCTTATCGAAGGGCGGATCATTTGGAGAACATTTAAGTTGCGTTCATTTGGAAGAGATGAAACTATTATAATCTGCGCTTTGCTTTTATTTGTTCTAACCAGATTTTATACATTTTTGAAGCAAATCCACATTCAACTATATCAAGGGAATATTGCACCGGCAAAAAATATCCTTTCCTGCGTGTTGATTGCGTGGATATTGACCTGGATGTTTTCGCAAGCCCCAAATATTTCCAAAAAACTCCCCTGCCTGCCTATAAAACGTTTGGAACATGCTGCGCTTAGATTATTAGCAGGGCTTATTTCAACTACATCACTTGGGCTTTTAGTTTTTTCCTGTACGGCGTTGTTTATAATTATGGGAAACAGCGTCAGCGATTGGGCCGCCAATGCATGTTACCTGACTTTTTGCATAGTTGCAGGTTGCTTTGCGCGAAGGTGCTTTGATGTAACATTGCAAAGCCGTGGAATTACACGATGTTGTTTTATTTTCATTTTAGCTTCCCTCGCTATTTCTATTGTTCTTTCAACAGGGTCGGATTGGGCGCCACAGCATCTGTTTCTTGTCTATGCCATGTCTGGAAGCGCACGCATGGCCGCGCTATTTTTTGCTTTGGCGTCTGTTTGTCTTCTTGGGCTGACCGTAGTTTTCCCTGCGTGTTCGCGGCGCATAGCCACATCATCAGTTAAGCTGTTTCCCTTCTTTTTGGCCTTTGACAAATTACCTTTGATTGTGCCGCCGCTGCTGCTGAAAGACCTGAGACTAATGACGCTTTGTTTAGAGCCGTGGATTCTCTTTGCGTTTTCCCTGCAGGGAATGGCTTATTTTTGCTTTGAAGATAGCGTACACCCTTTTGCCATTCATGCTTTTGCCTTAATCGTTATATTCATTTTAGCCTCAATATCATTTAATACATTTGGCCAGGAATCAAAGCAATCTCTCGCCTGTTACGGCAAACTGCCGATAAGCGGACAAAAATTGCTTGTATCAAAAAACATTGCCTTTTTTATTGTGACGTGCATGCTCATGTTTCCCACACTGATACCGGCTGTTTTCCGTGTTGGTTTGTTTCCGCCTCCGACTGCGTTTCTTTCAGCGGCCATGACGGCCATTTTATACGCTACTGTTGGCAATTATCACAGCATAAAATATCCATTTAAAGATTTACCGTATCATTTCACAACCTTTCAGGTTAAATCCGGTCTCTTGAGAACCATGGCGCTACAGATTATGTGCATATTACCCGGCGCGGCTGTTATTTTTTTGGCCAAATACAATTATTTGTTTGCGTGTTGCGCTTCCGCGCTGGGTTGTATTCTGTCTGGTATTATCTATTGGAAACGGCTTGATACCCAAGGTAAATCTCTTGATGATCACTTAAAATCAAGGAAGAAGCATTTTTACCAATGAGGGCAGTAAAGGGATAACCCCAATGGCAAATAATATAACCCACACTCTTGCTAAAGCAATATTTAGCGCGTATTCATTTTTTGAATTGCGCCTTGGCACAAATAGCCGATAGTCCTTTTGATTAAAGTAAAACAAATCGCCACATTTCCAAAATTGGTTTTGGCGTATGGGATCGTTGTCCGGCACGCACTGGTCTGGCGGCGCTTTCTTATCATAAAGTAAGTACATCATTACTAATCCCATAATTATGGAGAGCATAAAGACGCCAATCCCTATGCCGAATGCGATATTGCCTATTGTTGGTTTCAACAGCAGCCCTATGCCCAGCGACAAAAGGCCAAAAGTCCCAAAAGCGCGCATTGGCGCCAAACAAACCATAGGCCTAGACCAAGAATCCATATCCCCTTTGTCAATACGTATCACAAGTGTAATCAAGCCCCAAAAAAGCGCGGCGTTTATGATTAGTCTCAGTAATGCCTTGGCGTCCCAATGCAAGGGCAGCAACGCCAGGTGAACAACAAGAATAACCGCCAATGGAAAAATCGGTAGTAAATCCCATATAGCGAATGAGGCGGATTTAGACTTTGGCTTGTTCATAGATTCCATTCCGAGCACTCCCCTTTAATTTTTGTAACACATCCTTACAACTTTGTCAAATTTGAACCTCTCTCAAGTATTTGATAGAAGGTTACTCAGATAGTGTTATGCTTTCCACATGCCATCGCCAGACTATTACAAGACACTCGGCATCCCAAAAAGCGCGTCTGAAGACGACATCAAGAAGGCTTACAGAAAGCTGGCGCGCAAGCACCATCCCGACTTGAACCCGGGCAACAGTGAAGCCGAAGCAAAATTCAAGGAAATAACGGAAGCCCATGAGGTTTTGTCAGACAGCGAGAAAAGGAAAAACTACGATATTTATGGCGACCCCCACGGCCCCGGGGCGTCGCCTCAGGGCGGGTTTGATTTTAAGGGCTTTGGGGATTTTTTCAGCTTCGGCCAGCAGCGCCAATCAAAAAAAAACCGCCCCACGCCAAGGCGCGGCGAGGATATCCAGCGCACGGTGCGCATCAGCTTCAGGGACGCGTTTCAAGGCGTAAAACTGCCGATACAAGTGCACAGAACAGAAGTCTGCAAGACGTGTCAAGGCTCCGGCGAAACCCTGGGCGCGACAAAACAAACTTGCTCCGCATGTAACGGTAATGGTTATCTTGAGCAGGGCCTCAGCTTTTTTAAATCCCGCCAGGAGTGCCCGGACTGCGGAGGCACGGGGCGCAAGGCTCCCCCCTGCGCCGACTGCCAAGGCAGGGGAAGGAATCCCTTTCGTGACGCCGTGACGGTGGCGGCGCCTCCAGGCATAGAAGACGGCGCGAAGCTCAGGGTGGCTGGCAAGGGCGAAGCCGGACTGCGAGGCGGCGGTAATGGGGATTTATACTTGTTCATTCAGGTTGATAAAGACCCCAAATTCGAGCGCAAGGGGCCAAACCTGTATATAAAACTCCCCATCAGTTTTTCAGAAGCGGCCCTTGGCGCAAAGGTGGATATTCCCACGCCTGAATCACAAACAACTATCCGCATTCCGCCGGGGACGCAGAGCGGTTCTAAATTGAGGATTAAAAACCAGGGAATGCCCATTCCAAAATCCGACCAGCGGGGCGACCTCTTTGCCGAAGTTCAGGTGGTGACGCCCAATATTCAGGATGAGCGAAGTAAGGAGTTGCTGAAAGAACTGGCAGAAATCAACGACCATGACGTCAGGGCGGACGAGTGGGGGAAGCCATGAGACATGACCCTAAAGCCGGGCTTTACATGATTGGCGTAGTGGCGGCTCGCTACGACATTCACCCCCAGACGCTCCGTCTGTACGAGAGGGAGGGTCTTTTGCGCCCAAGCCGCACAGACGGCAGAACGCGCCTTTACAGCGATGAGGACATGGAGCGGCTGGAGTTCATACTAAGCCTGACAAGGGAACTGGGAATCAATCTGGCAGGGGTTGACGTAATCCTGAACCTGCGCGACCAGGTGCGCCGCGCGCAAAAAGACATGCAGA
>JGI24698J34947_10001689_pt1 | contig 11792 bp, 11 predicted proteins | sample TergutMp193P3_FD_34947 | JGI IMG/M metagenome (IMG submission 34947)
GGCAAAAAACTTTTGGACGGCGGAATAGCAGATGCCATTCCCATCAAAAAATCCATTGAACTCGGATTTGCAAAAAATGTGGTTGTCCTCACCCACCCGGCCGGCTTTCGCAGAAAAGACGGCTTTCACCCATCCTGGCTCTTTTACCGCAAATATCCCAAATTCATCAAGGCCATAAATTCTTATGTTGCCCGGTACAACGAAAGTCTGGACTTTGTGGAAAAAGAAGCGGAAAAAGGAAATGTCATTATAATCCGCCCCAGCAAGGATTTAAAGGTTAAAAGAACGGAAAGCGATGTTCCAAAAATAGAACGCTTGTATGAACTTGGGAAAGAGGACGCGGCGAAATTGCCTTTTATCCTCTAATCTGCGAAATCTGATAGCACAAAACCCCGTGCGCAACAGCTACATTCAGAGACTCCAGGGAATTTTCCATCTGGATTTTTACCCACTCGTCTGCAAGCTCGCTCACTTGCCTGTTTGTGCCGGAACCCTCGTTGCCAATTAGAATGGCTATTTTTTTTGACTGGCGCGGGCTAAGTTCGGTTATGCTTTTTTTTGCATAAGGCGAGGTTGCAACTATGCAAAATCCCTTTTGCCTTAAAAGCGAAAAACGCTCCTGCAAATCTATGCCCGTTTCAAACGGCATTCTCAAAAAACAACCCGAAGAACCGCGGACAACTTTTGGGTTAAAAGGGTCAACCGTGCCGCGCCCCAAGATAATTCCGTCCACGCCAAAACCCACCGCATTGCGAAAGATAGAACCCAAATTCCCGGGGTCTTGAATTGCGTCCACAAGGGTTATGATATGGGCAGTGTCGTAGTTTGGCTTTTCGTTTGCCAGGCGGCACGCGGCAAAAATCCCCTGCCCGCTAACGACCGCGCTCACCTGCTTCATCTGGAGCGGAGTCAACGCATGAATACGCAGCCCCGCTTCCTTTATTTTTTTCCGCAAATCTTCATCGTCAAATGTCTCGTCCACATAAATTCCCTGCACCAAATCCCTGTGATATTCCGCTATCTCGGCAACTACCCGCACGCCTTCTGCCANNAACATTCCCTCTTTTTCCCTGCCCTTTTCCGTTGCCAGAGACGAAATGGTCTTTAGCCAGGGCAAGTCATCTTCTTCGCGTTTTGCCGGAATTTTCTTCTTTTCCGGCCAGGGACTGCTCTTTTTTTCAAATTTTTCAGTTTTTTCAGCCTTTTCAACCTTTTTGCCAGCCTTAGCCCAAGGATTGGCGGATTCCTCCTTGGCATCTCCAAAAGTCTTGGAATAGGTAATTTTCAATGTGGATTTTTGCATGAGAAGAGTAAGTTAGAATTTTTTTCTAAATTACACCGATTATGAAAGTCCTAGACAAAAATGGGGAAAGCCTTAACCTGATGGCTTTGAACTTTGGCCCCAGCCACAATGCAACGCACGGGTGTTTGCGTTACCTTACTGCGCTTGACGGAGAAACAATAGTGGCTTGCGTTGGCGAAATAGGCTACCTGCACAGGGGCTTTGAAAAAATGGCGGAGCAGGGAACCTGGCAAATGGTGCTGCCCTATACGGATCGCCTGAATTACTGTTCCGCAATGCTAAACAACGTTGGCTATGCAAAGGCGGTGGAAAAAATGCTCGGAGTGGAAATCCCCGAAAGAGCAAAGGTTATCCGCGTTATTGTAAGCGAACTTTCCAGAATTTTTGACCATTTTGTTTGCGTTGCCGCCGCCTGCGTTGACTTGGGCGCCTTGAGCAATTTCTGGTATTTTTTTGATTCAAGAGAAGAAGGCCTTGTACTCTGGGAAAAACTCACCGGCGCAAGACTTACCAATTCTTATGCCCGCATAGGCGGCTTGTACCGCGATACATACAATGGCTTTGAAGATGATGTTGCAAAACTCCTCAAAATGTGCGAAGAATCCCTTAGCGATGTCCATAAACTCCTGGACAATAACCGCATATTTTTAGACCGCACCACAAACATAGGCGCAATCAGCCCGGAAAGAGCATTGGCTTGGGGCTGGACAGGCCCTTGCCTGCGAGCAACCGGAGCCGCCTTTGACCTGCGCAAGGACGAACCCTATTACGACTACGAAACCTACGACTGGGAAGTAGTGACCGGCACCAGGGGAGATATTTACGACCGCCTTATGGTGCGGCTTGCAGAAAGCGAAGAATCCATCAAGATAGTAAGGCAGGCTTTGAGGAGGCTAAAGCCGGGACCTGTAAACATAGATAACCCTAAAATCAGGGTGCCGGAACGCCAAAAAGTTTATCAGGATATGGAATCGTTGATCGGCAATTTCAAAACCGTGTCGGAAGGTATTCGCATTCCTGCCGGCGAGTTTTACGATTCATCGGAAGCGGCAAACGGCGAACTCGGTTTTACGCTTGTTTCCAACGGAACGGGAAAGCCCTGGCGAGTCAAGGTTCGCCCGCCATGCTTTACGCAATTTGCCGCCTTCCACGAACTTGTAGAAGGGCAAATGATTGCGGATTCAATAGCCGTGCTATCCAGCATAAATATAATAGCCGGAGAGCTGGATAGATGATGACTTTTGCCGAATACAATGCTCGGCTTTGCAATAATGACTTGCAGGAGTTTTTTCAGCATTTGCTTTTGGAGAGGGAAAAACTTGAAAATCCTCAGGAAGAAACCGCCAAGGATATAATAGCGGAATTGCAGGGCATTGTGTTTAACAGTCATATAGACGGCAAAACGGTAATTGAGTTGCGGGAACAGAACAAGATAGCAGCAGACTTGGCGGAACAGGGAAAGATAGAAGAAAGCATTTCGGCAATTCAGGATATTTTGAGAGTTTATCCAGAACACTATTCCGCATTTTACACGCTCGGAAGCATATCTTTTGGGCTTGGCAATTTTTCCGAGGCCTTGAAACGCTTTAAGGAAGCCTTTGAATTCAACCCTTTTTTCGTTGATGCGGTTTTGAGAATTTTTGACTGCTCCGTTTGCCTTGGCAATACGAGCGAGGTAGGCAGTCTTTTGAACAAGGCTCTAACCTTGCAGCCAAACGACCCCGAACTTTTGGGAACAAAGCGGCACCTGGAAAAAGGCACTTACCCCGAGAGGCTTGCAAAATACATGGAAAAGCCAAATGTAAAAAAAGGCGAGCTTACTCATGAACTTTTGAGATTAAAGGAAATGCTGGAAAGAGGCAATTCGGAAGAAGCGTTGAAAAGGATAAAATTGTTGGTGTGAATATGCAAATAGCTCTTGAACTTGTGCCCAAGAATCTGAATTCGTTTTTGGAAGAATCCAGAATGCATTTATGTAATTTTCCAAAAATAGCAGCGATAAATATCCCGGAACTTCGTAGCGTTGAGATAAAAAGTTTTGAGGCAAGCGAGCACCTGCTAAAAAACGGAGTTGCCGCCATTCCGCATTTCAGGCTGATAGACCGCACTCTTGACGACCTGGAAAAAAAAATAGAGAAGCTGGTTTCACTCGGTTTAAAGCAGGTTCTTTTAATCAGCGGAGACCCTCCCATAGACATTCCAAATTTTGTTTCAAGCGGAATAAAGGCCCCGCAAGCCGTTAAGCATGTAAAAACAAAATTCCCGCAGCTAAAGGTTTATGCGGCGCAGGATTCATACCGCCAGTCATTCAGAAAGGAACTTGACTATTGCAAGGAAAAACTTGATGCCGGCGCAGACGGCTTTTTTACCCAGCCCTTTTTCTCCGAAGGCATTTTAAACCAGTGGCTTGAACAGTTGCCGGAAACCGAAATGTGGATTGGGCTAAGTCCCGTCACAGGAAAAAATTCCCGCAACTACTGGGAAACCACCAACAAGGTTGTATTCCCGCCAAACTTCCGCTTTGATTTAGAGGGAAACTGCACAATGGGCAGGAGAATTTTAACGCTGATAGAAGCAGCAGGCAAAGACGCCTACTTGATGCCAATAGCAACCTCTGCAGACAAATACCTGCACGCTCTCAGGATGTTTTGATTAGCCGTAAAAATTCCTTTTATCCGGTGCTTTGAGATAGTTTTTTATCACGCCTACGTTGTGGTGGAATTCAACGGATTCCTTGCGTATGGAATTCAAGTGCACTTCTATGCTTTTCCGTATGGCTACATCCTGTTTTGCAAACAAGGGATACATATCCTGAATGCAGCGGAGTTTTTCGCTTAAAAAAGCCTTGTCTGCCGGTGTTGCAATAGCGCCTTCTTCTATTGTTTCGTAGTTATCGCTTATCGCATGCAGTCCCTGAATGGCTGTTCTTGTGGCCTGCCCCCGTGCTTCGGTGTATTGGAATAATTCTTCTGCGTAGGCATCCATTCCTATATCCAGGGGAGAGAGCGTTTTTATTTTTTCCCCAAAATCAAGGACTTTCTTGCACAACTGCATTGCGTCATCTATTTTTGAGGAGAGAGAGTTTATGTCCTGATTCATATTAACCTACCATGCTAACGTAACTGCGAGGTGTACCTGCGGACAATTTGTTCGCAAGAGTTCTGTCCTGGCGAACTTCTCCGAGCGCTTTTTGCCACGATTCCCTCAATTGCCCCATCATTTCCTGAACATGCGCAAAATTTTGAGCGATATTCTTTACATTGCCTTCGTGAATGTGATAGCTGTAAAAGTCGTAAAGGCGCCAGAGATTTTTTGCAATGTCGCCTCCCTTTTGCATGTCAAGGGAGCTCATAAGTTCGTTTATTCCGGCCTGAACCTTGTGACAGGCTTCTGCCTTGCGGGCAAAGTGACCGCCTTCCAATGCTTCCTTCGCTATGCCGCACCATTTTATGCAATGGTCGTAAATCATGATNATCAATTGCCCGCGGTCTGCCGTTTCAACGGATGCCTGGCGATATTGACCTAAAGGNNTGCCGTAAGTTGCGTTTTGCATAAAATATTCCCTCCCCGCTTACTTGTTATTATTGCCGTAGCTTGTTGTCATTGCNCTGAGAGCCGACATCATGTTTGAACTTTGGGATTGCAGGTTGCCCATGCTTTTTTCCAAAGAAGTAAACTGCTTGATGAGACGCTCGTTAAAATTGTCCACCCTGCGTTGCAACAAGCTGGCTCGCTTTTCCAAATCCTCTATTCTCTTGGCGTACATTTCTTCGGTTTGCTTGAATAAACCGCCGATGGTATCCTTTGCCTTTTCTACAAAGTTTGAGAGTTGGTCTGCTATGCCGCGCACGAATGTGACGCTCACTTTTTTGCCGGCATTTGCCGGGTCTTCAAAGAAGCCTTTTGGTATTTCTATGGAAAGCCCGTCTGCGGTTGTCAATATGGTTCCATCTGGAACTCCGGTAACGCCTTCCAGTTTTTTGCCGTTGAACCATATATCGTGGCCATCGGTTTCGTATAAGCCTGCCTTGGAATTTTTTGTAAAGCGGCCTATGCTGAAGCCCGGTTCGTTGCTGAAATTATTTGCGGTGAAAAGCCTGCTCACTTCGTCAAAGTGTTCTTTAAGGGCTTTTTCCAGTTTTTCGCTGTCCACTTCCAGGGAACCGTCCTTTTTCGTCAGTATGCCTAAACGGGAAGCGGAGGAATATTCGGTTTTTTTCTCAATATTTTTGCCTTCGCTATCCTTGAGATTTCCGGCCAGTTCGTTTATGACGCCTGTGAACATGCTTCTCAGGCTTTCGCGCAGGGAAGAAATGGTTGTTTCGCCTGTGAAAGGGCCGGTTATGCGAGTGGTTGTCTTTTTGCCTTTGTCATCCGTGTCCTCTTTTACTATGGCTCTTGCCTGATCGTCTATGAATTTCATCAACGAATTGAATTCTTCCACAAACTCCTTTATTTTGTCTGCAACGGCGCTTACGTCAAGGTCCAGAGAAACCTTTACGGAGTCTATGTTATCGGTCACTTTTTTCAGTTCAAATATGGTGCCGGGGACGGAAGTTTCATCGGTGTTGCTCTTTGAGCTAATCGTATTTCCGTCTCTGCTGTAAATCGCATTTTGCCCTTCGACTGTAACTTCTGAAAATACATTGGACTTGTTAAAAGTTCCCATGTCCTTTTTGACAGTAACCATTGCTTGCTGTGCTTTTTCGATTCTTTCTTGTCTTTCTTGTTCAACTATTTTATCTATCTCGGTTTGGGTAAGATCATCTATCTCGGATTGGGTAAAACCCTTGTCAATAAGAAAAGTATTAATATCGTCAGTAATATCACTCATATTGACGCTAACATTATCAAAATCATTCTTAGTAAGACCATTGAAAGATAATATTTGGATTTTAAAGCCGCTTAGGTTAGCTCCAGCACCTCCTTCTAAAACTATTTCGCCGGAATTATTGAGTTTCGCGGTAACGCCGGATGGCAGGTCTGGGTCTGAATTTATCTCGCTTAAAATATTATTTATTGTTTTGTAATTTCCATTATAGATCTCATAAGTTTTCCAGCCCTTGCCGGGTATATAAACGCCAACCGCATCACTTGTGCTCAAATCATTCTTATTCAAACCAGAAACCGTTTTCAACTGGTCAAAGGTGGTTGAGCCGGCTGCCGCTTTGCCGTCTAAAGTCAACATGGAATAGTTGGAAACCGCTTTTGTGGCATTGTCTTTCAAAATACCAAGTTTGTCGGTTAAAAGCTTTTCTCCGCCGGTTTCGTTTTCTCTCAGGTAAAAACTATTTGTACCGCTATCAACGGCGGTTAAAATCAGTCTGCTTTTGCCGGTAGTATTATCGAGCTCTATGCCAGCTTTAACGCCACTGCCATCGGCTGAGTTTATTTTATTGACAACATCCTTCAAAGTATCGGTTGACGAAATTTTTACCTCAACTTCTGATTTTCTGGGATCGGCTTTTTTTGCCGCTTCGCTCACGGATATAAATATGGAAGTGCCCACACCAAAAGGCTGAACTGTGGAGTCAAAGGCATTTGAGGCGACTTTTTGATGTGATGCCAACTGATTGATTTTAAGGCTATAATTGCCGGGAATTGCACCGTCTTTGCCGGAAATAGTTGCATAATCCTCGTAATTTGAAGTCGCTTTGAAAGCGCTGAATTTATTGGGCAATGCCAAACCGCTTGCCTTNGCCGCCAAATTGCTNAGNCGGGTTTGCAANTCCTTGAACTGATCAAGCGTGCTTTGCGCCTTGTCTTTCTTTTGCAGTTCGCGTGTGACCTTATTCTGCTCAATAGCCGTAAGCTGCGCTATTATGCTGTTGGTATCCAATCCCGAAACTAATCCACCTACTGACAACGCTGGCATAAAAACCTCATTCTCCTTTAATCTACATTCTTTATATCGGCATAACCGAAGAAAACCTTTAATTATTTGTTATACATGCAAAAAGCGTGCCAATTATGCAAAAATCGGCATTTTTGTCAATAAAATACTTACAGAACCTCATTTTGGGGCGACAATTATTTACTATCTTATAAATATGAACAAATTATTTCAGGGTATTTTGCTGATTTGTTTTGCGGCGGGGAGTGTTTGGGCGCAGAATGAGCCGTATGCACTGGGTGCGGATATATCCTGGATACCGGAAAGAGAGGCCGGCGGGGTGCGGTATGCGCATAACGGGCAGGTCAGGGATATGCTTGACATACTCAAAGAGCATAAGTTCAATTATATACGCCTAAGGCTCTTTGTTGACCCAACTGCAAAAATTTCCGGAGAAAGCGAATCCCCCTATTCCACAAAAGGATACTGCGGGCTTGATTCCACCATAAAGATGGCAAAAAGGGTAAAAGCCGCCGGAATGAAATTCCTCTTGGACTTCCACTACAGCGACACCTGGGCCGACCCGGGAAAACAATATAAGCCGGTATCGTGGCAGGGATTGGATTTCACACAATTAACCGCAAAAGTGCGCTCATATACAAAGGAGACCCTTGAAAAATTCAAGGATAACAATGTATTGCCGGATATGGTGCAGGTGGGCAATGAAATTGTAGGCGGAATGATATGGCCGGACGGAAGAAACAGCAATATGTCTAACTTCGCAAAGCTNATGAATGCCGGCATTGACGGAGTAAAGGATGTTGATGCAAATATTAAAATAATGGTGCACACNATCAANGANAGAAATCCTAATGGCTGGCTTACAAGCCTTAGAAACAATGGGGTAACAAGAATAGATGTATTCGGGCTTTCGTACTACACGCAGTGGCACGGGCAACCGGACAGCCTGCAAAGAGTGGCGACAGCCTTTGTCGCGAACAACAGCAACAACAACATAAAAATTGCCGTAGCGGAATATTCAGGCAATCACCGCCGCGTAAACGATATAATTTTCGACTTGCCAAATAACAAAGGGTTTGGAACATTTGTCTGGGAACCGGCAGATTGGAGTGATGGTTCTTTTGGAGCAACGCTTTTTGACTGGAAAAATAACCGCCGCGAAACAAATTCTCTGATAAGCCTTTACCCTCAGATGTCAATAGATTACAGTACAAGTGCGCCCGCCGTGTCAAGTTCCAGTTCTCGTTCCAGTTCCAGTTCGGCAACACCGAGCAGCAGTTCAATGATACCAAGCAGCAGTTCGGTATTGTCCAGTTCATCCGGCCCTACCCAAATCCGTTTATCCAACCTCGCTACTTCCAATCAGGTTACGCAAATTCACAACGGCATAAACCTGCAAATAAAGAACAGCGCCTCTGTTGAAATTTACGGTTTAAGCGGAAACTTTATCAACAGGCAGAATTTTGGCAGCGGCGTTTATTCCCTGCCGCTTGGTCATTTGCCAAAGGGAATTTATATTGTAAAGACCTCGTTTGGCGGTGAAAAGCAAATATTGCGGGTACCGGTGAGGTAAATTACTTCTCCGACATATCCGAAAGCTGGGTAGAAATGTACCGCTCTCCCGAATCCGGCAGTATAACTACAATGGTTTTGCCGGCATTTTCTGCCTTGGATGCAAGTTGCAATGCCGCCCAAACCGCCGCCCCTGAAGATATGCCTGCCAGCACGCCCTCTTTGCGCCCTAATTTTTTTGCCGTATCAAAAGCGTTCTCATTGGTCACACGAATGATCTCATCAATCACCGAACGGTTGAGAATTTTAGGGACAAAACCTGCGCCAATGCCCTGTATGCGATGAGGGCCGGCTTTGCCGCCCGAAAGTATCGGAGAGGCATCCGGCTCTACCGCAACTATTTTCACGGTAGGCTTGCGTTCTTTGAGCACCTCGCCCACGCCGGTGATAGTGCCGCCCGTGCCAACGCCGGCTACAAAAATATCCACCGTGCCGTTTGTGTCTTGCCAGATTTCCTCTGCCGTGGTTTCACGGTGAACCTGCGGATTGGCGGGGTTTTCAAACTGCAAGGGCATAAAACTCCCGGAAATTTGCGCTTTGAGTTCCCTTGCTTTTTTGATAGCACCTGCCATGCCCTCGTTGCCGGGGGTCAAAACAAGGTCCGAGCCGAGCATTCGTACCAGCTTGCGCCGTTCCAGGGACATTGTTTCGGGCATGGTGAGTATTAGCCGGTAGCCCTGTGCAGCGCAGGCAAACGCAAGCCCTATGCCCGTATTGCCGCTGGTAGGTTCTATAACAACGCCGCCGGGTTTGAGTTTATTTTCCCGCCTTGCCGCTTCCAGCATTGCCGCGCCTATGCGGCACTTCACGCTGCCCGCCGGGTTAAAATATTCCAGTTTTCCGAGCAGTATTCCCGGAAGTCCCGTGCTGATATTGGGCAAACGCACCAGCGGCGTTGCTCCTATTACTTCGGTGATGTTGCCATACACCCTTGAACGAAATGCAGTCATATTGAGTACTCACTTTCATGGTTAATGTCATACTTGAAAAGCGCTTCTATGCGTTGCCCAAGCGCCAAAAGTTCCGGGTCGCTCCGCCTGCGCGGGCGCGGCGTTTCAACGGGAAACCGGTTGCGTATTGAGCCTGGGTTGGCAGAAAACACAACAACTTCATCCGAGAGGTACAAGGCCTCGTTGATGTCGTGGGTAACGAGTATAATGGTAATGCCGGTTTCACTCAACAAACGCAGCAGGTCATCCTGCAGGCGTTCACGGGTGAGCGTGTCCACGGCGGCAAAAGGTTCGTCCATCATGATAATGCGCGGTTCCACCGCAAGTGCGCGGGCAAGCGCCAGCCTTTGCCGCATCCCGCCCGAAAGCTGGGACGGATATTTGCTCCGGGAATCGGCAAGCCCTGTTTTTTTAAGGTAAACCATCGCCTTGCTTTCCCGCTCACGCCGGGGAATACCGCGCAGTTTGAGCGCAAACATTACATTTTGGAGTGCCGTCATCCAGGGGAAAACGGCGTAATCCTGAAAAATCATGGCAATATCGTGCTTGGGGCGGTTTTTGAACATGCTGTTTGCCAAGGGCGATAAAAATCTGTATTTGCGGCGATAATCGTCCATTTCCTTGCGGGTGGAGGGCAAAGGTTCCAGCACCTGCACTCCGTCAATGTAAACACCGCCTTCGGTTGGTGCCTGCAAGCCGCCCAGAATTTCCAGAAAGGTGGATTTTCCACAGCCGGAAGGCCCCAAAAAACTGACGATTTTGCCGTTTTCCACGGTGAGCGACACCGAAAGTATGGCGGTAATGCCGTCTGCGGTGCGGTCTTCGTTTACAACGGAAAAGAATTTTGTTACATTACGTGCTTCAATCATCTAACGCGCCCCCTTCCATACGGCAAGTTTCAATTCAACAAATTTCAGCACCTCAATCAGGAACCAGCCTATTACCCCAAGCGTAATCATGCACACTACCATATTGGAAATCTGAAAATAGTCTTTGGCCTGGTTAAGCACATAGCCTATTCCCGTTCGCCCGCCGTACATTTCGGCAATAACGAGCATCACAAGCCCCATAGCCACACCGGTTTTAACGCTCATGATAATTGCTCCTATCGCATTCCAAAAATACACGTTCAGGATAAGCGTAAGCTCGCTTGCCCCAAACACCCTTGCGCTGGAAAGGTATCGCGGGTCGGTGTCCTTGACCGCCTGATAGGTATTGAACAGAATCGGGTAAAAGGCTCCCAGAAATATTAAGAAGGTTTGCATGGGCAGGCCGATTCCAAAGAGGATAATGGTGATGGGTACCCATGCGGGCGGCGGTATTGGAGAGAGAAGCTGGAAAAGCGGCAGGGTGCGTTTTCTCACGGCAATATTCCAACCCATCAGCACCCCGATTGGGATGGCGGTACAAATAGCGATTCCCAGCCCCATAAAGAATTTGAGCATGCTGCTGCCTACGTCTCCCAAAAAATTCTTCATGGTGAGCATATCCCAAAAAGCCACGGCCACGTCGCTGATTGGCGGAACCAGCGTGCGGTGCACAATGCCAAGGCGCGGCAGCAATTCCCACATTCCAAGCAAAGGGATAAACACCATGAGAAACTCCGGCGAAAATATATTCAAGGCAGCACCTTTAAAAAAGTAGCCGAGTTCACGCAACGCCAGCCGAAAAGTAAATGTGGTCATCTTGACCTCCCTGTTAACGGTTTACCCCCTGTTATGCTGTGGAGCCAGCCCTCTGTTATGGTGCGAAGAACACCTTTGAAAATGGAAAAGCGTGAAATTTTAGAGACTACAACAACAAGTACACAAGCCATCCCTGTAAAAAGCGGAATGGAACGAATGTTTAAGGGATACTATTTTGCTTCTGATAATCATAACAGTCCCTAAATGTAGAAAAATAAAAATGCTTTGTCAAGGGTATTTTTGGAAAAAATACCGGTTTTAACAGTTGTTCCTAAATGTTTTTCCGTTTCCCGGATTAAAACTGCAAACTCCTGCAAATTGATTGCCGTATATTATCTTTAAAGTGTTCATCTTTTACCCCTTTTTACTCTCTTTTTTTTCTTCTTTTTTATTTTTGCGGTTTTCTGTTCTATTTCATATTTTTGCAT
>JGI24698J34947_10001690_pt1 | contig 11789 bp, 4 predicted proteins | sample TergutMp193P3_FD_34947 | JGI IMG/M metagenome (IMG submission 34947)
ATTGCCGGCAACCCAGACCAGATTGCCGGCAACCCGGAGCAGATTGCCGGCAACCCGGTTCAGATTGCCGGCAACCCGGTACAGATTGCCGGCAACCCGGTTCAGATTGCCGGCAACCCGGTTCAGATTGTCGCCCGTCCGGTCTGGATTGTCGACAGTCCGGCCTGGATTGTCGACAGTCCGGTTCAGATTGTCGCCCGTCCGGTTCAGATTGTCGACAGTCCGGTTCAGATTGTCGACAGTCCGGTTCAGATTGTCGACAGTCCGGTTCAGATTGTCGACAGTCCGGTCTAGATTGTCGACAGTCCGGTCTGGATTGTCGACAGTCCGGTCTGGATTGTCGCCTGCTCAACAGGCTCGTATATGGTGTGAATACTTCAAATCCCCCCGCACCAAAAAAAGGCTGTCCGGGTTTTGCTCCCCGGACAGCCCTGTTAAACACCTGCCAAAACTGAATGTCGGCGGTTAAAGGTTAGTCAACATACTCCAGCTTGATGTAGGTAATATACATCGTGGTAACTGAAGAGTCAGCGCGGAACTGTATAAACTGGTGGTACTTTACATCATCCATGCTAAGCCCGGCTGTGGTTGCGGCGGCGATTAATGTTGTGTTGGCCGGATCAACCGTAACCTCCACTGTCACCTCTACACCATTACTCTGGGCTACAGGACTAAAGTTAAACAATGTTGCGCTGGTCCAGTTGTTGTTTGTTGTTGTCGGAGTACCGTTCCCTACTGTGACCGTAGTTGTAAGAGGGCCGCCAGCGCCGATTACAGGACCGGCGCCATTTGACCCGGCGTGGGTGTTCAAAGAAGCGCTGAAAACAGTGCCGACTGATCCGACATATTTTACGGTAAGTTTGTACTTCCTGCTCAAATCAAGTTCCGCATTTTTTGCATAAACACCAGCACCGGAAGCATTTCCACTTGACCACTCAGGCGTTTCGGGGAGTCCAATTACCCACCGGGCGCCGCCGGTCATTTTCAAAGCGCCTATCAAATCTGTTCCATCAGTTGCCGTCGCTAAGCCAACTGTACCGCCGCCCTTGGTGAAAGTAAGACCATTAACCTCTGTACCAGCACCATTACTAAAACCATCACCTTTATTCCACTCCCAGATAGTATCTACAGCCTGCGTTACCTCTATGGTTTTTGTAGCGGGAACGACTGTTGGAGTAGTTCCATCGGTGGTTGTAGCGGTGGCTGTAATGGTAACACTCGCCGCTGTTTGCTTGCCAATAACCGTAACGATGGGACCGGTAAAGGTGTCAGCCTCTTCTTCGCCGTCCCAAAACTTCACAGCGTTGCTGCTTTTTGTCCAGACAATTACAGGATTGGTAACCGTAACCGGTATATCAGTTCTAAATGTTTCCCGCCCGTCTACAGCTATGGAATCACCCCCTCCAATTATATTAAAGGCAGTAACCGGCACATAGTCGGGAGTTACCGTAATGGTCAGGTAGTATTTCGCTTCAATGGGATCTTTGGAGATGGCCTCAATGGTTGCTTTTCCAACTCCGGTAATAGTTACCACACCGGTGGTCTGATTAACCGTTATTGTAGCATCATTGGTATGTCCCTCTTGCGTTGAAAGATAAAACGTCGCACCCCCTACATCCGCGTAGGAAGGAGTAAGCGCCGCTTCCAGTTCAAGGCTTCCCGCCGCCGCGGTTTGTGTTACATAGTAATTGGCCGGATTCTCTGCTGTACCCGAATTATTGGGAGCTACTAAAATACCTTTATCACCTTTAACGGTAACGGAGATATCGGTAACAGCGACCGGAGCCGGTGTAGAATGGCCTGAGTAAAAAATAGACTCGCCATCTATATCATCGACCCAAAGTTCTACCTGGGAGATCCTCGCCGTTACGGCGCAGAGAGCTATACCTGCGTAAACGGGGGTACCTGCCTGTATATCAGGCGCTCCGCCGGCGTTGGTATAAGGAATTGCGCTAGCGCTGGAATATTGGGTCAGTTTCTCCCCGTTCTTGCTGATATACATATTGGTGACTATCCCGGTATCAGTCCTGATAACCTCATAGATAAACTCTTCCATTTTGTCGTGTACTCTTGCATTAACGCCGAGTGCCGCCAAACGGTCATTTGGTCTGCTTTGCAGGTTACGCAGGTCGCTATTAAGCCGGAGATTTATGGCCGTTGCCACTGTACCGCCTGAGCCTGTTTTAAAATCATCAACATCACTTTCCTCATCTCCGCCCTTGAATGCGCCGATGATAAGTCCCTTGCTGGCGCTGGTAGGGTTGCCGATTGAGGGGGCAAGACCTGTTATCTGTACACGAGCACGGAATTTAAAATCCCCTTTAAGAACACGATTAGGATACACAAGTACCGTATCAACAAGACCTGCGCCGGATGAGCCGCCTTGGAAATTCCCATCGGGATAATCAAAACCCCCAAGGACATAAACGTTATCACTATTCTTGGCGGGAAGTGTAGGCGGTGTAACGACAGACCCCGGTCCGGGAATAAACGCCAGCTTAAGCTCAAGGGGAGCCGCGGTAACGGTAACTTCGCAATAGCCGGAAACTGCGGGGGTCTCTACCGATGTAGCATAAACCTTTACCGGGGTACTACCGGTTAGGGCAACAGCGGTAATTTCACCCGTGTCTTCATCAACTGTTACATAGTCTTCATCCTCGGAACTCCATTTAATGGTATCCGCCGCGTCTACGGGTTCCTGTACTGCATAAAGGATAAACGTATCGCCTTCTTGCAGAGTTTTTGTCGGGGGACTTACGGTAATGGCCGTTGGGGGAGTGCCGAACTCGGTTACGGTAACTTCACAGTATCCCTTTACGCTTGGTTTTGTCTTTGATGTGGCATAAACCTTCACCGGGGACTCGGTAACCGCTACACCGGAAATACGGCCATCAGCACTAACAGTTACCTTGTTTTCATCCTCGGAACTCCAATCAATCTCACCCAGCGCCACAGTCGTGGGAACCGGAGACGCTATAAGAGGGCTGGAAGCCGTCTGGCCTACACCGATGCTCCGTGACGGGGGACTAACCGTTATACCGGTTAAGGTCGGCAGGGGAGGCTTCGGAGGACTTGTTGGATCGGGACAGCCGCCCAATACCAGCGCGGCAATAAATATTACCGCCATATTCCAAAAAAACGCTCGCTTTTTCATTTAAATCTCCTCTCGTTATAGTTACAACTCCATACGGAGTATTAAAACCCTTAATACAGTTCCGTCGATCCCGGCTGTGTTCCGTTGATGTTTTTGGTTTTCATAAAGTCGTTCAGAACAAACCTGCCATCGGCGTCACGTTTGACAAACCTGCCCATTATGGGTCCGGTTAGATCGTTTACAAAGGGGGCGGATTCGATTTCCCCATCAGAAGGTATGGGCAGCACCGTGGACACAATGTTATTCGCTATCGTGTACGAGTTATTGCTCCGGTCTATGCACCTGTTGTTGTACCACACCATACCGGGGTTGACCGGATTGTTGGCATTTTGCCCGGTCGGGTCTCCGTCCGAATTCAACACAGGAGAAGGCAGAACAAAAATGCCGTCGTTCCTGCGGGTCAGCTCAGGGGAATACATGGAAAGCAGCCAGCTTGTCCGGGAGCCGTAGTTTTGCACCGGGTCAACAATACTGCTGGAACCGGAACCGTAAACGGCAAAACCCCTGTCCTCGTTGTCAAAAGAGGTACAGTGATCAAGCTGGAGCGCGGGGTTGCTGTTGCTGGTAAAACCGTCGCCGCCGTTAATAAAGGCCAGGCATTGCCGGGCAAGGTGTTTAATGGCCAGGCCCTCGCCGCCTACCTTGAAGCCGTTGCCGCCGTCATTGCCCCATTCCACCGACCAGTCATTGGGATCGGTATTCCGTCTAGACAGCCAGTAGCCGTTTTTGTAGGCAACGCAGTATTCCATTACGACTATGCCGATGTTGCCGGTTTCCTTTTTGGAAAACAGGTCCCAGCCGTCGTCTACATTGTTATGCGCCGAGCACCACTCAAAACGGTTGCCGTCTCCTACGGTAAGTTTCGCGGCAAAACCGTCCGCGTCGTTGCGCGCTTCATCCTTGTTGTAAAAGGATTCGCAGTACGCCACGACATTGTACGAAGGCCACATGACTTTCGGCTCGGCGCTTTCACCGGAAATCTGTATTCCCGTATCGCCGTTAAAGTAGGTCTTAACCCATTCAAGGCGGTTATGGTTGCCCATTACCGTTATGCCCTTCCGTTTAGCCGGCGCGGTTCCCCGTACATGAAAGCCGCTGAGCACCCAGTAATCTCCGCGCAGTTCAAATGCCCGGTTATAGGGATGCCCCATAAAGTCGATGATCGCCCTGTCCCGGTTTTCCGCTTCCAGCACCTTGTAGTACTTGTAATACGGATCAACCTTGTAATCCGGGTTGGAGCTTTGGGGAGCATCCGGAGCGTCCGCTTCGGTGTTGGGCTTTCCGCTGTTGTACCGGGGGATCAGTACGCCAAGGGGCGAATATATTCCGTCCTTCATAATGATTTTCTGCCCGGGCTGTACATAGGCAATGGCCGTTTCAAGGTCCAGCGGGCTGTTATAGGTTCCCGTATTGGTAGCCCTGCCCGCCGGCCCGACGTATATATTCTCGCCGTAGCTTTTCCGGTGTACAATGAAGGTGCTTGTCACAACGTTTGTCGCGGCAAGAAGGAATCCCGATTTTCCTTGCAGTTTATCGGGATAGAATACTATCTGAAAGACATTGTTTCCTTCCTTTAGGTTAGTAACCGGTATCTCAAAAAGGTTAAACGGTTTCCCGCTGGCATTTGATGTTTCCACGGTCCACTTGCCTATGCCCACATTCTCCGGCAGCTTCTCGCCGTTCACGGAAATGGCTATATTCCCCTCTACGTTTGCTCTGCCGTAGAACATATAGTCCGCAGTTGCGGTCGTTCCCGGCGAAGCCACCGTAAATTCAGGGATATATTGATCGGGCAGCATCTCAATCCGGGGGGCGCAGTCTTCCGCATCCGCTTCTTCATAAAAAATATTACTGATCTTTACTTCCGCGCTGCGGCTGGCAAAGAGGCCGACATAGTAGTGCTTTGTATTGATCGAGGTGAGTATATCCGGCTCGGGGATAAAGTATTCCAGTACCCTTCCCACTCCTATCTCAACCGTATCTACCGAGAGATCGTAGGGATTCCTGCGGTAACCGGTATCTCCGCCCCTGCCCGCCGGCGGGGTTATTCGTACCAGAAAGCCGGAATTGTTCTTTTCCAGATACAGCGTGTACTTTGAGCCTGCCGGGGCAAAATCGGGACGATCATTTATAGTGGCGTATTGGGAATAATCCAGGTTATCACGGGGCTGGTAAAAAAACTGCGCCTTGCTGGCATCGGAAAGATAAGTGCTGTTGTAGACATAATCCCCTATTCCGTCTGGGGACATTGCCGTAGTGGGATCGGTAACTCCGGTGCGCCAGTATACCCGCACGCCACGCTTTACCCCGCCTACCATAATCATATTGGCGGTGCCGCCGGTTGAACCCGCATGGTACCTGCCTCCGCTGGGAGGGGAATAATTACTGTACAGATCGTTATCCAGGGTAATGTTTTTTACATCTTCCATGGTTGTCCCCGGATACTGGGGCACACAGTCCCTGGCCATAAGGCCCCACGCTTCCTGTCCGTTCAATTCCGTTCGCCCTCTCTGCAGGGCGAAAAATACCACTTCCGCGTCAGCCTGGAGTTTAAAATTTTTACCGGCCTCAACTTCCTTAAAATAGAAGGTAATGCCGTCTTCGCTCCCTGCTATTTTTCCCGCATTGCCGTTGCTATTGTCAGCGCGCAGGTTAATAGACCCGTCGGGATTTACTACTATTCCGTTGTTGAGCCGTGCGTCCACTCTGTTACCGGCATTACCCGAACTGGTTCCAAAGGAAAGCGGGTACATATTGCCGCCCTCGAAAGCCGGTGTAAGCGCTATGGAGCGAAAGGCCTTAGGGTCGTTATTTTCTTGGTATTCTTGAAAACCGTTATTAAACAGATTGCAGGAGACTACTGCCAAAAACAGCATAAGACCGGCGGCAATAATAGGAATCTGTTTTTTCATAGAACCCCCTCAATAGACAATATAGCGGGGTAAGGAATGAAAATGCTGTTTACTTTTTTCACTTTTCCGACTTTTTATGTAGTGGAATTGTTTCAAAGCATCGGTTTTAGAACCTATCCCTTTTTAAGGATAAGCTCTTAGTACGGACATTTTTTAGATATAGCTGAAAATTCCAAAAACAAAGCGTTATTTTTTGCGTATCCGCGCCTATAGTAATTTTATTGAAGAACAAAGCGAGATCGCGTCCGGCACCTAAGGCTTAGGAGCAGGAATCGAGCGAGTGAGGAAGCGAAGGGGATAATACCCTTTATTTTAGATGCTGGAGGAACTTATGAAGAGGGGTTTTGTAACCGTATTGGCGCTTTTTATGGCTTTATCGCTCTCTGCCCAGAATGCGGAAGACTTGCCATTCAAATTGAGCGGAAACCTTAATGCCATATATACTTTAGGAAATGCCGCCAGGGATCAGATGTTGGCAACCGGAACCGGCGACGGAGCTTACGAAGAATTTAAAAACGGATATTTTCTTGAAACAAATTTGTACGCACTGTTAAAGCCGGCTCCTTTTATTGAAGGTTACTTCAAGTTATACACTATTGCCAGACCGGGTTCTTTTTATGTCCCTCTGTCTCTGGAGACCAAATCCGATCAAAACTTTGGTATTTCTCTTGACAGGATGTACGGAAGAGTAAGCGTTTTTGAAGCGCTGAATCTTTCCCTGCCCGTGGATCTCTTTCTTAAAACCGGAAAATACAAGGGAGAAGCGGCCCGGTATCAGCTAATCTCCAAATTCGGACTGGAAAATGTATTGTTTAAAATGGAAACCCTCAATACCTATAATTACGAGCTTGAAGTTGCGCTACGCCCCCTGAACAATGATTTTACGGTTTCCGCGACCTTCCTGGGGAATTACCGCTTTGACGAGGGGATTCCCCGGCTCTATGATGTTGACGGCGCGGTTTCCGATCACGGATTGCCGGTTCTGGGGGAATACGCGCCCCAGTTTATGGCGAATGTACGGATATGCGACCTTGCATTAGGCACCGGCCGGCTGTGGTGGGAATTTGTATACGGCCAGAATATGGCGGATATTTATTCGGGACATTCCATCGCTTCCAGCTTGCTGTATACCCTGTCCGCTATACCGGACACCCTATCTGTCCCTATCGGCCTGGGTTTTATCTGGCATGAAAAAAACATAGACGTCTTAAGCCGTTCCGCGAGTAATGAACAGAACAAAGAAACCACCGGCTTCAGAAGCAACGTAAGCGGAGCGCTGTCCGCGGGACTCAGGTTTAAGACAGGCAACATCGGACTGGATGGAAACCTTGCGGGAGTATTCACGCATATTGAACACATTTACCGCGATCCCCTACAGATTATTTCCGCATCCGTAGAATTGCAGCTTACTTTCCTTGACCGTTACTTTATCGGCGGCGGCATTGTTATGGGCACACTGGCGGATGCCAACTGGAAAACAAAAGAAGATACGCCGGATATGAATTACGGGGCGAAAGACGGAGGCGGGTTTGACCGCACATACTCCTTTGCGGATAATTTTGGCTACGAAATATACGGCGGCGTTAATCTGTGGAATAACTGCCGTTTTGTTTTTGGTTTTAATCAGAACAAAGGCATTGCCATGAATTACAATCTGGAAAACAAGGCCGAAGGCCAGATGAAATATCAATTGGCGGATTCGGATATTCCGGGCAGTTATGAAACCGGCGGTTTGTTCCTGAAATTTGTTATGAACTGGTAAAATTATCCGTGCCCGAATACACCATCGCCTCCTTCGGCGGACTGGGGGACGGCGTTCATGACAATTCAGATTCTTTTGCGGCAGCCCTGCAAAAAATAAAAGAAGCGGGCGGCGGAATTCTCAGGGTGGGTGCGGGTGTCTGGCGCACCGGCCCCCTGGAACTGTTTTCACATACCACGCTGCTGTTAGACGAAAGAGCGGTCGTCTCCTTTATCCCCGATCCGGAACGTTACCGTCCGGTATGGACCCGCTGGGAAGGGGTGGAGTGTTACGCCATGCACCCCTGCGTTTTTGTATCGGGACAGGAAGATATTACCATCAGGGGAAAAGGCGCGCTGGACGGCTGCGGGCAGCCGTGGTGGGATCTGCTGCGGGAAAAAAGGCGGAGCAGCCAGCAGTCGCCGCAATTGCCGGAAGAACGGGAACTGGCCGCGCTAAACCGGGGATACGAAAAGCAGCCGTCCGGCGGCGGCGGCAGGGGCATACAGTTTCTGCGCCCCCCGCTGCTGCAGTTTCACAATTGTAAGCGAATAACGGTTACGGGAATCACGTTACGCGATTCGCCGTTCTGGACCTTGCATCCGGTGTACTGCGCCGGCGTTACCCTTTCCGGCCTGACCGTAAAAAATCCTCCCGATGCGCCGAACACCGACGGCATAGACATTGATTCCTGCGAGGATGTTCTGATTGAAAACTGCCGTGTCGCCGTGGGGGATGACGGCATTGCCATTAAGTCGGGCGCCGGCGAGGACGGCATACGGGTCGCAAAGCCCTGCCGCCGGATCACGGTGAGGGGCTGCACGGTGGAAGACGGCCACGGCGGCGTTGTCATCGGCAGTGAAACGGCTGCGGGCATTTTTGACGTGCTGGCCGAGGATTGCCTGTTCAGGGGAACCGACCGGGGCATACGGATAAAAACCCGCCGGGGCCGCGGCGGAAAGATTCAAAATTTGGAATTCAGAAAACTCACCATGGAAAACAACCTCTGCCCGGTGGCGATTAATATGTTCTACCGCTGCGGGGCAAGTCTTGCGGACGGCTGGTTCAGCCAGGAGGCCCTCCCGGTNAACGCGGCCACCCCNTCAATCAGGAACATCCGCATTTCGGACATTCGGGCCTCCGGCTGCCGCGCTTCGGCGGGCTTTATCGCGGGGCTGCCCGAATCGCCGGTTGAAAACATCCGTTTGCAGCACTGCGAATTTTCCACCGACGAGCAGTCGGGGATCAGCCCCGACGAATCGGAAATGTTTTTGGGTCTACCGAGGATAACGGAAAAATGCATCCGCCTGCTCAATATAAAAGACGCGGAATTTAACGAGATACAGGTACGGGGCCCGGCCGAGGCCTTTATTTACCGTTAGCGGCTAAGAACTTATCCTTCAGTTTACGATCTCGTAACTTGCCTGTTTTCCCCTTGTCGGGGTATAATACGGGTATGGCGGCCGAAAAAAAGAGGATTGGTTTGGTTCTCGCCTCGATACACACCGGCATCTCCCGGAATATGTGGGCCGGTTTTGTCCGTGCCGCCGCCGCTGAAAATACAAGCTTGTTTATTTTTCCCGGCGGCAGATTGAACGCCAGTCAGGATTTTGAAAACCTCCGCAATCAGATATATTATCTGGCAAATGAGGAAAATCTCGACGGCTGTATAAGCTGGAGTTCCACCATACAGTACGCCCAGTCGCAGGAAGAAATTGAAATCTTTCATAAAAATTTTGATCCCCTTCCCTATGTTACCCTGGGTTTTAAGTCGCCGGGGCATCCCTGTGTGGAATTCGACGCCTATAACGGAATGAAGGCTCTGGTCAGCCATTGTATCAATATTCACGGCGCCCGCAAGATCGCTTTTTTGCGCGGCCCCGATTTCCATCAGTCCGCAAAGGCCCGCTATGAGGGATACTGTGACGCGCTGAAAGAAGCGGGCTTAATAAGCGGGTCTCCTTCCGCACGGGGGCCGCTTGTTTTCGCCAATCCTCTGGTTACGGATCCTTTTAACTGGGGGGAAGGCGAAGCCGCGGCCGCCCAACTTTTTGAGGGGCGCTCCCTGATTCCCGGACGGGATTTTGATACCCTGATAGGTTCCAGCGATCTTATGACGCTGGGGGCGATGAATTATTTTGCACAGCGCGGCTATCACGTTCCCGGCGATTACCGCGCCGCTGGATTCAATAATTCCGAGGAAAGCCGTGTTACCGAATGTCCCCTTTCAACGGTGCACCTGCCGTATACGGAGATGAGCGGAGAATCTTTCAAAATTCTCTTAGGTATCATGGGCCGGAAAAAACACAGGCCCGAAGCGGATCTGCTGCTTGATTCCGAAGTGATTATCCGGGAATCCTGCGGATGCGCCTACCTTCACGGTTCCCCGGAAAAACCGGCGCTTTTGCGGGAATCTTCAGAGCATGATTTGGATATAAAAAACGTTGAAGAAATTTTGCTACAAATGGCCGGGGACCGCCTGAAACTCGAATCAGGCGATGTAAATAATATGGCGTCGGTGATTCACGCTTTGCTGTATGAGGAGCGGGAACACTTTCTTCATCTTTTTGAAAGAGCCCTGGTTCATTTTTTTGGCACGGGCCGGGAATCCGACAGCCTCTTGCGGCTTATCGGCGATGTAAAAACAGCCGGTCTGAAACTCCCCGAAAAAACAAGCGGGCTGGAACCGGCCCTTTACCGGGGCATATCCAAAATTCGGGAACAGATGACCGCCCGCGCCCGTTACGAAACGGAACGCTGGAACACCGTACTCAATTCACTCAAATGCGACCTGCTGGGAACCCGCGACCGTTTTTCACTGGTGCGGAATCTGGCGCGGCATCTGCCCAAGATAGGCATAAATACCGCCGCGATTATCCTTTACAGTGATGATAAAACCTCAATTTTTGTCGGCGGTTTTTCCGGCGAGGGAATCAGCCCCGTCAGGGATCAGCGTTTTCCTTCCCGGCTTCTTGTCCCCCCGTCACTCAGGCCGCAGTACGGCGACGGGATTTTTATGGTTCAACCCCTGTTCATTGAAAATCAGTCGCTGGGGTACTTTGTCCACAATGCCCCGATAAACGACGGGGTGATATTTGAAGAGCTCCGTTCCGCCGTAAGTTACGCGCTCAAGGGCATTTTCCTGTTGGAAGAAACGGTACGCGCGAAACGGATTGCCGAGCAGGCGGAGCGGGCCAAAACGGAATTCCTTCGAACATTGGAAAACGGTCTTTTCAATCCCCTCCAAGGGGTGATGGACCGGCTTGAGGCTATGGAAAAAAAAGCCGTTGGCCCGGCCAACGCTTTTCTTGATGATTTGAAAGACATCAAGGCTTTTGTATCTTCCAAAGAAACCGAAGCGGGCAGCATGATGGATTTTACCCTTGCCCGGATTGATGAGTTGTCCCTGCGTAAAACTGTTTTTGATCTTGAGGATGTGCTTCCGGGGATCGGCGTTTTCCCGCTGCTGTCGGGCGACACGGCGCGGCTTGCCCAGTGTTTCTCCCTGATTCGGGAACAGTACGGCACGGATGCGGCGGATTACTCCGCCGAGCTGACATACGGGGGGCTTTCCGTTACACTCCGAAGTAAAACGAAAGGCGGAAAATCAGGCAGGGCGGAAAAGGCCGGGCAGTTCAGCCTGCTTTTGGCGGAGCGGATTATACTGATGCACGGGGGTAATTTTTTCCTTGATCGGGATCATTGTACCGTTACGCTGCCCTGGCCCACCCTGACCGGGCAGGAGCCTTCCAAAAACCCGATTGGCAACCGGGATCATGTGCTGGTTCTTTCCGATCCCGCTTTTCTGCCGGCAAAATTTTTTACCCTGCCGCAAGTGCGGGATCTTGAAAAAGCCCTGCCCGGCAAAACCGCCTTTGTTACTTGGAACGCCCGCGGCGCAAACCCTGCGGATTTGGTAAAAGTTGCCGGCCTCCGGCGCAGAAGCGGGTTTGCGGGGATTCCCTTTCTCTGTTACTGTATG
>JGI24698J34947_10001691_pt1 | contig 11788 bp, 11 predicted proteins | sample TergutMp193P3_FD_34947 | JGI IMG/M metagenome (IMG submission 34947)
CGAACAAATTATGACCTTTCAAGCTACACAGTTTAAACACTCTGTACAGATAGGCCGCTTTGGAGTTACCGCTTTGCAATGGTTGTTGCATATTAAGGAATTCAATCCTTTTACAACATTTTTCAGCACATTTTGCCTTATTTGGCTCTTTACTGTTTCTTGGGCATACATTATCGGGATTTTCAACAAAAATACAAATACAAATAATGCGTTTATTCCTTTCACTCTTGTTTTTATGACTTCGCCGATTTGGGCGGAGCAATTTTACTATATTACCCTCTATGAAAAAAATCCTTCTTTTACCCCTGCTGTTTCTTCCGCTAGTCTCTTGTGAGGCTGCTAAACCCGCACCCCAAAGCCTTGAGGCTCTAGCCACCGAGCTTGCCGAAGTCAAAAGTGTTCTAACCTATGTACTGGAAAGAGGTATGAACTCCTCTTTTGAACAGGTTAAACAGGAAATTGAAAAAGCTAACAAGGTGTGGGACTTAAAAATAGACGAAAGCCCTTCTACTGGCAACCCTAAGGCGAAAATAGTGATAGTTGAGTTTTCCGAGTTTCAGTGCCCTTACTGCAGCAGAATAGCCCCGACTTTGGAGTCACTGATTCGCAAATATCCCGATAAAATTCGGCTTGTATATAAGCATTTCCCGCTCAGTTTTCATCCTGATGCGCCTAAGGCCGCGGCTGCAACATTGGCAGCTCAAAAACAGGGCAAGTTCTGGGAATATCGCTGGGCACTCGCTCCCCACTTCCAGAGCCTGAACGATTCAACATTCCTGGCTATCGCCGAGCAAGTCGGCTTAAATATTGAGCAGTTCAAAAAAGACAAGGATTTGGACGCAGAAAAGCAAGCCGTAATAGACCGCGATATGAAGCTCGGTATGGAAGTTGGAGTTCAGGGAACACCGAACTTCTACATAAACGGCAAACGACAAGACAGGTTTAGCCCTGACCTCGTTGATAAGCTCGTACAGGAATTGTATTAGATGAATTACGAAGATGCTGGCGTGTCTCTCGCAAGAGCGGACAAGGCCATGGCAGGTGTTAAAAAATCGGTTCGTACAACTTTTAATGCCGGGGTACTTGGCGATATAGGCAACTTCGGCGGATTGTTCTCGCTTAATCATTTGAACTTGAAAGACCCTGTTTTGGTATCTTCGGTTGATGGAGTTGGTACAAAATTAAAGGTGCATTTCGGGCTTAAAAGCCACAACCTGCCAGGTCAGGATATTGTCAATCATTGTTGCAACGATATTTTGGTTCAGGGAGCGCGTCCGCTTTTCTTTTTGGATTATCTGGCTACTGGCAGGCTGGAAGACGGAGTTTTGGAAGCCGTTGTTGACGGCATGGCGAAGGCATGTAGAGAAAACGATTGCGTTTTGATCGGCGGTGAAACTGCGGAAATGCCGGGTATGTATCACGAAGGCGAATACGATATTTCGGGAACAATAGTCGGCGTTGTTGAACGTGATGAAATTATAGACGGCAAAAAAATAGTTCCTGGAACAGTAGTGTTGGGAATACCTTCTACAGGTTTGCACACAAATGGTTATTCCCTTGCTCGCAAGGCCCTGCTGGAAGTCGGCGGGTATAAACTGGATTCAAGGGTAGAAGGGTTAAACGGAACGGTTGGCGAAGTTTTGACTATTCCTCATCGCAGCTATTATCGTTCTTTAATAGATTTGGTCTGTGCAAAAAAAATACAGGGTTTGGTGCATGTAACAGGCTCGGGCTTTCAGGGCAACATTCCACGCATTTTGCCAAAAGGTGTTTCTGTTCAAATAAACCGCACCGCCTGGAAGGTACCGGAAATTTTCAATCTGATTCAAAAATGCGGAAATGTTGAGCGGGACGAAATGTACAGCACTTTCAACATGGGAATTGGAATGCTGCTATTCGCTGCTCCCTTTGATGTTGATGAAATTCGCAGGCATTTGGAGAGCAAAGGTGAAACCGCGTTTGAATGCGGGCGTGTGATAGGAGGAGATAATAAAGTTATATTTGAAAGTTAGTGACCGACAATTTCATAACAACCGCTGTTTCTCCATCCTCATAATACCTCTTCCTTTCCGTAATTTTTTCATACCTCAATTTTTTGTAAAGAGAAATTGCGGCTAAATTGTTTTCTCTGACTTCCAAAAAAAAAAATTTAATGCCTAGTTCGGCAAATTCTTTATGACAATGCTCCATCAGCATTTTTGCTAATCCCTTGCCTCGTTCCGTGAATTCCACTGCGATGGATAAAAGTTCGCATTCATCATCTGCTGCTTGCCATATAGCAAAGGCTTTTTTTTCCAAAACCCAGGAAGTTGGGTTCGGTTTCCACAACGGCAAACCGCACCTGCTTTGAATAGCGGCAATCCATTCAAAATCCTGTTCTGTAGCAAAACGCAGCATAATTTCCAGCGTGAATATAGTAAGTTCAAAAAGGCATAGACGACGGGATAACTTGCGAAGCGGTTAACCTCATTTACTATATTACTCTTGTGAAATTTTCTGTACAGTTCCTGGTGTTATTTTGCGTATACCTCCATGCGCAGCAGGATACTATTACTATGGATATAGCGGTTTCAACGGATAAAACTCTGCCCATAGGAGTTATCAGCTTTGAACTGGACAAAGCTGACTGGAGCAAGCTGGAAGAGCCGCCTCAAAAAACCCTTGCCAGGGATTTCAATTTGAGCGGACGTTTTTCCGCTGTTGAACTGGAACAGTACAATTTGCTCACGCTTTCGCGAGCGCAGGCTAAGCACTATGTAACCGGCAAACTCTCAATGAGCGGCGGTCAGGCAAAATTGGAATGCAGGCTGTATGCGACCAATTCCAAAGAAGTGATAAAAAACTTTGCTTACATGAGTTCCGTGGAACAGATTCGTGCATCGATTCACAAATGCACAGACAACGTGGTATATCAGCTTTGGGGTACTCAAGGTTTTGCTTCCACTCAAATGGCATGGGTCAGCAAAATAGACGGCAAAAAGCAAATTGTAGTCGCAGATTACGATGGCTTTCGCAAAAGGCAAATAACCAAGCACAGCAGCGTTAATTTTATGCCTGCATGGAGCGCAGACAATTTAAGAATATATTTCACAAGTTTGAGGAACGGTAAAACTCAAATTTTTGAAAGGATTTTGTCCGGCAGCATGGACAAACATCTTTTCCCCCAAATAGACCAGGCATTCGGCCCGGCTGTAAACCCAAAAGACGGAACCTTGCTTTTTTCCATAATAGGGCAAAACGGCACGGATATTTGGCAAGGCAATCCGCAAACCGGAAATGCTTTTCGCCTGATTTATTCAAAGCATATAGAAGTAAGCCCATCCTGGAGCCCGCATGGAACGGCTTTCCTGTTTTCAAGCGATAAAGGCGGGCAGCCGCAGATTTATATGGCTCTAAGAGACGGCAGCGATGTTCAGCGCGTTTCTTTTGTAGGCAAATACAACGAAAACGCAGTCTGGTCTCCGGACGGCGAACGTGTAGCCTACTGTTCGATGGACGGTGGAAAATTCAACATTTACACAAGTGCCATAGACGGCAGCGATGTTCGTAAATTGACATTTGAAGGCAACAATGAACGCCCGGCATGGTCTCCGGATGGAATGTCAATAGCATTTTCCAGCGACCGTTCCGGGGGTCCCCAAATTTATATTATGCGCAGAGATGGCAGCGGTGTCACTCGCATAACAAGTGCGGGAGAAAACACATCTCCCGTATGGTCAAACCTCAACAAAGGAGTCCCATGAAGACAATAGTCCCATTCCTCGTAATAGGCGCAACCTTAGTTCTCTTTGCTTGCGCTAAAAAGAAAGAACCCATAGAAGTGGAGCCGCCTCCGGTACAGGAAAAGGCTGCCAAAAGCGAGCCGGCCCAGTCTGCCGTAGCCGCTCCGCAAGAAGACCCCCTGGAAGCGGAACGCCGCCGCTTGGAAGAACTCATAAACAGAATTATGTCGGGCGACATCTATTTTGAATATGACCAGGCGATTTTAACTTCGCAGGCAAAAGACATCCTAACCGAAGTCGGCGATATTTTAAAACGCGAACCTCGTTTTAGGATTTTAACGGAAGGCCATACTGATGAGCGTGGAACCGAGACCTACAATTTAGGGCTTGGAATGCGCAGAGCGGAAGCCGTTGTTAAATTCTTAAACGATTACGGCGTTACAAACAGCTTGGAAAAGGTAAGTTTTGGGGAAGAGCAGCCCAAAGTTGCCGGCAGTACGGAAGAGGCTTATGCACAAAACCGTCGCGCTGCGTTCAGAGTTCAAGTAAAAAATTAGCCTTTGCATAAAAAGAGGGGTCTTCCATGAAATTTCTTTTTTCGTTATTATGCCTTGTGTTGTGCGTGTCACTTTCTTCATGCGCAAAAATAACTATGATGCGTACAAAAGAAATTAGGGAGGCAACCGATGATGTTAATAAGCGCTTGGATTCGCTCATCCTCGTTATAGATTCTCTGAAATTTGAGCAGTCCAGAAATATGTCCCGCTTAAAGGCGGATTTTGCGGAACTCAATTCGGGAATTCGCAGCCAGGAAGATAAAACCGAAACTCGCATGGAAGAGATAACATTCCGTCTTGACCGTATTTTGGGGACTGTGCAGCATAAAAGCGTTGTCACAAAATCTGCTGCCGGTTCGGAAAAAAATGCGGAGTATGAACAAAAGAGCCGGGAAATGGAAACTCTCTACAATGCTTCCCGTGCGGATTACCTGCGCGGTGAATATGCCGTTGCCTACAATGGGTTCAAACAAATTTACGAAATGCTTAAAACGGGTGAAATGGCGGAAAATTCCCTGTACTGGATGGGAATGTGCATGCTTGACGCAGGCAAAAAAGAGAATGCGATAACTCTTTTCAAAAGCCTTTTGGAAAAATATCCGCAAAGCATAAAAGTTTGTACGGTAAATTTCAAACTAGCGAGCATGGCAGAAGAGGCTGGTAATAAAGGAGAGCAAAAAGCTTATTTGCAAAAACTGTTGGGAACGGAACTCTGCGCAGACAGCAACGAATTCCAAAGAGCGGCGGATATTTTACCAACGCTTGATTAAACCATCAGCCCCTGCCCCATAAGCACTTTTTTGCCTTCCAATTCAGCAAATAGGTGCTTTGTTCTTTGTAATATTATTCTGTTGCAAACCAGTATAACGGTGCTGCCCATTTCAAAACGGGCAATTTCTTGCCCTTTTGTGTAGGCGTATGTTTGCTCGGCTTCCCATTTTGTAAAAAGGGCTTTGCGGCTTGCGGGTGGCGGCATGGAATTTGTAAACCAGTCTTTTTTGTAGTCAATGGCTATGCGCCCGACATTTGTTGCTCCCACTTTAACCAGTAAAATTTCTCCGCCGTTATATGTGTTAATTTGCGTTATAAGCCTTTCATTTATTGAAAAAAGTCCTTCTATTTTTTCAACACTGCCCGCGTTTACCGGCCAGAGCATTCCGGGGCAATAATAAGCGGCAACTACATTTCCGGAAACGGGGGAGTGTATACGGTGGTAATTATAAGGTGAAAGATATATGGTCGCCCAGATTCCGCCAGTGAATCTCTGAGCCAGTTCTCTGTTGCGAAACAAACTTTCCAGGCTGTAAAATTTTCCCTTTACCTGCATGTATTCGGGATTTTCATTCGCGAGAGTTCCAAATTCCGTTAAAAGTCCGTCCACAGGGCAAACAACCTCTGCGTTATCTTCTATAATCCTAGCATTTTTCTTTAATTTTCTGGTGAAAAGCTCATGAATATTGGCAAAACCTTTTTCGGGAATTTCCGATTCTTCCAGATTTATTCTGTAATGCCTTGCAAACCAGTACATTAAAAATTTGCTGAATATAGGTATTTTCGCTCTGGAAAAGGCCCCAAACGCCCTGCTAAGCGCGTTTTTCGGCAATAATTTTAGAAAAGAATGGGTTATGGAGTTCATCAATTACAATGAATATAGCAAATGCCGATTGATTATTGCGTTTCTCAAGGCAAGGAATAGCGGCATGTAAACTGGCGTTTTCTATATTCAGCTATTAGAATCAATGCCCAAAAATCCTTTTTTAATCTTTTTCGGTTTAATACTCCTAATCTTTCTTTCGCTTCTGTTCCCTCCGCAAACCGAAAGCGACGACAGCAGAATTTTATTTGACAGCCAGGGTGAGTTGCTGAGAGTTTGGCTGAATAAAAACGAGCAGTATAAATTTCCCGAAAGCGAAAAGATTTCGGAAAAATATAAGGCGGCGGTTCTGTATTTTGAAGACAAAAGGTTCAATAGGCATTTTGGAATAGACCCTGTCGCGGTGGTAAGGGCGGTGAAGCAGAATGTGCAGGCAGGTAAAATTGAAAGCGGGGCTAGTACCATAACCATGCAAATTGCTAGATTGAAAAATCCCAGCAAGCGAACTTTTTTTGCAAAACTTAGAGAAGCCCATACAGCCCTCAGAATGGAATTTTGGAAAAGCAAGGACGAAATATTTGCGGAATATGCGAGCATCGCTCCTATGGGCGGGAACGTAGTAGGAGCAGAAACAGCGTGCTGGAGATTTTTCGGGCATGGTTCGGCAGAAATCACCTGGGCGCAGGCTGCTCTTTTGGCATTGCTCCCAAACCGCCCGTCTGCGTTAAACCTGGAAAAGGAAAGGGAAAAACTTTTGGAACGGAGAAATGAGCTGCTCAAATCGCTTGCGAAAGCTGGCCGCATAAATACCGAGACATTGAATTCCGCATTACAAGAACCGTTGCCGAAAATGAATGCGAATTGGCGGTTCAAAACACCCCACTACGCAGAAGCGGTTATCTCGCTGTTCCCAAACCTAACGGTTATGCACGGAACTATAGACGGCAAGATTCAGGAACGATTGGAGCGAATTGCAAGAAATTACGGGCAAAAAATGAGGGAACACTCAAATATAAATATATCTATTTTGATGACAGAGACCAAAACCGGAAAAATCAAGGGTTATCTCGGTTCGCTTGAATATTACGATTCGCTTTCCAAAGGGATGATAGACGGAGTGCGTGCGCTCCGCAGCACGGGGAGCATTTTAAAACCGTTTTTATACGCGCTCGCAATAGAGCGGGGCCCTTACACGCCGGAGAGTTTAATTGAGGATATCCCAACATGGTTTAGGGGTTTTTCCCCTCAAAATGCGGACAAAAATTTCAGCGGAATTTTGCCCTTGAAAGAAGCTCTTATTCGATCTCTCAATGTTCCGGCGGTTAGACTTTTGGCGGATTATGGAATTGAGGATTTTCACTTTTGGCTGAAAAATGCAGGGCTTGGCGGCTTGTTTCGCGCTCCGGAAGATTACGGGCTTTCTTTGGTTTTGGGTGGTGGGGAAGCATCCTTACAGGAACTCGTTCCGCTTTATTCCATGCTTATGAACGATGGCAGAAGAGTGGATTTAAAATGGATTGAAGACAGCGTTTCGCAAAAAAACGAACAACTGTTGCAGGAGATTACAGCTTATCACATCAGAGAAATTTTAAACTCGGTTAAAGGCCCGGATGCAATTCCCGTTGCATGGAAAACCGGTACGAGCTACGGTTCAAGGGATGCCTGGGCGATAGGGGTTAACGAGCAATGGACGATTGGTGTTTGGGTGGGGAATTTTGCAGGCGGTTCGGTGGCGAATTTGAGCGGCAGTTCTGCGGCGGCTCCCCTTTTGTTTTCTCTGTTCAATAATTTGAGCGACAATAAAAAAGAATTGTGGAGAGGCTTGCCAAAATATGCGGATTTTGAAAACATTGAGATTTGCGAACTCAGCGGCTACAAGGCAAAGCACATTTGCCCTCATAAAAAAAATATCGAGCTTCCAATAAACCGAATGCGAAACCAAACCTGTTCGTTTCACAAAGAGATAATTGTTTCAAAAAATTCCGGTTTTGAAGTTTGCAGTTTGTGCTGGAATGCAGAAGACACTTTGCACGCAGTTAAGGAGCATTATACACCGGCGGTCAGAAACGAGCTGAGAAAAACCGGCAGAGAACCCGAAGCGGAAACATTGCATAATCCGCGCTGCCCTGCAAAAAAGGAAGAAATTCAATTTTCTATCATCTATCCCGAAAACGGAGCGAGGCTTTTTTTGCCCGGCAGCGATGCCCTGAACGCTATGGGTTTTATAGCTATTGCCGCGCACAAGCAAAGAGAGGCCGAACTGCAATGGTTTTTAAACGGAGCGTTTTTGGGCAGCACAAAAGGCGAACATAAAATGGCTGTGACGGTTGGCAGCGGCGAGCATCGCATTGGAATTCAGGATTCGCTGGGGACTTATTTGGAAACGAGGTTTAGGGTGAGGGCGAAAACATGAACTGTAATTTACATGATTACGATTTCGACTTTCCAAGCGAACTCATCGCGCAAAAAACCGCCGGCAAAGGAAAAACAAGAATTCTGCATTGCCCCAAAAACGGCGGGGCTTTGCAAATTTTGGAGGCCGAGCAAATAATAGATTTATTTAAACCCGGAGATTGCATGGTTGTAAACAATACTCGGGTTATACCTGCAAGGCTTTTCGGAAAAACAAGGCATGGCGGCAAAGCAGAAATTCTTTTGCTCAAACAACTGGAGCCCGCCGCAGACAACTCCGCAAGATGGGAAGCGTGGGTTAAACCCGGCAAGGCATTCGAAAACGGAAAGGAAATCTTCATCTCAAAAATAAAATGCAAAAGCGAGGGATTTGCAAACCCGGAAGTTCCCAAAACCCGCATAATAAACTTTTCCGTTTTAAATGCGGAGTTCAATTCCTTTTTGACGGAAAACGGGCATGTTCCTCTACCGCCATATATAAACAGAAGCGATGATATAAGCGATAAGAGCGATTATCAAACTGTTTTCGCAAAACACGCGGGGGCTGTGGCCGCACCAACGGCAAGTTTGCATTTTAGCGAGAACATGGTAAATGAATTGAAAAACAGAGGAGTGTGTTTTGCGGAAATAACCCTCCATGTTGGTCCCGGCACATTTGAAAACATAAAGGAAAGCGAAGATTTTCGCAAACATAAAATACACAGCGAGGAATACCGAATTACAGAGGCTGCAGCAAATACAATAAACGAGTGCAAAAAAAACGGCGGAAGGATAATTTGCATAGGCACAACGAGTGCTAGGGTGTTGGAAACCGTTGCAAACAAATATGGCTTTGTGAAAACGGCCGGCGGCACAACGGATATTTTCATATACCCGGGAGTTAAATTCAATGCGACAGATGCCTTGCTTACAAATTTCCACTGGCCAAAATCCACTCTGATTTTAATGGTATCCGCATTTTACGGCAGGGAAAATACATTAAAAGCATATAAATACGCAGTTGAAAATTCAATGAAACTTTTCAGTTTCGGAGATGGAATGCTGATTATCTAATCACTCCCTTGTTCTTCCATTTTCCCTTGCGCCAGCGAATGTAGTTCACAATGGAGCGGTAAAATTCATCTGATGCCATCCCAAGCCACAAACCAACCGCTCCGAGTTCTATTCCAAAGCACAGGAACAAGGTAGTGCCAAGCCCCAAAGTCCACATGGATATGGTTCCGAACACAGCCGGGAATGCGGAATCCCCCGAAGCCCTTAAAGCGTTTGTTATAACGATATTTGCGGCTTTAAACGGCTGCAGCGCAACATCGCACCAGAGAAGCAGGCAGCCTAAGTGCAAAATTTCCGGTTTTTTGGTATAAAAAGAGAGCAAAAACTGCCCTGTTAGAGCCACCGCCACCGCTATTGCAAATGCGCTGGCACTACTCCACACAAGACTTTGGTGCATCCTTTTATTCGCTTTGTCAAATTCCTTGTTGCCAACCAGATGAGCAACCAGTATTTGACTGCCGCTCCCCAGTCCAACGCTCAAAACCACTGCAAACATCGCAAAGGCCCCCGCAAAAACCCTGGCCGGTACTATCAATGGATCGCCAAGACTATTGCCCAGCTTAACGAACATTGCCATTACAAAAACCTGAAACAGTTGAAAACTCACGGGTTCAATTGCAGCAGGAACGCCGATTCTGAGCCATTCCGGCAAAAGCAGATAATATCCCTTTTTAATATCTCTTAATTTTGCTTTATGTTCAAGCGAGTAAACAACAACAGTCCAAAGAACTATGGCAGAAACAGCCCAAGATAAACCCGTTGCCGTAGCCACGCCGTAAACGCCCTGCATAAATAGCGGAACACCGAAATAACCTTCCATGAATATGATATTCAAAACCGTGTTTACAACCAAGGTTATGGCGTTTGCAAACAAATTCCATACAGTATATCCGTGCGTTGCCACAAGGCTTGTGAGTGTTCCCTGCAAGGCCCTGAACACTACTGCCGGCGAGATTGTACGCAAAAATTTTATAGCTGCATCTGCTTGCTCTCCATTAAGCCCCATTTTAGTCACTATCACAGGGGTTGCGAACCACAGCATAATACCCATTCCAAGCCCTATTATTGCGCTTCCAGAAATGACAAGCGTTTGGGTGACCTGGGCATGACGGGGTCTGTCTCCGCCTAAAAACTGAGATGCTATGCTTGCTCCCGCCTGCGCAAAGGCCTGTATTGCCATGAACAGAGTGCCTATAACAGGCATTAACGCGCCAACGCCCGCCGCCGCCTCTACCGAACGGCGTGACAAAAACCAACTGTCCAGCATGGGGAGCGTCATGCCGATACCGAAAGTGACTATCAAAGGCCATGATAGGGAAAACAAGGATTTATCTTTAACTGCCATATATTACTTCTAAGCGAGAAAAATATAGTAAATAATGAACCTGTATAGACAAGGAACATGGTTTACAAAAGATAACCCCTTTGAAATGTTTTTTATAATCTTGAAATAATGCTATAATGCGCAGTTGTGTAAAAATCGCATATAAAAGGGATTTTCAATATGACTGGCAAAACTTTCGGATTTAATCCGAATTTTATTTTATAACTCGGATTTATCAAATAATGAGTTTCCTTTTCTATTTTGAATCCTGCTTTTTTCAACAGTTTTTTATAATCGCAAAGTGACAGCTTTGTCAGCCAAACTTCATTCAATTCTTTTATGTAATCTTTATCTTCGTCGAATGCTTTTAATATAAATTCAAAAATAACCCAGGGAAGCAAATGGCAGTAGGGTATTTTGGAAAGCAGGTTTTTACAGCCTTGCTGATGTCCGCCAAACGGCATTCGCCAGGGCGGGAAAGCTATAAATATAATGGCATCGTCTGCTAAAAAATCCTTCAGTTTTTCAAAGAAAATTTCTCTATTCGTTATATGCTCCAGCACATCTCTTACCAAAACCAGATTCGCCTTTGGAATTGAGCTTGGGTTTATTTCATAAAAATTGTCTATTAGCAAAGTCAGATTGTTTACGTTTTTGCAGTCTTTTAAAAGCTCTTTTGCATGTTCCATTAAAATTCGGTTTTTATCAATGCCTATAGCTTTGCAACCTTTTTCCAAAAACGGATATAAATTTCCACCCAACCCGCAGCCGATTTCCAGCACCACGGAACTTTCAGAAATTTTTCTCACGGACTCAATATAAGGGATTACATAATCGTTCATGCCTTTCACTAATTCCCTGAAATAAAGTTTATAATCTTTATGCCTGTTCTGCATTTTTAAATTTTCCTCCTATGAACAGTATCCCGCCGCGAATCGCCTGCAAAATAACCACCGCATAGCTTAAAAGCAGGGAAGCGAGCAACTGTTCGGAATTTATGGAATAGACGGTTAAAGAAAGCATGGTCCACTCTCTAACCCCAATTCCGTTGAACGAAATAGGAATAGCCGCCACTAAAGCCGTAACGGGAATTATTGCAAAGAGCAAAGCCCAGGATATGGAAATT
>JGI24698J34947_10001692_pt1 | contig 11787 bp, 9 predicted proteins | sample TergutMp193P3_FD_34947 | JGI IMG/M metagenome (IMG submission 34947)
AACTCCGGGATAACTTTGCCAACCGCCTTTGCCGCGCCGGTGCTGGAAGGAATTATGTTTTCCAAAATTCCTCTGCCGCCGCGCCAATCCTTGTTGGACGGGCCGTCAACGGTTTTCTGCGTTGCGGTTGCAGCGTGGACTGTGGTCATCAAACCTTTCTCAATGCCGAATTTGTCGTTGATGACTTTGGCCAGAGGAGCAAGGCAGTTTGTGGTGCAGCTTGCGTTGGATATGATTGTTTGCCCTGCGTAGATTTTGTGATTAACGCCGTAAACGAACATCGGGGTGTCGTCTTTGGAAGGCGCGCTCATTATTACCTTCTTTGCGCCCGCATGAATGTGAGCATCCGCGCCCGGCTTTTTGCCATCGCCTTCTTTTGTGAGGAACAAGCCTGTGGACTCAACCACGATATTCGCGCCAACATCGCCCCATTTAAGAGCTGCCGGGTCTCTCTCTGCGGTTAGGCGGATTTTTTTGCCGTTTACCACCAGATTCGTGCCCTCAACGGAGATTTCCCCTTTGAAATGACCATGAACCGAGTCGTATTTGAGCATATAAGCCAGATAGCCCGGCTCCAGCAAATCGTTGATTCCTACGATTTCAATATCGTTGGAAAAATTCTGGACGGCAGCGCGGAAAACCATGCGGCCTATGCGACCGAACCCGTTGATACCTACTTTAATGGACATAAATAACCTCTTTGGTTTGTTGTTCTGATGGAATATAGAAAATTGTTTTATTATTTCTTTACTATATTCCCAGCGTGAACAAGCTGCTAGACCTTTTTAACGGATTGGTGAAAACCGAAAAGGGAGTTTTTTTTCTGGAAAATTCCGTTTGGCATTGGACTTTGTTTCTGTTCATCACAATAACGGTTTATATTGCGTCCCGGTTTATTTTTAAGGTGGTTGTTAAGCAACTGGATAAAATCGCAGGCCTCGCGGAAAACGAACTGGCCGATATAGCCGTGGATGCCTTGAAGAACAGCAAATTCTGGTTTTTTGCCGTCATCGCTCTTTTTTTCGGCGCAAAAGTTTTAAATCTCGGCGAATATGGATTTATACCTCTCAAAATTTTAATCCTGACCACTTTTGTGCAATTCGGAATCTGGTTAAATGTCATATTCAACGATGTGCTGAATAACTGGAACAGAAAAAATAAATCGAATACGTCTAAAAACGTCGCCTTTACGATTATCAGTTGGTCAGGCAAGTTCCTTATTTGGGCGGTGATTCTGCTTTTGATTCTGGACAACCTGGGAGTTAAGGTCGTTTCGCTTATGGCAGGTTTGGGTGTGGGCGGCATTGCGGTTGCCCTTGCGGTGCAGAGAATACTCGGCGATTTATTCGCCTCTATTTCCATAATGATAGATAAGCCCTTTGAAATAGGGGATTTTATCGCAGTAGGCGATATCAGGGGTACAGTGGAATCCATAGGCATAAAAACCACGCGTATTCGTTCCATAAACGGGGAGCAGGTTGTGATTGCGAACAGCGACATTCTAGACAGCCGAGTGAACAATTTCAAGCGAATGGAAGAGCGCCGCATAATTTTCAGCATTGGAGTTACATATCAAACCGCAAAGGAAAACTTGCAGGCGATAACGGATATTGTGAAAGATATCATAGATAACCAAAGCGATGCGCGTTTTGACCGCGGACATTTAAAAAGCTTTGATGCGAGTTCAATAGAATATGAGTTTGTTTATTGGGTAACACAGCCGGACTATGTGGCTTATATGGATGTTCAGCAGAAAATAAATTTAGCCGTTATAAACGCATTTGCGGAGAGAAAAATAGAGATGGCCCGCCCAACGCAAACGATATTTTTGCAGAAATAATATGGACTTGGTTGTTGACTGCTCCCGTAAAGGCGTTAATTTGGGGCTTTATGCAAGCGGCATTAGTTGCGAATTTTCAGACCCAAACGCAAAAGGCGATGAACTAGGTTTGCTCCTTGACAAATTGCTAAACAAAAATAATTTTGAACTTTCTCGAATAAAACGGGTTTTGGTTACACTCGGTCCCGGAAGTTTTACGGGCATCCGGGCAGGTATTGCTTTCTGCGAGGGATTGTGTTTTAGCGGCAAAAGAACCTTGCACGGAGTTTCAACTTTAAGGGCCTTGGCAAGCCATTTTTCGAAAGATGAAGAAATAATTTTACACGCGAGGGCGAATCTTTATTATGTTTGGAAAAACGGCGAAGAAAGTTTGGTGAAATTTGAGACCCCGCCGCAAACACACGAAAATCTTTCCATAACTCCTTTTGCAGAACTAATTCCCCTGATAAAACAGTGCAGAATACAAAAAGCAAACTATTTGATGAATCCATATTCCACTTCCAACTAACCGCTTCTCAAATTTCTACATTTCTCCCATGTCCTGGAACGAAATTCCGCAGCATCTAGACCCTACGGCTTTTACCGTTTTCGATTTTTCCGTGCGGTGGTACGGATTAATGTATTTGGCAGCTTTCTTTTTCGGCTATCATTTGATTTGGCGTTTTACAACCAAATATAAAATTCAACCGATGAAACGCGAGCAGTTGGAAAGCGTTATGACCTGGCTTATTGCCGGTGTTTTGCTCGGTGCACGGCTTGGTTATGTGTTTTTTTACAACTTCGGTTATTATGCAAACCACCTTTCGGAAATTATTTTGCCCTTCAGTTTTGACGGCGGTTTTCACTTTACCGGAATTTCCGGAATGAGCTATCACGGCGGGCTTATAGGCTCTTTTTTGCTCACCTCTTATGCTATAAAAAAACAGAAGCTGGATTACTGGAAAAGCGTAAATACCATTTTCCTAGTTGTACCGCTGGTTTATACTTTCGGGCGGCTCGGGAATTTTATAAACGGCGAACTTTACGGAAGGGTAACCGAATCGGCTATCGGAATGTTCTTCCCGCACGCTCCCGACCGGTTGCCGGTTCTCAGGCATCCGAGCCAGCTTTACGAAATGTGCTTCGAGGGCTTTATCCTGTTCGGGCTTATTTATGTTTTATGGAGAATATTCCCGAAAACCAGAGAGCACGTTATGGCTCTTTATTTAATCGGTTATGGCGTTGCAAGGTTTTTCATTGAATTTTTCAGGGAACCGGATGCCCATATAGGTTTAAACGCTTTTGATATGAGCCGGGGACAAGTGCTGTGCGCCGTTATGATTTTGAGCGGAATTGCGTTGTGGGCGGTAAGAACTTATGGAAAAAGCTATTCCCGGTAATACAAATCCAAATTGTTCACTATCTTTGCACCGGATTCCAAACTGCGTATGTAATCATCGAGTGTGTTAAAAGTACCGTATTGCCAGGATATTGAAAATTCGTCTTCTATTGCAGTCTTAAGAACCTCTTTGCTCGGAATGCTTTTTTTGAGAATCTTTATTAGAACCGCATTTTGACCGCTCGTATATGGCCCGCTCCATTCGTCTTCCTTTGCGTCTGAAAGGGTTTTGTAAAGCTCCGGGTTTGCATAACCGAGGCCGGGCAAATATCCTTCAAAGGTAACCGAAGCGGAATCTACGGTAACTTTTTCAACGCTGTGTTTTGAAGCGGAATCTAAAACTGTAATTGCAGCAATTTTATTGAGATTTGCTTTTAAATGCTCTGCAATTGCGTTGGCTTTTGCCTTTGCTTTTAAGTTTTGCTCAATTTTTGGCCCCGCAAAATCTACGCTCCTTGCACCTGCCGCCAAACTGTCTGCCCTTTCACATAAAATAAACCATTCCGAATTTTGCAGAATATTAGAAATTTTGGAATCCTCTTTTGGACGCAAAGGATTGAAAAAGGCATAAGAAGAAAGCCCGGATACGTAGCCCAGTTCTGAAATTTCACTGCCTCTTTTAAGCCAATCGGAAAGCGTTGGATTTAAATTTTCGGCTTTTGCAATTTCTTCAAAATTTTTTCCAGCATCTACTTTGGTTTTTATACCGATTAAAATTGTCTCCAAGCTGTCTAATGTTTCCGATGTCACAGAAACCGTAAGAAGTATATGTCTTGCCTTAACTTGCTCTTCGCCGTTTTCAATTCTTTTCCCTAGGCTTTGTATTATATGGTAACCAAACTGCGTACGAATAGGGTCGCTAACCTCGCCGGAATCCAGCGCGAAAGCTGCACTGTCAAACTCTGCAACCCATATTCCGTGCGAGGTGTAATCACCCAAATCCCCGCCCTGCGCAACGGAACCCGGATCATCGGAACTGCTACGAGCCAATTCTGCGAAGTCTGCGCCGTCTTTTATTTGGGCAATCAATATTTTTGCATATTCGCGCGTATTTTCTATATCTTTTACCGTCGGCTTAATTGGGATTGCAACATAGCGAATCTTTGCCAAATCTTCCGTTACAAAAAAACTGTCCGGCTCGGCTCTGAAAACGGAATCTATTGAACTCTGTGAAATAGAAAAATCCTCAAAGACGTAAGCATCTCCATGCGCATTCAAAAGTTCAAATTTCGTTTCTCTGTTCAATACCTTGTACTTTGTTTCCAAAGTAGAAGGATGAATTCCCGCGCCGATAAAAACGCGAAGTTGTTTTTCCGGGATTTTTCCGATTTTCAGTATGTTTTCGTATTCCTGCATAAACGGAATATCGTAAGTAGCCGGGTCTGCAAGCCATGCCTCATATTTTGCAAAATCAAAAACTCCGTCGGTTTGGAAAGTCGGCTCACGGTCTATGCCCGGCAAAGGGTCTGTGCGCAAATCTTCGGACATTTCATAAACAGACGCAGTTATTTTTAAATCTGAAATAAGTTTTTGTATTAGATGTTGCCGAACAAATGAATGGAATAATTCGTCTCGCATTCGAACCACTTGTTCATCGGAAAGTCCGGCTTGCTGGCTCCGGGTCTGACGCAGGCGGCTGTCGAATAAATCGTTTGAAATGTTTTCGCCGTTCACAGTTCCCACAGGAGGGCTTTTATCTATTTGCAAGGCAGACATATCCATGAACAGCAATCCTGCGGCTATTCCTGCTATTGATATATAAATAACCCATTTGGCATTTTCGCTTATCCAAGTCAGCATTTTTATTTCTCCCCCAGGGTTGCAAGCAATTTAGAAGCGTCTGCGGCCTTTTGCGAGTCCCCGTAAATTTTCAAAAGTTTCTGCGCGGTTTGCCTTGCTTTTTCGCCATCGCCGGTTTCCAAATAGCAAAGGGTTAATTTCCACAAGACGTCCGGTACGGTTGGAACCTTATCCACAGGTTCGGTTTTTGTGTATCTCTTTGCAAGATCACCTGTGCGTTTTCCGTATTTATTTGCAAATTCACTCAGGAGAAAAATCGCTTCGGAATAGTTTTCCCTTTCCATAGCCGCCACAGCAAGCCCGTGTTCCGCCGCAGAAGAAATCAATTCAACGCCGGAAGCATTGGAAATCGCCAGCTTGTACAGAATTTCCGCGCTGTCCAAATTTTCATTTTGCATGTAAATGTTACCGGCGAGGAGTGCCGCTTTCGCCAAAGGCAATTTTTTCAGGCTTCCGCTTTGAATTGCGTTTTCAAAAGCTATAAGAGCCGAATCTCCTTTGCCCGTGTATATGTAATTCAAACCTTTGCCGAGTTCTTCCGTCATTTCAGCTTCTTTTTCCGCTGAGGAATTAAAATGCTGAATTATGGCGAAAATCGCCACGGTTATAAGAACCAAAACAGCTATAATCTTTGTCCCGTGACTCGGCCAAAAGTCTTCTTTAAAGTATTCAAACAGCGATTCCGCCGAATTTGGCGCAGTTTTTCTGTTTGAATTTTGCATTTTTTCGTTCATAAATCTCTCTGAATTGTTTTTGTGGAAAGTAATTTAGAAATTAAATATCTGTCGTTTCTATGTATTTTTCACCAAAGGTGTGTTCATAATTTCTAAATTAAATATTAACCGATGAAAATAGAAGAAAAATTAACCGCAAAGATTAAAGAAAACGCGCTTTTTGCCGTGCTTTTAGACCCGGATTCCTCGGGAAGCGATGCTTTTTTGAACACGGGAGTGAGTGCTTTTGCAGGCGGAGCCGACTTGATTCTGGTAGGCGGTTCCTTAATAGGTCATGCGAACTTGCCGAAAAAGATAATCGAGCTTAAAAATTCAATAGACATTCCTATAATTTCGTTCCCGGGCGGTGCTTCGCAGGTTGTATCCGGTTTTGACGCTATGCTTTTCACGTCTCTTATAAGCGGCAGAAACCCGCAGTATTTAATAGAAGAGCAGCTTCGCGGCGGATTGAAGGTAAAGGCGCTTGGCATAGAGGCTTTGCCAACCGCTTATATGCTGATAAACAGCGGCCCGGCTACGGCTGTGGAATATATTTCAAACACCAAACCTATCCCCGCAGACAAACCCAAGCTGACAATGGCGCACGCAATAGCCGCAGAGCTAATGGGTATGCGCTGGACATATCTGGAAGCGGGTAGCGGAGCGGAGAGTCCGGTTCCCCTGGAACATATAACTTTAACCCGCAAAGCCACAAACCTAAACATAATCGCAGGTGGCGGCATAACTACCCCGCAGGATGCCGCTGAAAGAGTTAAGGCGGGAGCAAATGTAATAGTTACGGGAACAATTTGGGAAAAAAATTCTGATATAAATTTGATGAAAGAATTTGCAGGAGCGATACATTTTACCTGAATTGAAAATTGAGAGTTATTTAAAATGCGTCTCTCTGTCCATCGGTTACAAAAAGCCTTTTGCAGAAAATTTATTTTTTGAGATTTCTGGTGGAGAATTAATTTGTCTGATTGGGCCGAATGGCAGCGGCAAAAGTACTTTTTTGAAAACCATTGCCGGATTGCTCAAACCGCTTGCCGGGCAAATTTCCGTTTTTGAAAAAAATTGTTCCGAAATCGGCGCGAACGAGCTTGCAAAACGGATAGCTTTTGTGCCGGCAAATTTTCCTGTAGAAACAAACATAAGGGTATTTGATTTTGTAGCCCTCGGCAGAAGCCCATATACAAGCACCTTCGGCAAACTTGAAAAAAAGGATATAGACATTGTAAATTTAGTTATGGGGCAAACGGAAACCGCAAAATTTGCGAGCTTCAGACTGAACAGTCTTAGCGATGGAGAAAAGCAAAGAGTGGCTTTGGCCAGAGCCATTGCCCAAGACACAAAGATTCTGCTCATGGACGAACCCACCGCTTTTTTGGATTATTCTCATCGCATAAAGTTATTTGAATTTTTGAAAAAAACGATAAAGGAAAAAGGCATTGCGGTAATGGTAAGCACTCATGAACTGGATTTGGCAAAAAAATACGCAGACAAAATTTTGCAATTTAACGGCAGAGGAAAGGCTTTTTTAGACATGACGGTAGAATATTTCTAAATTGCCGCTACGTATGCGACTAAGCGCAGTAATGCTTTTCACCCTCGTCCTTTCCCTCCACAGCGCGGAAACTTCAATTTCCCGCTATGCTCGTTTGGAACATGGCGTACTGTCAAAAGAATACGACCAGGAAGGCAGCAGAGCTTACTGGATTAACGGAATTTCGGTTTTAGGCCTGCCCGATGCCGGAACGGATATTATGGGTTTTTCGGAACCGGCAAGAAGACTTCCGCTTGGTTTTTCCGGGATTTACGCGCCTCCTCCTGTTTATGAACGCTACGGACTGTCTTTAAATGCGAGCAATGGAAATTTGATTTTCAGAGAAAATTACAATCCAATAGATACGCCGGTAACCAATCTTTTGTGGGAACGCTATGGTTTGGACGGCAATGCTTTTACTATGAATTTTAACAGACAGCTTTTGGATTCCATAGTTTTTACCTTGGGTCTTGCTTCGCACACGGTTCCAAAAAGCGATTACTTTATTTATCAGGACGTTGTTAATCAGCTTTATGCCGGAACTTTAAAAAGAGATTCCAGCAGAGTTCCCATAACAGGCAGAAATTTGGCATATAATTCTTTTCATATTGTTCCCGCAGTTTCATGGGTTTTTCCGAATTCAAGCATAACTGCGCAGATGAGCTATCTGCTTTTGGAAAACGATGACGCTACTAGAGATATATTTTACAGAGAGATAGACCATTCAATAATATTCCCGCGAACCCCGTATAACATTAAAGGCAGTGCAAATTTTTACAGATTGCTTTGGAATTACGGATTTTTACCGAATTGGAAATTCAGTTTATCTCATCGTTTTGCAAATCAGGAATTTAAATTTTCAAGACTGGATACCGCAAGCATTTACTTTCCGGGAGAAGTTTCTGAAAAATACACCGCGCAAACCGGCGAAGGCGTAATTTCCCATAAAACTTTTTTAAACCCTTGCATAAATATTCGTTATGAGTACTTGAGAAGCAAAGAATATTTGCCCGCAGTTTCCCTTCAAGAACATGAAGCGGCTCCGTTATATCAAGACAGACAGTTGCTTTTGCTAGGTATAAATGATACCCTGTGGAGATTTGCATTCAGAGGTCAGTCCGGTTTGCAAAGAAATGCTTCGGCTCTTAATTCCGTTGATTTTGCTCCTGCGCTCTATGCGGGCATAACGCTGTTTTTACCCTGGCACTTGCAATTTAATTTCGATTATCAAAACGACACCCGCTTTCCTGATATGCATGAAACCCATATTTTACGAACGGGTAGAGTTGCATTTCCAAACAGAGACTTAAAGGCGGAAAAAAGGCAGGCGATGGAAATAGATTTGGCATATAAGTTAAGCGAGTATTTTTTCTACGAAACCGGTTTTCGCTATGAGGAATCCAGAAATACTATTATGCCGTTTTGGGCTGTTCCCAAAACAAGATTTTTGGATTCGCTCCCCGCAGATTCTGCTTTTAAATGGGCAAATGCCAAAACAATAGAAAATAACGAACTTTTTTGGCGATTAGGTTTTGAGCTTGGAAATTGGCGTTTTTATGCAGAACAGGGAAAAAGCTTTATGCGTACAAGAATGATAGATATTCCCCTTGTTTATTATAAAGGCGCAGTTTACTGGAGCAATCGTTTTGTGGAAAATCGCCTGAAAGTTTCCGTGCTGTTCGACGCTGACTGGTTCGGCAATAGGTGGAATTACGGGCTGGAGAACGATAGTATAGCTAATCCGGCTTACTTGAGAAATTATCTATCGCTTAATTTCAAGAGTTCTATGCAAATACAAAATTTCACTCTTTATGCCCGAATTGAGAATATGAATCATAGTTTGATAGAACCGGAAACGGGCTACGCACCGCCGGGTATAAGGTTTGCTTACGGGATTGAATGGATGCTTGATGATTAAAAGTCCTAAAAACGTATATTCCTGCCAAGTTTTTTTATGATTTTTACCCTTGACAACTGTCAAAAAAATTTCTATATTTGTTATCGTTATGATTTTTGGCAACAAAACAGTATCTCTTGAACGCCTGTTCCGCTCCGTATTCTGCGCGAACGGCTTGTGTATTTGTTGTTGTAATCTCTAAAATTTCACGTATTTCTCTTTACCCAAAGGTGTGCTTCGCACCGTAAAAGAAGGGTGTATTTCGCACCATAACAGAAAATCACTTCAACCAAGGAGAATCCTTATGAGCAACACTCTTTTAGAAACGCTCGCAATCCACGCCGGCCAGGATAAGCCGGGTAACCTAACCTCAACCCGTGCCGTTCCGGTTAACAGAACGCCGTCAAAGCTCGCAAAATTATCCGTTGCAGCTTTACTAGTCGGAGCTTCAGCCATCTATGCAGAAGATATTCCCGTAGTAAATGCAGGCGGAACAAAAATCTCCTTATACGGATTTTTGCAGGCAAACGCCGTTTATGAAGATGGCAACGGCAATGATAATGAGAATTGGACGGAAAAGGTTCTGTCAAAAGCCCAAGACGGCGAAGGCCGTTTCACCTTTAATGTGAACCAAACGAGAATCGGCTTTAACCTATCCGGGCCTTCTGGAAATGCAACAGAAGTAACCGGAAAATTCGAATCCGATTTTGTGCAAACCAGAAGCCGCACTAGCAATGCAGCAGGCCTCTTCCGCATAAGGCAATCTTATGGGCAGGTGAAGTTCAAAGATTTGGGTTTAACCGTACTCTTTGGCCAAACCGCCGATTTGATTGCTCCTCTGGGTGCGCCCACCATCAATCAGGGAGGATTAAGACATCAGGGTTCTCTCGGCACTCGCCGTCCGCAACTCCGCTTAACCCAAGGTATTGGTCCGGTTGAAATAGCCGTTGCCGCCACAGAAGACAAAGCCAGCCAGCCGGTTCTGCCGGGTTTCCAGGGTTCCTTAAAAGGAAAAATTCCCGCTGTCTGGGCCGGAGAAAAGCAAAATGTAGAGCTTATCCTCAGCGGACATTATGCGGCAGAAGAATCCGCCGCAAAAGACTCAGCAGAAGTAAAAGCGAAAGATGCGGATGGTTGGGGGACACCATCTTCCTGGTCCGGCGTTGCAAGCTTGTCTTTGCCTGTAATTAGCATCATAAATCTTTCCGGCGAGCTTTTCTACGGGCAAAACCTCAATAACTATAACAACGGCAGCATAGGTTTGAGCGGCACGACAACCGGTGGTAAAAAAGACGAAGGGATACAGTCACTGGGGTACTGGGGTGCGGCAACCATAAAACTTCCGGCGGGCTTTTCTCTTGCCGGCGGCATAGGCCTTGAAACCATTGACAAAAACAGGGAGAAAAAGAGTACCGTCGTTACTAACAAAGACGGAACTGTAACAACAACACTAAATCCGAACAAGAATACGGTAATATTCGGAAACCTGAAATACAATGTTGCAGAGACAGCGTTTATCGGTTTTGAATATGCTAACCTTAAAACGGATTACGCTTCTATAGACAAAGACAAAAAAGTTGATAGCGGCAAGCTAAACCGCTTTGAACTCGTTTTCAACTACGCTTTTAAATAAACACCTTTTTAATCACCCGGGGCAAGGAACTGCCCCGGGTGATTTTTAGTCTATACAGTATCCGAAAGCTGGGTGGAAAGATACCGCTCACCCGAATCCGGCAGTATAGCCACGATGGTTTTGCCGGTATTCTCCGCCTTGGATGCCAGTTGCAATGCCGCCCAAACCGCCGCTCCTGAGGATATGCCCGCAAGCACACCTTCTTTGCGACCTAGTTTTTTGGCCGTGTCAAAAGCATCTTCATTGGTCACACGGATTATTTCATCAATTACCGAGCGGTTGAGGATTTTCGGAACAAAACCTGCGCCAATGCCCTGTATGCGATGGGGACCGGCTTTGCCGCCCGAAAGCACCGGAGAAGCATCCGGTTCTACTGCAACTATCTTCACGGTAGGCTTGCGTTCTTTAAGCACCTCGCCCACGCCGGTAATTGTGCCGCCCGTGCCAACACCGGCTACAAAGATGTCCACCTCGCCGTTTGTATCTCGCCAGATTTCCTCTGCCGTGGTTTCACGGTGAATTTGCGGGTTGGCGGGGTTTTCAAACTGCAAAGGCATAAAACTCCCTGAAATTTGCGCCTTGAGTTCCCGTGCTTTTTTGATAGCGCCTGCCATGCCTTCGTTGCCGGGGGTCAAAATCAGGTCGGAGCCGAGCATCCGTGCCAGCTTGCGCCGCTCCAAGGACATGGTTTCGGGCATGGTGAGTATAAGCCGGTAACCTTGCGCGGCGCAGGCAAACGCAAGCCCTATGCCCGTATTGCCGCTGGTGGGTTCTATAACCACGCCGCCGGGTTTGAGTTTGTCTTCCCGCTTTGCCGCCTCCAGCATCGCTGCACCTATGCGGCACTTCACGCTGCCCGCCGGGTTGAAATATTCCAGTTTTCCGAGCAGTATTCCCGGAAGCCCTGTGCTGATGTTAGGCAAACGCACCAGCGGCGTTGCTCCTATTACTTCGGTGATGTTGCCATACACCTTTGAACG
>JGI24698J34947_10001693_pt1 | contig 11785 bp, 9 predicted proteins | sample TergutMp193P3_FD_34947 | JGI IMG/M metagenome (IMG submission 34947)
CTCATCGTTAAAACTCCGGTTGATTTTCCCGTTCAGAATTTCGCCATACACAAGATCACCAACATTGACGACAAGATCGAAAACACCGTTATGTGCGTCATGCTCAGGGGGGCTTTGCTTCCCTCGATGATCATGAGCAAGGAGATTCAGGAGTATTCATCCCACGGCTATGTTACGCCGTTCGCGCTTTTCAAGATACGCCGGGACGACGCGAAAAATGAAATTGATATGAAGTACCTGCTGGACCTTGAACGCTCATACTTCAATCTGGCCGACCTTGACGGGAAAGACCTGATTTTCGCCGACCCTATGAACGCTACCGGGGGAAGCCTTGTCACGGTGGTAAAGTACCTTTTGAACGAGGGAATAAAGCCAAGGTCAATACAGTTCTTTAATGTTATCGCGGCCCTCAAAGGCGCGCTGAGGGTGGTTCGGGCGCTGGAAAACTGCCATGTCTATACAGTCTGGATGGACCCGGTGTTGAATGAAAAGGCGTATATCATGCCCGGCCTGGGAGACGCCGGTGATCGCATCAACGGCAAGGATACGGAACTTCCCCGGAACATAATCCAGCTCATAGCGGATTACGGCTCGAACATCGCGCGGCTTTACAGGGCGCAGCTTCGTGAAATTGAAAACACAGTTCTCGGCAACCGGATGAAAAAATGAAAAAAACTACGATTTTCAGGGCGGCTTTCTTTTTCGTATTTATTCCCCTGTTCGTTATGTCCGGATTTACTTCCTGCACGTCACAGGAAATCAGGACAGCTCAGGCGGAAGAGTACTTCAGCATAGGCATGGCCTATTATGAATTGGGCAAATTCAACGATGCCGAAGTGTGGTTTAACAGGGCAAGAGCGGCTGATAAAACCATGGTCGCCTCGGATTACAACCTGGGAAGAATTGCCTTTGAAACGCGGCGTTACGCGGACGCGGCAAAATATTTTGAGAGCGTCCTTGCCCTGGATAGTGATAATGTAATGGCGTTGAAAGCCGCGGCGTACTCGCGCATAAAAAACGGAGATTTGGAAAAAGCGGAGGCCCTCTACGATCGGGTTCTGGCCCTGGTTCCCGAAAGCGCCGATGACGGGTACAACTACGCCCTGGTTCTTTACGGACTTGAAAAATACGAAAATTGCGAAGAGGTGCTTAACAATTATCCCTTCAGCCTTGAGGAAAAACCATCCTCCATTCTGCTCTTTGCCAGAGCCCAAAAAGCGCAGAACAAGGTGGAGGCGGTAGACAGTTACGCGAAATGGCTGGTTGTTCATACCGGAGCGGCCAATCCACAGGGGCTCTATGAATACGGTCAGGTTCTTGAAGACGCGGGCCTTTTTGCCAGGGCAATCGAACAGTACAGAGAAGCGATAAAGGCGCTTACGAAAGACACGGAAGATCTTAAAAAAGCAAATCTCATGTTTGAGGAAGCCAGACTTCTCCTAACGGCGGATCCGGATAACGACGAAGGCATGACCGCGTTTAAAAACGCGGTCGATGAGGGTTTTTCCGATACGGAAGCCTTTGAAGAGCTTATTCTCGACAGCAGTATCAGTAACGACAAAAAGACCGAACTCCGCAAAATTTTTGACAACCGCGAAAAAGAAAAAGATACAGAGGAAACAGAAACAACAGAAGCAACAGAAGCAACAGAAGCATCAGACGGTGTACAGTAATGATAGTTTCCATGATTCAATTAATTTTTGAAATTCCCGATGTGGATAATATAAAGGAGAAACGGCGGATAATTCGTTCGGTTAGGGATAAACTACAACGCCGCTTTCACATGAGCGCGGCGGAAGTTGACCTTCAAGATTCCCTCTCCTTTGCCCAGATTGGCGGGGCGCTGGTCTCGAATTCCAGGGCCTTTGGGGAGTCCGTTATGCAAAAGGCGTTCCAGATGATCGAGAACGAAACTCCTGTGCGAATACAGGACATGAGTATCCACTCGGAGGAATTCTGATAAAAATGAAACGCCCCGGATTGGCTGCGGTTGCTATCGTATTCATCTTTTTACTGACATCCTGCGTCGGAATCAGCATGGATATTACGCTCAACCGGGACGGTTCAGGGACCATTACCCTTGAGTACATGGTTTCGCAGGCCCTTGAGTCCCTGGGAAGGCTTGACGGAAACGAACGGTGGAATACGATTCCCGTCGGGCGCGCCGACTTTGAACGTACCATGGACAGGCTTCCCGGAATGAAACTGCTTTCTTTTTCTTCCAGGGAGTTCGGGAAAGATCTTGCGACAAACGCTAAAATGGAGTTCGCCAACCTGCGCAGCCTCATGGCCTTTTTGGACGCCGGGGGTCTTCGCTCGTCTTTACAGGGGGATGCCGCTTCCGGCCGTATTACCATGACCCTCAGTGAAGGAACCGGGATAAAAAACCCATCTCTGGACAGGCTTATCGCGGATATTTCAGCCTCATACTTTGTCAGGATGTCGATGACTTTTCCAACAGAGGGAAGTCTTACCGTGACGGATGCAAAAGGCATTACCATTAAGGCATTGCCCGATAGCCATATCCGGACAAGAGGCGAACAAGTCTCCTTTGATATACCCCTCTATGAAGTTCTCTCCTCAGCCGAAGGGATTAACGTGGAGTTCCGCTGGTAAAATTAACCACGAACCACCACAAACATAACCACGAACCACACAAACTTTTACTCTACAGTCTCCTCTTGTTCGTGTCGTTCGTGGTCTTCCGTTCGTGTCGTTCGTGGTAAAATTTCTTTGATCTTAAATTTTTCTGTTCTTCGATATTACAAGAATATAATCATCCGTCTCCGGTTTTTCCCCTGGGTCTACGCTCGGATACCACTCATTGTAAACAGCCTGAGTTTTGAGAATCCCCTCAAAATCCAGCGGCAGCACAATTTCCAGCGTCAGGGGATTGGGGGGATGTTCCCCAAGGAAGAAAACAATTTTTTTGCCTTCGGTTTCACGTTCAAAGGGGACAGGCGCTGAATAGACCGGAAGAAGGGCCTTCCCGTCTTCGTTCTCAATGGAAACGTCAAAACGAATCGGACTGCCGCCGGCCTCAAGACGCAGGTTAATAATCCGGCTGTCCTGAAAAATCGTTTCTTCGGTGGAAACCGATAATATTTCCTGATAACCACCGTTTCCCTCGACCATGAATCTGCGTTCAGGAGGGGTTCTTCGTCCAAGAACAAGAATCTGCGTAAACATGGCCAACAGAACCGCGGCGAACAAAACAGGAATAATAATCAGGGTATTTTCTCGCCGCGGCTTTTGTCCCGGTTCCCGTGGATACGATTTTTGGAAAAGGATTGTTCCCCGCTTGACCAGAAGAAAAATGGGCAGTGAAAAAAGCGCCGTCTGAATAGCCGCCACCCAGCTTTCGGGAGTAAACCATTTCTGCGGGAAAAAAAGTTCGGCGAATCTTCCGTTTCCCGTTTCCAGCAGATTAAAGAAAGCGCCCGAGGCGAAGAGCGGGATGCAAAGGGCGCTTAAAAAAACCAGGATGGGATTTGATACCGAAGCGCCCAGGAAAACGAAAAAAACAGCCCATAGAAAAACCGTAACAAACGAAAAATCCAGGAAAGCGGCGGAAAGGGTTCCCGCGATAATGAAAATTACCGCGGAGAATCCATAGAACTGCGCCCTCGTCGGGAAGCGGCGGATTATATTGAAAATTGGCGATACGAGGATAAAAACAAGGATAGCCAGCAAAATTGTGAGCCCCGCTCCCGCGTTAACGGCCGAGCCGGGCAGCGTCCCCAGGATCAGGGGATCAAGGGTACCCAGAAGTTTGGAATAAAGGAAGCCGGATACTTTAAGGGAAAGGACCATAAACGGGAGAAGCATCAGGAAAATCCAGAAAGCTCTGAAGAATAAACGGAAATGGTACAGCATAATCGCGTTATAACGGGCGGAGTATAACAGAAAAAGAGAAAGAATTACCGCCGTCGCGAGCAAAAGCAGAATCACNGTAAATTTTTCGCCGGCAAAGAAAAAGTTTCCGCCGGGAAAAGAGAAAAAAGAGTAATGCCGGTCGGGGTTTATTACAGGGAAATTCAGCTCTCTTGAGTACCTTATCAGGGCCTCGGCCAAAGCGGCAGGCAAAATCGTTTCTTCACCGGAAGTTTTTTTTCTGCTGCCGGCTTTCTCCCCGGAGAGGGTAAAGCCGTTTACCTCTTCAGCCCAGGCGATACCCAGGGCCTCCGGCCCTTCAGCAAGGCCAAGCTTGTAAATCGCGAGATGGCGAACTTCAAGCGACCAGGGAATACCGCCTGCTTTCAACAGGGAGAGCAAGGGGTTTATTATTTCCAGCGGCGCCGCGTATCCCCGTCTTCCGTGATGAAGCACAAGTTCCCATGGAGCTTCGTCGGCGTCAAAATAACANATTACNCGGTTTTCGGGCATATCGGTCAGGNTTANAAGATCCCGGAGGCCTTTGTGGGAAATTGCCCCGGACGAAAAAGACGCGGAGAATTCATCAGAATTTTCCGGCAGCTCGTTCTTTTCGTCGCCCAAAAAAGCGATAAGGATATCATTCGGANTACTTCCTGAATTCTGTCGAAATCGGAGCGTTTCCGCGAGGGTCAAAGCCGTGTCAACGGCGAATCGGGCGTATAACGGAACCGCCAGCACGAAAGTTCCTCCGGAAATTTTATTTCCGATGGAAACGTTTCCAGATTCACCCGGATCGCCCCGGAACCTTACAAAGACCGAAGTACCGAAGCCGCCATAGGAAGAGAGCAGGGATCTCTGTTCAAAGGCGCCATTCCCCAAACTGCCGTTCAAAACCCGAATCACGCGATCCAGGTTTTCCTTTTCGGAGGGCTGTCCGTAAATGCTTGAGGAAATGAGGAAAAAGACAATTAAAAGCCGTAAAACAGAACCTCTGATTTAAGTCCCCCATAGAAACGTATTGAGAGTTTAACGAAATACTACTATAATGAGGTATGAAATTTAAGCGCCTTTTGGCATTCCTTTTGTTTTGCGTTTTGACGCTCTGTTTCTCCTGTTCACGGGCTGAACCAAGGATAGTTTACGGCTTCATCGAACTCTACTACTATCCGGGATCATCGGGGCCTGAGGAGCGGATCTCATTTTTTATCCTTCCGGAGGATGACGACGGCGTGGAAAACCTTTCCGAACTGTACCTTTACCACGACAGGGAGGGGCTGCGCTGGCTCATAACTTCCGAAGACTGGATAGAGTATGAGGAAGCCGGAAGAATCTGGATAGGAACCCGGAGCATAGCCATGCCCGACGGATTTTCCCTGCCACGCGGGCAATACCGGGCGGTACTCGTAAACAAGGGCGGAGAAAGTACCGCGCGCGAATTTACCTATGACGGGCCTGAAATTTCACCGTATCCTTTTCCCGGTTTGACCATCGAAGGAGGGTTCTACACTATTGATTCACAATACCCGATTAACTTTTTTCTCTGCTATGATCAGCAGGGAAGGGCGGTGCAAACTCTGCTGGTTCAGAACAAAGGAGGCGTAATCGCGGCCCTGGATCTGTTGAGTACGGTCAGAACAGTGGCTATTTGGGCGGAAGACCAAACCTACCGCATTTCCGCCCTTACCGAGGCAGTGCCTATATCCGATAGATGAATTTTGAAAATACCGTCATTCCTGACAAATTCGCAAAGATGGGGATACGGAGTTTCGTTTTACGCCAGGGAAGGATAAGTTCCGCTCAAAAGCGTTCATATGAAACTTTGTATCATTTATACGGAATTAAAGGCGGGGATGATTTTCTTGACGGCTGCAAAATTTTCGGCAATGACGCCCCGTTGGTCATAGAGATAGGTTTCGGAATGGGACGAGCTACGGCCGCCATAGCGCATAACAACCCGGAAATTAATTATCTTGGAATTGAAGTTTATAAACCCGGAATAGGCAGACTTCTCGGTGAAATTGAAAAGCTTGGGCTCGAAAACATTCGAATCGCCGAAGGAGACGCTGTGGAAATCATGAAAAAACGGATAAAAGATGATTCGGTTTCCGCTTTTCATGTATTCTTCCCGGACCCCTGGCCCAAAAAACGGCATCACAAGCGGCGGCTCATCACCCGCCCGTTTACCGATCTGCTTGCCGCGAAACTCATCTGTGGGGCTTACATTTATATGGTAAGCGATTGGGCCGACTATGGCGATTGGGCACTGAGGGAACTGTCCTCCACACCGGGACTTGTAAACAGGTATAGTGCCTTTGCCGAACGCCAGGCATGGAGGCCGGAAACCGAGTTTGAGCGGAAGGGCCTCGAAAAAAACCACGAGATACGGGAACTTTATTTTGAAAAACGATAGAATCGTCTCGCTCGCGAGGCTCATAGAAAGATACCAGGAGTCCTATTACAACGGCGAGGCGGAAATTTCCGATTCGGAATTTGATCTGCTCTGGGACGAACTGAAAACTCTCGCGCCCGGCCACCCGCTTCTGAAAAAAGTCGGGGCCGACAACACCGACGGCTTTCCCAAGGCGGTGCACCTAATCCCCATGGGGAGCCAGGAAAAAGCCGCCAACCCTGCGGAATTTCTCGCGTGGGCGAATAAAATAAAGCCCGCTCTTTATGTAGTCCAGCATAAGTTGGACGGGGCGAGTCTGGAGCTGCAATACGAAAGAGGCATTCTCAAAGCCGCGATTACCCGCGGCGACGGGAACAAGGGAGATTTGATAACACCTAATGCCATGCGCATGAAGGGGGTAAGGCCTGAAATTGCAAAAAATTTTACCGGGGGAGTGCGGGGCGAGGTGGTCATGACCCGCCAGGTCTGGCGGACGAAATACCCCGACAAGGCAAACTGCCGGAACGCGGCAAACGGGATCATGCGCCGCAAGGACGGCGCGGGCTGCGAAGACCTTGACTATATCAGTTACGACGCCGCCGCGTCAGGCGACGACGGTTTTTTCAAAAACGAAACCGGGAAGATCGACTGGCTCAAGAAACAGGGATTTACCGTTACCGAAACCAGCGTGTTTTCCACGCCGGAGGAAGTAATCGCCTGCCGCGCGGCGCTGGCGGAGAGACGGGAATCGATGGACATCGACATTGACGGTCTTGTAATCAAGGACATGGTCACGGACATGACCGATCTTCGCAGGGCAAGGCCGGAACGGCAGATCGCCTTCAAGTTCGATCTGGAAGTCGCCTACAGCATACTGCGGGAAGTGGAATGGAGCGAATCGGGCGCGACCTATACGCCCATCGGAATCGTTGACCCCGTGCGCCTCGCCGGTACAACCGTTCAACGCGCCAACCTCAACAACCCGGACATGATCAGGGCGATGGGACTTGAGATTGGTTCCGCCGTGATCGTGGTCAAGCGAGGGGAGATAATACCCAAGATTGAGGGGCTCGCCCCTCCCGGCGCGATAAGCGAGCCGGCGGAAAAAAGCGAAATTCTGTTTCCCTCGACATGCGGGATCTGCGGCAGCGCCCTTGAAGACGGGGGAACCAGGCTCTACTGTCCAAATCCCTCCTGCCCCAAGAAGCTCCACCACAGGCTTGAAAAATGGGTGTCCGTGCTGGACATAAGGGAACTGGGAGAAAAACTCTTGAGGCAGTTATTTGATTCGGGCAGAGTGAGGGTTATTCCCGATCTCTATTCGCTTACGGCGGAAGAACTCGCGGAGTTTGAACGCATGGGCGAACTGTCCGCATCAAAGGTTATACGCCACATCCGCACAAAACGGGAGCTTTCCCTTTCGGCTTTTATTGCCGGTTTTGACTTTGAGGGGGTAGGGGAGTTAATAATGGAAAAGGCAGTCCAGGCCGGTTTCGACACTCTTGAAAAAATCAGGGCCGCAGGCGCGGAGGAACTATCGGGAGTTTACGGCCTCGGGAAAATTACCGCCGGAATTATTGTCCATGGCCTCAGGGAATGCGCCGCCGAAATGGATGCGGTTCTTGTACCGGGGATCATCTCCATCGCGCCGCCTTTGTCGCCTAAGGACGCTCCCTTGAAGGGCTCGTCGTTTTGCTTCACCGGCGAACTGAAAAGCATGAAGAGAAACCAGGCCGAGGAAAAAATAAAAGCGCTGGGCGGGATCGCTAAAAACAGCGTGGTAAAAGACCTCACGTACCTTGTAACAAACGATCCAGAATCCGGTTCGGGCAAAAATAGAAAAGCGCTGGAATACGGCGTCAAGATCATTGACGAGGAAACTTTTCTTTCGATTCTGAAAAACGGAGCGGGTAAAACACCGTCAAATCCGGCACAAAATGAACTGTTTTAGCGCAGAAAAGCCGTTAGGGGCGGGCAATACCTATATATACTTTACTATACATAATGTATGTTCTGTCTACCAATATATAGTGGTAATTCCTTATATAGCAAGGAATTACAAATTATGTAAATAATGTGTATTAAAGAATATACAAGTTAAAGTAATCTCCAACTGACTTTAAATGAAAGTTATGTAATAAAAAAACAATAGACAAATACAAAATATAAGTTTAAAATAATTGGACAATAGGAGTTAATTAGTATGAAAAAATCTTTACCCATATCCAATTTGTTTTGCCCGCAGTCGCTGTTTCTTTACGGCACATACAAGGAAGATCATACGCCAAACTTCGGGCTATTTGGCTGGCTCAGTTATTACTGGGACAACGAAATGGGCGTAATGGCCTGTATTGGAGGAAAAAAACTCACAAGGGACCGTATACTGGCAACGAAGATCTTTTCGGTAAATCTCGTTACGGAAGAAATGCTGCCGATTGCCGATTACTTCGGCAACAAGGAAGGATACTCAAAAGACAAGATGAATGTCGATGTAGAAATTGAAAAAGGACAGGTTCTTGATGTTCCTGTTCTGACAAAAAGCCCCTGGATTTTTGAGCTGGAAGTCGATAAAACAATTAATTTGAACGACGGCGACGTCTTTTTATGCAAAATCAGGAACGTTCTGGCTGATGAATTTTTATGTGATGAAACATTAAGTATTGAACAACGCGCAAAAACAATCCGGCCTGTGCGTACCATAGACCAAATGTATATTTCATGGGATGGCAATGAGATATGCAAATGGGGAAAAGCAATGAAATGAAGACCCCCTAAGAATTTTTACCACGAACCACACAAACACCATGTACAAAAATTTATAGCTTTCCTCCGTGTTCCTCCGTGGTCTTCCCTCTGTGTCCTCCGTGTGAAATTCTTGGGTTCGTGTCCGTTCGTGGTAAATTCTTTTTCCTCNTGTTTAAAAGCGCTTCCCTGACCTTNTCNGCAAAAAAGTATACACGGTAAAGTAAATTATAACATGGATAATCCCAGCATCCGGGACGGTGTACTATTTTTCCGCCGAAGCCGGTCTTAAACAGGTAAAGGCCCGCCATGGGATGATTCGGCTCATTGTTTGGCGGAATCCCGTACAAGTCGTATTCTACGCAGCCGGCTTCTCTGGCGTCCTCCATGGCTTTAACTTGCAAGGCGTAAGGCGCCATCAAATTTCGCTTTTTACTGGAGGAAGCGCCGTAGAGATAAACCGCGCTTGGCCCCCGGAAAAGCGTCACGATTCCCGCGAGTACGTCCCCCTCATGTTGGGCGAGGTATAGCCGTATGTCGGGCTTTTTGCCGGGGTATTCATCGTCATAACTGGCGCTCTGAAAAAGCGCCCTGTAATATTCGGCGCCGTGTATGGCTATGCCGTCCCGGTTGGCTGTCTCTTTCAAGAGTTCGTAAAAGACATCCAATCGCTCCGCGCCGGCGCGGTGTACCGAGACGCCCCTTTTCAGCGCGAGCCTTGCGTTATAGCGCCATTTTGGTTTCATCTGTTCTATGACGGATTCCATGGAAAGTGAGAGATCAATCAGAACCGTATCGGGGGTCTGTACGTCAACGTGTGAACGAACGAAAGGAGGCGGCGGACCGGAAGGCGGACTTTCCCCTATTGTGTACCAGGGGATATCGAAACGGATGAAGACGGTGTCCCTGGGAAGCATTTTTTTGAGGGAAATTGCCAATTCCCTGAGGGCGCTTTCTCGGGCTGCATTGACGCCGTCGGCATAAATGCCGTCGGCATAAATGCCGGGCAGTTCCGGCCCCCAGGGAATGTACGCGAGTGCGAAGCCCGGCGCGAGGCGGCGGTGCAACACGAGGAGCGGCTTCTCGACGACGCCTGTCGTTTCTCTTAACGGAGAAACGGCGCTCTCCCAAACGGCCCTGAAAGCAAAAGCTTCCCATCCGAAGCGGGTTTTAAAGCCGCCCCAAAAGCCTGACTGCAAAAATGAGTCGGCTCCGTCGCAAAAGAGAAGATCGGCTTTTTGAAGATCCTTTAAACCCTCCGCCAATTCTAAAGAATTGGCGATTTCTTGGGGCATATCAATGAACTCCGCCCGAGGCGATGATTTTCGTTTTTATCGGCTTGCCTTCAAGCGTCAGGGCTTTTCCGCCCACAAGCACTGTATGGTCTTTCACTTCCATCGGGATTGAAAAGAAGGTGTCGATGTCGATCTCTTCGGGGACGGCAAACTGCCCTCCCCCCTCGATTTTCACCCTCGTTCCAATGGGAGCGTCGCCGGCATCCAATACTTCAACCCGTTTCCCCCCGTCCAGCTCGTCATCGGCGGCGAGAAGCATACCCCGGCTTTCAACGCCGCGAAGTTTCGCGGGTTTCAGGTTATACGCCAGAATGATCTTTTTATTGAGCAGTTCCTCTTCTTTGTAATACGGCACAAGCCCGGAGACTATCACGCGCTCCTCATTGGAATCTTCGCTTCCGTTTGAATCGTCGCTTCCGTTGGAAGCGGGCGCGATTTTCAGGGTCTCAATGTAGAGTTTATCGGCCTTTGGGTGGCGCTCAATTTTGACGATCTGGGCGACACGGAGATCCATGGTTTTCGTGAAGCGAATGTCCAACGCCTCAGTATGAGGCGACGTATCAGCCTGAACTGACGGTTCAGATTGATACGATGTTTCAGCATGAGGCAGCGCTTCTGTCTGATCCGCCGGTTTTGCCTGCGGCGGCTGTTCCGGAGGAGCTTCGCTTGAAGCCGTTTCCCCGGCGGCGCGATCCTTCTGGCTACCGGAATACCGCGCACGAAAATCCGCTATTGTTTCGCTTTCCAATTTATTAAAGAGGATGTCGCATTTTAAAACTCTCTCGGGACCTTGAGGTTTTCCGAGATCGTCCCAGGAGATTTTTCCCTCTCCCTTGACGTAAACAAGTCCGCCGCCAAAAGTCAGACCAAAAAAGGAAGCGACTTTTTCGGCGGTCTGCGGTATGAAAGGTTGAACCAGTATAGCTATATCGCGCACCACAAAAGAAAGATCCCGTATGAGCGCCTGCGCGGCGAGCGGATCTTCCGTGCGTTTTTTCCACGGCTCGCCGTCCTGAAAACTCTTGTTGGCGAAAGAGGACATTTCAAAGATCGCGTGAAAGGCGTCCCTGATATCCGACCTTTCCAGGGCGGCGGTCACTTCGTCCTCGTATTTCCTTATGGTACTCCAGAAGGCGGCACTTTTTTCGTCCGACGATGGCGCGTCCGGAATCCTGCCGTCATAGTAGCGTATAACGAAAGAGAGGGTCCGGTTTACAAGGTTGCCAAGGTTGCCGATGAGTTCCCCGTTTACCTTCTCCTGGAAATCCTTCCATGTGAAAAGAGTATCGGACTTTTCGGGCCTGTTATAGTAAATATAAAAGCGCCATACATCCGCGGGTATTCCCGTTTCCATCACGTCCGTGCCGAATACGCCGACGCCCCTTGATTTGGAAAATTTCCCGCTCTCGTAATTCAGATATTCGGTGCTGGACATGTGATGAAGCATGGTCCAGTTATCGCCGCTCCCTAGCTGGCTTGACGG
>JGI24698J34947_10001694_pt1 | contig 11784 bp, 9 predicted proteins | sample TergutMp193P3_FD_34947 | JGI IMG/M metagenome (IMG submission 34947)
GGGGGGGGGGCATATCTATTTTGTCACCCCTAAAACACCCCCTGTTTTTTCCTGAAAAATCTATCAAATAATTATAGTTTTATTAATAAATATTGGAGTATTATTAGAAAGCAGGTATGATTGACATGGCTTTTTTTTTGCTCTATGTTGAAAAAGGCGTTAGGCCAATCCTGTTAGCCTGTTTCGGCGGCAGCGGGATCCGGTTATAAATCCTCTTTATAAAGCCGTTTTTTTACGGTTTTGTCTTGTTTTGCCTAAATTCTTATAAGGGATATTATGAAAATTATACAAAAAACAACAGCGCGCCTGCATACCTTTTTGAAATACAGGGAACTTTTCTTCCAGCTTGTGTCCAGGGACATAAAACTTAAATACCGCAGGAGTTTTTTGGGATATATCTGGAGCATGCTCAATCCACTTCTTACCATGCTGGTCATGGTTATTGTTTTTTCCAACCTGTTTGCGCGCGGAGTCCAGCATTTTCCTATTTATCTCCTTATCGGACAGATGCTTTTTTCTTTTATGGCCGGATCAATAAACCAATCACTGACATCGGTATTGGGTAACGCAGGTCTCCTAAAAAAGATATATGTTCCAAAGTATATTTTTACTCTTGCGTCTGTTACCAGTGAGCTTGTAACTTTCTTTTTTTCTATGGGGGCGCTTGTTGTTCTGATTATTGCTACCGGAGCGCCCATTTCATGGCGCTTTGTCTTTGTCCTTATTCCAATAGTACAGTTGTATATCTTTTGTATCGGGTTGGGGTTGTTCATGGCACAAGCAACCGTCTTTTTTCATGATATGGTATACATCTGGCAAATTGTTTCCACCGCGTGGATGTATCTTTCCGCTATATTCTATCCCGTGAGCATCCTGCCTGAATGGCTCTATAATGTTATTACGCGCTACAACCCAATGTATTTTTATATAACCATGTTCCGCAATTTTACCATTGGCACCGCGAATATGGGCAGTTTTGATCTGGCAATTCGCGGAGCGGTTGCAGCCGTGGCGATACTTATTATAGGACTATTAAGCTTCGCCCACAGCAAGAATAAATTTATTTTGTATATATGAGGTAATCTTTGGAAACGGTTATTCAGGTAGAAAACGCAAATGTACGTTTTAACATAGCCTCGGAAAAAATTGATAATATCAAAGAATATTTTGTCAAGTTCTTAAAGGGTCAGCTTCATTTCAGAGAGTTCATGGCGCTTAAGAATATAAATTTTGAAGTGAAAAGGGGAGAGTCCTGGGGGATAGTTGGGCGTAACGGCGCAGGAAAATCAACTTTGTTACGGCTTATCTGCGGCATTATTTCTCCTGACATAGGTTCCGTAACGGTAAACGGTTCCATCTCCCCAATATTGGAACTGGGAGCCGGATTTGATCCTCAATTAACCGCTGTAGAAAATATCTACCTGCAGGGCGCACTGCTTGGTTATAGCCATGATTTTATGGAAGAGCATTTTGACGAGATAGTGGCGTTTTCCGAGCTTAAGGATTTTTTGGATATGCCAATAAAAAATTATTCTTCCGGCATGCAGGCGCGCATGGCATTTTCAGTAGCTACTGTGGTAAAGCCGGATATACTTATTGTGGACGAGGTTCTCTCTGTAGGGGACGCCGCCTTTCAGCGGAAGTGTGCGGATCGAATCCATGAAATGCTGCAAGGTAACGTGACGCTGCTTCTTGTGTCTCATTCTAATACTGTTGTAGAACAGTTATGCAAAAAGGCGATCTGGCTGCGCGACGGTGAAGCGGTAATGTCAGGCGGCGCCAAAGAAGTGTGCGATGCCTATGCGGAGTATTATGAATAAGAGCAGACCAGTTATGCGTAAATTGACAAACATACTTGAACAGGAGGATGAAATAAATGTTTAGACCATGGTTGCAAACCATAGATCACGATAAACGAATTTTAGAAATTGGACCGCTAACAACACCCATGGTTCCTAAAATTCCAGGCAAGAACAACGTCTGTTATGCAGATATTCGTTCGACTGAAGATGTAAAAGGGTTCTATAAAAATAGCAAAAGTATAGATATTAATGCCATTGTTCCTATTGATTATGTGATAAAAAATTCATATACAGAGGCTTTAAAGGATATTGAACCGTTTGATTATGTCATATTGACTCATGTAATTGAGCATATGCCTAATTTTATAGGTTTTTTTAAGGATATTGTCAATATTCTTAAGCCTAACGGAAAACTGTGTCTTACAATACCCGATAAACGATACTGTTTTGATCATTACAGACAGCCTACTTCCTTTGCGGAATGTTACGATATATATCATGGTGGGAGAGGGTATAATGATCCATTACGAGTTTTGGATGGTATTTGTAGTTCGACAGCTATAAATGATCCGGTATTCTGGTGGGAAAACCCTGTAAATTATACTTTTCTTAAAGCACCCGATTCTGCGATACATGCTTATGAATCAGCGCTCAACGGCGCATATTACGACGTGCATTTTTCTGTGTTTACTCCGGAATCGTTTCTTCTGTTAATATTTTATCTTACAAAATATGTCCTTTTTCCGTTTGAGATACTTGAATTCTATGGAACAGAAAAAAATACTTTTGAGTTTAATGTTGTTTTACAAAAGAATATCTTTTTACTTGATGATACAGAAGAAAACAGCAGGGTTTCTGACAAGATACTAACTTTGCTTTCAGATAATTCGGATAATAAAACACAAATACTCTACTATGAAAAGTTGCGACAGGAAAATACCCAATTACATTCACAGCTTAACGAGATACAAGCGGAAACACAAAAGTTATTGGAAGAAAAAAATCAAATTACACAACGCCTTGACTCTCTCATTTGTTCGAGATCATGGCGCATAACAAAACCATTAAGATTTTTGTCAAGCGTGGTTAGAAAAATGATACCGTCAAAACAATAATGAGGAGAGAATGAAGAAAAGTATTATTGCGAAAAAAATCTTTGCTGTTGCGCCTGTTAAAAATGAGAGCGATATTATTGAGTCGTTTTGCCGATATAATCTTACCTATTGTGACGGCATGATAATTAAGGATGATGGAAGCAGCGATAATACAAAAGAAATAATTCAAAACCTGATTAATGAGGGACTGCCTATTTATATAGTAGAAAAAAGTAATACAACATTTACGATGGCGCACAAAGCCATTGACGAATACGGAGCTGACTTGATTGTTCCGCTTGACGCGGATGAATTCCTATATCATATAGACGGCATAAGTCCGCGTGAAACGCTTGAAGCGATGCGCGAAGATGTGGAGTATCAGGCGGTATGGCGTACTTATGTGTATGAAAAAGAGCCTGATATCAAATTAGGATTTATGCCGAATAATTTTACCCATTATAGAAATCCTGAAATGGAAAATCCGGAAAGATATGAACGGCATAAGAAGGTGATTGCGAGTAAATATTTATTAAAAACTAAAAATGCGGCATTTGTCGGAGGATCACATTTTCTTGTTTATTCTGAGGAATATCAAAATTCTGTGGAAACGGAGATACACCAGAAACTTGTTTTTGCGCATTTCCCGATAAGGAGCCGTGCGCAAGTAATGCGAAAGGCGATACCTAATTGGATACATAAATGGAACACTCCTCATCGGGCACCCCGTGATATATTGGATGTTTTTCAATTAGGTGTGTTGTTTAACGAGATTAGAAATAATGGAGAAATATCTACAGATAAAATAAAACAATTTTCAATTGAATATGCTATGCTTCTTGACTTTAGTATAACTGATAAAATGAGTATTACCAGCAGAGGAGATTTGGATAAATTAGAAAGCGATTTAGGAAAGAAGTTGACAATAGCAGGTCATATGGATGTGTCTTATTGTGTAGGCAAGCTTAAATTGCATTATACCAGTTATAAAGATGATGGCAAAACCTTCTTACGCGCCGCATTAAAAGAAATCGATTCTACGATTATGTTTTTATCTTCGGAATCTGATGAAAAATCAAGACAACTACAGGAAATAACCCAATCACTCACTTACAACTGTTTTTTGTTTTTTGATACAGGAAACGGTTATAACGTAAATGAAATACAGAGTTTTTCGTTTACCGGAAACGAAGTAGAAATTTCTTGTCAGATTCCTGAAAATACTATCGCTGTAAGATTTGATCCTGTTGAGGGTCATGGCTGCGTTATAAGCAATCTGGAAATTCTTTCATATAATGGCATCGTAAAATATGAACCTATAAATGGCTTTATGGATAAAGCCGGAAATTTGGTGTTTACCAATACAGACCCCCAGATTAGTTTGCACGGAGCGGTGCACTGGCTAAAAATAAAATACCGAATATTGCTTTTATCGGATTTTGCGCATTATAAATTTTTCGATAAGGTTTTGGACGATTATGCTATATATGAACAAGAAAAGACCGCTTTGACAGCGGAAAGGAACAGATTGATTGCAGAGAGAGATGGATTACTAGTTGAGCGTGACGGGCTGGTAGCGGAGCGAAATAACTTAATAGTGACGCGCGATGGAGTAATTACTGAACGTGACCGATTAATTGCAGAGAGGGACGGCTTCTTAACATCCAGATCATGGCGTTTTACTGAGCCCTTGCGGAAATTTACCGCACTTATACGCAGAAATAGGATATTGTACCTTTTTGCAAAGGGTTTATTATCTTTAAAGAGAAATGGAGTGAAAGGAACAATGAAAAAGGTTTTAAGACACAGTCAGAATGAAAAGGAACAATCCCAAAATTCCCCTGCTATTTCTCCTGCTGTTGTGGAGTCTGTTAATGTTTCAAATAATGGTTTTCTGCTTGCGCCTTGGGCTCGTGCCATTCAAGCCATACCAAGCTTTGTCGATGAGCGCGAGAATGCCAGAATTAATCTGGTTACTGATAGCATTGAGAAACATAGTTTATTGGGAGGTATTGCGACCGCGCTTATTATTGCCACAGAGTATGCAAACAGGTGCAAAATACCTTTAAGAATTATCACACGCACTACGCCTGTTAACCCTTTAGACTATAAAAGAATAATGGAACTTAACGGTATTAAAGAGGTCGATGATATTAGTTTTTATACCGATTATGACAGAGATGAAAAGGGGAAGAAAAATTTTAAACTTGACATATCAAAAAAGGATTTGTTTTTGGCTACTTCATGGTGGAGTGCCATGGCTATTAGTAAAACAACTTTGGCGGAACGTTTTTTCTATGTTATACAAGAGGTAGAAACATTCTTTTATCCTCATGGTGATGAACATTTTTTTTGTTCGCAAATGATGAACAAATCAAATATTGATTATATAGTAAATTCAAAGTACCTGTTTGATTATTTTCAGGAGAATGTGCCGAACATAGTTAAAAACGGTGTTTATTTTTATCCGGCATTTTCAAAATGCCTTTATCAAAATCAAAGTATTGAAAAAAAATCAAAGTATAATTTGTTTTTTTATGCGCGCCCCAATAATCCGAGAAATTTATTTTATTATGGGATATATTTGCTTAATAAAGCTTTTGAAAGTGGTATTCTTGATTCTGGCGAATGGGATGTATATTTGGTTGGTCAAAACGTACCTGAGGTTATTTTTAATAATGGCTATAAAGCTGTCAATAAAAGTTTATTGGACTGGGATCAATACGCAAATTTCTTAAGTACTGTTGATTTGGCAGTTTCCTTTATGTATACACCCCATCCAAGCTATCCTCCTTATGACGTTGCCTGTTCAGGAGGGGTAGTTGTTTCTAATGCATGTCTTAACAAAAAAGAATTTCCCGAATGTAAAAATGTTCTTTTAGGAGATTTGGAAGAAGATGCTCTCTTTGAGACATTGGAAAAAGGTATTATGCTTGCAAAAGATATTAAACAGCGCAAAAAGAATTTTGAAGATTCTACAATTCCGCGTTCATGGCCTGATACTTTAAAAGATGTACTGGCATTTATGGAGGACAAGAGCAAAAATGTACTCTCTTAAAAATGATTATAAAAAAAGCACTTCACCATGGGATATTTCTTTGTACTCCCGTTGTTCCATGCTGAAACAATACATAAAGAATAAATATATGATTTCAATTTTAATTTATGAATTTCCTGATACTTCTACTTTCCGTTACAGGGGATATAATCTGATGCAAATAACCCAGCATAGTAGTAATTCCCAATGGAAATGCGTATATTTTTTTAGACATGAGTTGAAAAGCTTAGAAGAATTTTTTTATAAAATTCATTTGATTACAATAATACGGGTAAGATGGAACCAGGATTTAGACGATTTTATTGTAAAAGCAAAAACCCGTAATATTAAAGTTCTCTTCGATGTGGACGATCTTATATTTGATTTAAATTATTTACCTTTGCTTCATAATACCCTTAATGTAAATTCTTCTGAACTGGATTATGATTTTTGGTTTAGTTGTGTTTCTCGGATTGGTTTTACAGCGTCTAAAGCTGACGGGTTTATAACAACTAATGACTATTTGGGTGATCGGCTTAAAAACAAATTTCAAAAAGAAGTCCGTATAATACCCAATTTTATTAATCAAGAACAATTAGAAGTATCATATAGTTTGTGTAAGCAAAAAGCAAAAATTAAAAGCCATGAGCCTTTTACTATTGGTTATTTTAGCGGAACCCCATCGCATATTAATGATTTTAAAATCGTGTATAAAGAATTGATGGCATTATTGGATGATTATAAAATGAGGCTTTTGGTTGTAGGTTTCATGGAATTCCCGGCTGAAATGCAGGAATTTATCAATAGCGGTAAGATAATATATACTCCTTTAGTAGATTTCATTGAGCTGCAAAGGCAGATAGCGCAGGTAGATGTTAATATTGTTCCTTTGGTTAATAACACTTTTACAAATTGCAAATCAGAATTGAAGTTTTTTGAAGCAGCTATTGTTAAAACGCCTACATTGACTACACCTACCTTTACATATAAACAATGTATTCAAGAGAGTGAAAATGGTTTTTTATGCAAAGAAGGTGAATGGTATGAAAAAATTGCTTATTTGTTTAATAACAATACTATTGGCAAAAATATTGTAAAAAGAGCCTATGATTATGCTATGGAGAACTATTGCGGTGATTCTATTTTGAAGAAGATTAACGAGGCATATACAGTTTTTTCTTCAAAATAATTTTACATAAGGAGATGGTTATGAATATACGGACATTGATAAAAAATATTTTACTCATAATTAATCCAACCTACAGAGTTGCAAACAGTAACAGAACATATTTGGGTGAAATAAAAAGTTCATTGATTCAAATGAATGATGATATTAAAAAATATATTAGTAAAGAACTTGAAAAAATACCCCCCCCCCATCATTACAAATATATGATGATGACGAAAAATATTTGCATGCAGATGTTCCGCCTATAAAATTAGCTACGCTTGACTATTTGATTAAGATTGGCAACAAAAAAAATATGAAAATATTAGAAATCGGAAGCAGGGTTGTTATTGGGCAAAGCAAGAGGAATTTATTTTCTGAGGCAAAATATGTTGGTTTTGATTTTTATCCTGGTGATAATGTGGATGTTGTAGGTGATGCGCATAAGTTATCAAAATATTTTGATGAAAACGAAAAATTTGATATAATATTTTCGTCTGCTTGTTTTGAACATTTTGCGATGCCGTGGATTTGTGCAAAGGAAATAGCAAAACTTTTAAAAGTCGGTGGTTTTGTTCTTATCGCAACACATTTTTCATATTCATCCCATGAAAGACCTTGGCATTTTTTTCAATTTAGTGATATGGGATTAAGAGTATTATTTTCACCTGCGATGGGTTTTGAATGTATTGAAGCAGGCATGGGGATGCCTATGGTAGGTAGATTTTCATCACAAAATGATATAAATCATAGGAATAAACCTATTTCGGGTCTTTATTGTTCAGCCCACTATTTGGGTAAAAAAATAGCAGAAATAGAAAATTTTGAATGGGATAAAATAAATTTACCGGATGTTGTCGGAGAAACATTATACCCAGAGCAAGTGAGGAACTAAGAGAATAATGGCTCTGTATATTAACCGTAAATTGTTCCCTTTTAGTGATTTTGCTTTCAAATAAAGTTTAAAATGAAACGTATTTTATTTTTTGTACATTATAATAAGTATAATAACCTCGCGGAATATGTTATTTATTTATTACAATATATAAAACATTTGTACAGCAGAATTGTTTTTATCTCAAATAGTTTGTTGGATGAGCAACAAAAATTAAAACTTGCTGGAATATGCAGTTCAATAATCGTAAGAGAAAATAAAGGTTTTGATTTTGGCGCATGGAAAGACGCTCTATTACAGGAAGGGTGGGATAATCTTGCCGTCTACGACAATATTACCCTTATGAATGACTCTTGCTTTGGACCGCTTTGTGATATGGAAACTGTTTATAATCGGATGGAACAGCAGGATATTGATTTTTGGGGAATAACGGATTACATGGCGGAAAATGCCGGTATGCCTGGGACAAATGGACCGTTACCATATCATATCCAGAGCTATTTTATGTGTTTTAACAACAAAATAATTAGAGCAGAAACTTTTCGTAATTTTTGGGAAAAAGTTAAATATGAAAAAAAACTAAATAAAGTTATTCAAAAATACGAAACGCAATTAACTTCAATACTTAAAAAAGGCAACTATAAGAGTACGGTATTATTTAAATCTAGCGATGAGATCAATAATATATCATTTTGCTATCCTGATATAGGCATTATTAATTCTTCTCCACTTGTTAAAATTAAGTCTTTTTTGTATTTTTCTTATCCTAAATACCTTCTGCAATTAATACAAAACAAAACGAGTTATCCCGTCTCCTTGATAATAGATTATTTTTCCGATGTATACGATCCTTCAATATTATTTACAATTACTGATAGAACTCTTTTGGCGGAATCTTCTCCGAATAACGACGCTCTTATTTTTTTACCGAAAATAGCAATACACCTGCATGTTTTTTATATGGATGTTTTCGAGAAATATGCCGCTGTTTTTGACAATTGGACGATAAAATATCATTTATTTATTACTACCGATACGCCGGAGAAAAAACAGATAATTGTTGATTATCTTCAAAATCATCCTTCCTATGAAAACCTTGAAGAAATATTTGTTTTAAAAAACTACGGGCGTGACGTTTTACCTTGGCTGTCTATCGCAGATAAATTAAATGCTTACGATATAGTTGGGCATTTTCATACAAAAAAGACTCTGTCTTCCAATTCATATATAGGTTTAAGTTGGCAGCAGAACTTATTTGACTTATTGCTGGTTCCAATTAATACTATAATTGATGTTTTCAATACAAACAAAAAAGTTGGTATTGTTATTCCAGATATACCGCATTTCTTTCAATTAAACCCTATTATTGCTTCTAAAGAGAAAAAACTAAAAAAATCTATGAAAAAATTATGGAAAACTATGAACTGTAAAAAAGAACTTGATTTTAGGGACATTTCTGCTTTTATTTTTTCCTATGGGACTATGTTTTGGTATCGGCCATCTGCATTAAGACCGCTTTTTGAATTGCGGACGGAAGATATTGACATTCCTGAAGAGCCGTTGCCAATGACATGTATTCTTCATGGTATAGAAAGGCTGCTTGTTTATATTGCATGGTCGGAAGGTTATGATTGCCGTATTAGTAAGCATACTGTACCTCAATTAAGCGCGTTTCATAACAATATGGTAGTTAATAAATACATAGAAAAAATAAAAAATTCAAAGGATTATAAAGTTGGAAAATTTATTTTAATGATACCTCGATTTATTAAGAGAATTCTTTTGGGTTAAAATTGGATGGCTTGACTTGATGTTTTTTAAGAAATTTATGCTTACATGGTTTCCACGGAAGGTACGGGGATTCTTTCGTTGCCTGAAAGAGAATGGGCTTGGTTATACAATGAAGCACTTTGTCAGGAAATTACTGGGGAAAGTAAAGTATGACGGCAATAAATCGATATTTAAAAAACAGAAGGACTTAAATTATTGTCCAATATGCGATAAATATTCATTCTTTTTAAATGGAAGAATAAAACCAAGGATAAAGTGTGTGAATTGTGGTTCTCTCAATAGGCATAGACTATTATGGTATTTTTTGAAAGAAAAAATAAAAATAATGGAATATAACCTAGATGGGATGTTCTTACATATTGCTCCAGAAGAATTTTTAAGAAAAAAGTTTTTAGATGTTTTCAAAGATAAGTATATTAGCGCAGACCTAAATGACAAAAGTGCAATGGTCAAAATGGATATTACAAATATAGAATATCCTAATGAAAGCTTCGAAATAATTATCTGTAACCATGTTCTCGAACATATAGTAGATGACATAAAGGCAATGAAAGAACTTTATCGTGTATTAGAGAAAAACGGTTTTTGTATTTTGATGGTACCGCAAACTACAAAACAAAAAACATATGAAGATTTTTCTATAAATACCCCAGAGGAACAGTTTAAAGTTTTTGGTTGGGAAGGTCATGTAAGGGCTTATGGCGAGGATTTTATTGACAGGCTTCGTTCTATCGGTTTTTCTGTAGAGGTATTTGCCCCCTTAGATTTGATGAACAGAAAAATGAAACAAAAAATGTCACTCGGTGAGGACAAAATTTTTTATTGCAAGAAAAACAGTTTAGTCCGTGAGCAAGTAGATCGTATAAACGCCCTTGAAAATAAACTTTCCGAACAAAACAATTTTATCAACGAACAGCGAGGGCGAATAGATCACCTCTATTGGCTTTCATGGTACCGTGCGCAAAGGTACGCGCCGTCAGACAAATATTCCGAAATTCTGTCTGACTGGTATTATGAAGTTACCGGTTTAAAGCTGAATTTGAACAATCCCCGTACTTTTAATGAAAAAATCCAATGGCTTAAGCTATATGATTCAACGCCGCTTAAAACGCGCCTTGCCGATAAATTACTGGTACGGGACTGGGTAAAAGAAAAAATAGGTGAAGAGTATCTGATTCCGCTTTTAGGGGTATATGACAGTTTTGATGAAATTGATTTTGACGCCCTTCCGAACCGGTTTGTACTAAAGCCAAATCACGGTAGCGGGTGGAAAATAATTGTAAAAAATAAAGCGGAACTGAATAAAGAACAGGCAAAACGTGATATGGACTTCTGGATGAGTACCAATTTTGCGTATAGTAATGGATTGGAACTGCAATACTGTGATATTGAACCAAAGATTATCGTGGAACAGTATATGGAAGATGATACTGAAATTGAAAATTTACAGGAATATAGGTTTTTATGTTTTAACGATGAGCCAGAATATGTGTGGGTGAATATTGATAGATATACAAATTTTAAGCGGAATATTTATGATTTGGATTGGAATCAACAACCCGTTTCAATTGGATACCCAATGGGGGGGGAATTACCTGTTCCGACTAACTTAAACCAAATGATCTGTTTGACAAAAATATTATGTAAAGGATTTTGTCATGTTCGTGTTGATTTTTATTCAATCCATTCTAAGATTTATTTTGGTGAAATGACATTTACTTCAATGTCTGGACTGGCAAAATTTGCTCCGGAAGAATGGAACTTAAAACTTGGTGATTTAATAAAACTCCCTATATGAGAATAAAAAATGATGTAATTGTTTCTCTAACGTCTTATCCGCCTCGTATTAAAACTGTTCATTTGACAATCGAAAGCCTTTTGATGCAAACACAGCGAGTTAAAAAGATATTGCTGTGGCTCTCGCCGGAGGAGTTTCCAAACAAAGAAGATGATTTGCCATCCGAGCTGTTAAATTTATTAGAAACCGCATTGGGGGG
>JGI24698J34947_10001695_pt1 | contig 11783 bp, 11 predicted proteins | sample TergutMp193P3_FD_34947 | JGI IMG/M metagenome (IMG submission 34947)
GCAAGATGAAATCTATAAGTATTATCGCGACGAAAAGTTAATGACCACCAAAAGCCTTTTTCACTAATCAAAGAGAGCGTAGAGAATCCAGATTTAAAGAAGCCTTCATCAGGAAACGATGCCGAAGATTCTGTAGATTCTGTCTCCGCGTCTGTGGTTTGGTGTTCTTCCGCGATTCGCACAGTATCAGGGTAGTTGCGGGGATAGAGCCAGTCCCAGTTATCGGGCTTGTCATAAGTGGAACTGCCGCTCTTTGTACAGCTTATCATAAATATGCACAAAAACAGCAAAAAGATGTTTTTCATAAAACCCCCGTTCACTTCTTTAAATATAGCAAATATTATACCTTGTTAAGCCTGATTTTACTATAGAGATGTGCCAAAAATCTAGTCAAATATTCGCCGTTTAAATTCAAACAAACTCCAATAATAATTATTTTTCATACCTATATTTTATATATGTCGTATGCCGCCAAATTGAATAAAAAACTTCAAGCCGCCTTCCACGGCAGTGTTCACGCTGTTCTGAGAGACGGCTGCCTTTACTTAAAAGGCGAACTGCCCTGCTGGGACGATGTTGTCCGCGCGGGACAAATGTCCGTCAACAAGAAAAAGTACACGGTTGTAAACGATATAGTGTTTACGGGCGGCAGGATTCCTCCCATGAGAATGTCAGATGTTCACGACAGTATGCTTGAGGGGTCGCGCCCCGATGCGCTGGTTATAGGCGGCGGCATTGTGGGGTGCGCAGTTGCCCGCGAGCTTACGCGGTACAATATCGACGTTATGCTTGTAGAAAAAGAACACGATGTCGCGCTTCACGCTTCCGGGCGTAATAATGGAATAGTTCATCCGGCGGGTCTTGATCTGCGCAGGGGGCAGTTAAAGAAAAAGTACAACGATGAGGGAAATCGAATGTACCCGCAGATTTGCGGGGAGCTTGAGGTTTCGTTCCGGTACACGGGGCAGTACATTTGTTTTACAGACGGGTGGATGAAGCCCTCAGCAATCGCGTCGCTTTTGTACTGGAAACTTATGCGCGTATCCGCCGCCTATGTCAGCCGGAAAAAACTTGCGGAGAGAGAGCCTCATTTAAACAATAAAATTAAGTTCGCGCTTTTTTTTCCGTCGGCGGGCGTAGTCTGTCCGTACGGATTAACTATCGCGTACGCGGAAAACGCCGCGGACAATGGCGCTAAGATTTGCCTTGATACCGCGGTAATCGATATTGATGTACAGGACGGCAGGATTGAAAGCGTAATGACGAACCGCGGCAGAATATATCCGAGGCTTGTGATAAATGCGGCGGGCGTGTTTACGGAGGAAATAGCGCGGCTTGCCAAAGATCACTTTTTCTCGATACATCCGCAAAAAGGCGCTAATGTGATCTTCGACAAAAAAGCCGCGTTCCTGGTTAAGACTATCGCCTCGCCGTTTAAAGCATTGGAGACAAAAGCATCCGCAAAAAAGACGCACTCAGAGGGCGGCGGCATTGTGCATACGGCGGACGGCAATTTGCTTGCGGGTTCCGATTCGATAGAAACTTTTGAAAGGGAAAATTTTTCGACAGACCGGGAAAACGTAAGGGCGGTTTTAACGAAACAACGTCAAAGCGTTTCCGCTCTTTGTGAAAGAGACATTATTACATACTTTACAGGAATCCGCGCCGCTTCTTACGAGGAAGACTTCATTGTCTCCTTCGGCAAATTTACAAAGAACATAATTCATGCCGCAGGTATTCAATCGCCCGGCCTGACCGCCGCCCCGGCTATTGCCGTGGATATTTCAAAAATGGCGGCGAAGTACCTTAACGCGGGCGTTTATAATAACTTCAATCCAAAACGCAAGGCGATAGTCCGCGCGGCGGAACTGCCGGACATTGAAAGAAACGCGCTTATTAAAAATGAACAGGATTACGGCGTTATTATCTGCCGCTGTGAAGAAATAAGCCGCGGCGAAGTGCTTGCCGCTCTCAGGAGAAATGTGCCGTGCGACACAGTGGACGGGGTAAAGCGCCGCGTCCGTCCGGGAATGGGACGCTGTCAGGGAAGTTTTTGTTCGCCCCATGTCGTGGAAATTATTGCCGCCGAGAAAAATATCCCGGTAACCAAAGTCAGGAAGATGTCTTATGACAGCGGTATCCTCCTCTGCAATAACAAGGAGAAAGTATAATGCTCCTTTACGATACTGCGGTTATTGGCAGCGGCCCTGCGGGGCTTGCGGCGGCTCTCTCGGCGGACAGATGCGGCGCAAAGACTCTGTTGATTGAACGCGAGGCAAATATGGGCGGGATACTGAAACAGTGCATACACGACGGGTTTGGTCTTGTGAGGTTCGGCGAAAAACTTACGGGGCCGGAATACGCGCACAGGTTTATTTCTCAGTTATCAAAAAGCGGCGTTGAAAAAGCGGCGCATACCTTTGTGACAAAAATTACAAAACAGCAGTCTGCTTCCTTCCCAACCTTTGAACTTACGCTTGTAAACAGGGACGGCGTTAATAAAATCGCGTGTAAAAGCATAGTGCTTGCCTGCGGCTGCCGAGAGCGCACATCGCGCCAAATAGGGATTCATGGCAGGCACTCGGCTGGAATCTTCACGGCGGGAACCGTTAAGTATTACACAAACATCCTTGGTAAAATGCCGGCGAGACGCTGTGTCATCTTTGGCTCAAGCGACATCGGACTTATCATGGCGCGGCGGCTGAAGCTCGAAGGCGCGGAAGTTTTGGGCGTTTACGAGGCGAGGCCGACAGCGGGCGGGCTCATGCGCAACATTTACCAGTGTCTTGAGGACTTTGATATTCCGCTGTACACAAGCAAGACCGTAACGCACGTTTTTGGCGAAGGGCGCGTCAACGCAGTTGAAGTGTCGGCTGTCGATAAAAACATGATACTTATCCCCGGCACGGAAGAAATTATCGAATGTGACGCGCTGATACTTTCGACTGGCTTGATTCCTGAGAACGAACTTGCGGAAAGCCTCGGCGTACTGCTGGACGTGAGCACAGGCGGACCATTGACCGATCAAAATTACATGACGACGGTTGACGGAGTTTTCTGCTGCGGTAACTCTCTGCACATTAACGACCTTGTTGATTATGTTTCGGAAAGCGGTGAAACTGCGGGACAGGCGGCGGCTCAGTGGGTTGCGGCGCAACGTTCATCTCCGATAGGCAAGAAGGTGTCGGAATGAAACAGATTATCTGCATTACCTGTCCAATTGGCTGCCGCATAATGGCGGGCGTAGTAGGCGGGAAAGACATTTTTTTTGGAAACAAGTGTCCTAAGGGAATCCACTTCGCGAAAACCGAACTGACTTCTCCGGTTCGCTCGCTTACAACCACGGTACGCACCGCGTTTCCAGGGATTCCGGTTCTGCCGGTGAAGATAGACGGTGAAATACCAAAGGGAAAGACAACGGAAATCATCTATGAATTATCAAAGATAGTAATTACGGAAAGAATCGGCATTGGCGAAACGGTCGCCGTGAATATTTCGGGAACAAGGCGCAATGTCATCGCGGCAAGCAATATGTTGAAAGAGGAAGGCCCATGATCGTTTTGCTGAATTTGCCCGGAAACCTGTTGTTTTAAAAACTGAAGTTCCCGGATAATTCTATTGCTGATTTTGGTTTCTTTGATTACCCTGATTGCCCTGGTTGCCCTGGTTGCCCTGATGACCCTGGTTACCTTGATTACCCTGATTTCCGCTGTTGCCCTGGTTACCTTGATTGCCTTGATTACCTTGATTTCCGCTGTTGCCCTGAATAACGGTTACCATTGTTGAACCGGACTTTGAAGTGTCCGCAACAGACGTTGCTATAACGTAGAGAACCGGCGCGGTTTCATTTGCTGATACCGAAAGCCGCCCGTTGGGATTTATCGTTGTTCCGTTCGCGACGCCTCCGCTTCCGTCGGGCGTTGTGCTTACTCTCCATGTTACGCTCTGGTTACTGGTTCCTGAAACCGACGCACTAAGCTGGAGCGGACTGCCCCTTTGCACCGTCTGACCGGAGGGGCTGACGGTTACGCTTATTACCGGAGGCGCGGGGATAATTACAGTGACGGAGGCGCTCCCTGATTTTGAAGGGTCTGCTGTTGATACCGCTATGACATAAAGAGCCGTAATGGTTTCGTTTGCCGATACGGCAAGCAATCCGTTCGCGTTTATGTTTGTTCCAGATGTAACGGCTCCGGTTCCGGCAGCGTTCGAGCTGACCTTCCATGTAACTGTATTTGCAGGGTTGTTGTTTCCGGTAACCGAGGCGGAGAATTGTACTGTTCCGCCCCTATTCACAGATAGGTTTGAAGGACTGACGGTTACGCTGGTTACCGTTGGCGTTACAGGAATTTCCGTAACAGGAGGATTCTCCGGCGTTGGAATTACAGGAACCGTAGGAGGAGGCGCTGGGATGATTACATTAACAACGGCGCTGCCTGTTTTTGAACGGTCTACTGTTGATGCCGCTGTAACGTAAAGAGTTGTAACAGTTTCATTGGGCGACACCGTAAGCAATCCATTGTTGTTTATATTTGTTCCCGGCGTAACGTTTCCTCTTCCGTTTGCGTTAGAGCTGACTCTCCACGTTACGGAATTGTCGGGGTTGTTGCTTCCCGTGACCGAGGCGTGGAATTGGAAGGTTCCGCCCCTTTGCACCGATAGGCTTGAGGGACTGACGGTTACTCCGGTTACCGTGGGGTGAATTATTGTGACGGCGGTACTGCTTGATTTTGAGGGGTCTATTGTTGACGCTGCTATGACATAGAGAGTTGCCGAGTTTTCATTGGGCGACACCGTAAGCAATCCGTTGTTGTTTATGCTTGTTCCCGACGCAACGGCTCCTGTCCCTGCGATGTTCGAGCTGACCCTCCATGTAACTGTATTGGCAGGGTTGTTGTTTCCGGTAACTGAAGCGTGAAACTGTAGAGTTCTGCCCCTTGTTATTGACTGGTTTATGGGATTGATAGTTACTCCGGTTACCGTGGGAACAACTACCGTCGCAGTAACACTGCTGAATTTCGACTGGTCTTCTACGGATATCGCAAAGATGTAGAGAATCCCCGCAGTCTCATTGACCGCAACAGTTAGCAATCCGTTCGCGTTTATATTTGTTCCTGATGAAACAGCTCCATTCCCTGCGGCGTTTGAACTGACTCCCCATGTTACGGCAGTGTTGGGATCGTTGGTTCCGGTAACCGCCGCAAAAAACTGCAATGTCCCGCCGCTTGATACCGACTGGTTAGAGGGGCTGACGGTTACTGCGGTTACCGTTGGAATAAGCACAAAGACGGGGACGATGCCTGATTTTGACGGGTCCGCCACGGAAGTTGCTATAACGTAAAGAGATGTCAGGCTTTCGCTTGCCGACACCGTGAGCAATCCGTTCGCGTTTATGCTTGTTCCAGATGTAACATATCCTGCTCCCGATGCGTCTGAGCTGACTCTCCACGTTACGGTAGTAATAGGATCATTTATACCCATAACCGAAGCGTAAAATTGGAGTGTTCTGCCCCTTATTACCGACTGGTTTTGAGGGCTGACGGTTACTGCGGTTACCGTGGGGATAAGCACAGAAACGGCGGTACTGCCTGACTTCGAGGGGTCTACGACGGAAGCCGCGAAAACAAATAGATACTGAGCGGGTTCATTGACCGACACCGTGAGCAATCCATTCGCGCTTATGCTTGTTCCAGATGTAACATATCCTGCTCCCGATGCGTCTGAGCTGACTCTCCACGTTACGGTATTGTCGGGGTTGTTGTTCCCTGTAACCGAAGCGTGGAACTGGAGCGTTCTGCCCCTTGTTACCGATGGGCTTTGAGCGCTGACAGTTACTCCGGTTACGGTGACGACTCTTATTTGTTTATTTGCGGATTCGTTGTTTTTTGCGGATGTTGCTATAACGTAAAGATAGCTCGAAGTTTCGTAAGGCGATACCGAAAGCACCCCGTTGGAGGAAATAGCGGTTCCGCTTGCAACTGGCCCGTTTCCGTCGCTTGTTGAACTGACCATCCATGTTATTTCCTGACCTGCCGCGCTGAACCTGAGGGTTCCTCCGGCACGTACCGATGATAAATTGCCCTCAACTCTTATGGACACAGTGTTCCAGAGCGAACTAAAAAATGAAAAACAGCCTGACGCAATTAGCCCCGTAAATATTACAAGAGCGATAAACCCGAAATGTTTGTTTGTTTTATCCATGATTTGAAATTACTCCCTGCGCAAGTATCTCGAATTGACGTAGCCTTCAACGTTTCCATATTTGATTTTCCACCATGTCCCGAAACTGGAAATAACCTCAAGGCGCGTATTCTTCGTCAATACTCTGATAATCCTGTAAGAAGTAGAAGGTCCTGTCCTGAAATTCAGCCGGTCTACGTTTACATAAGCGTGTGTCCTTCTTGTTCCGATATTTTGGATTGAGCTGCGTTTAAAAACCTGTTCCAGTTTAAAGCGGCGGAAATTTCCGTCATTTCGCAGCATTCCAGAATTTAGTACCAAGAAAATTAAGAAAAGTGATGCCAATATAGGAACCAGCGAAATAATGAGTTTTTTTAACCCTGGTTTTTTTGTTTTACGGCGTAAATATAGATGAAGGTATGTGCCTGTAGCGCAAATAACAATAATAATTAATAAAGATATCCAGTTTTTTTCAAGAAAATCGACAGATTTTACCCAGATTAATTTCAGGCCTTTTGCGCTGGTTCCGCCGGCCCCCGAAATGCTGTCTGTTCGTGTCGGTGATAAACTGCCGCCTCTTGTAGACCTGGCACCCCCTGGAGAGCCGGGAAATGAAGCGCACCCTGATATAACCAGCCCGGTTAATATTACGAAAGTAATAAATACGAAAAGTTTATTTTTGTTTGCCTTTTTCATAATTTAACAAGGGCAGGATTTGAACCTGCAACCTCCCGGTTACGAGAATGTCCCAAAATGGGATGCAAAAATTTACAAAAGACCGCTTAAATTCATTATATCGTTATATTGTAAGGAATTACAAGTGTTTTTTTGATAATACATGGTTATAGAAGACCATCGAAAATCACTGAAATTCATCAAATTTGCTTCTTAAAACTTTAGCAAGGGCAGGACTCGAACCTGCGACCTCCGGGTTATGAGCCCGACGAGCTGCCAACTGCTCTACCTTGCGCCGTATTTTAACACCCTACTGATTTTCCCTGCCTTTGTCAATAGCCGCAGGAGGTGAACCTTCGCCGGAAAACCCTTGATTCGCAGGATTTGGCGCGGATTCGTCATTGGTCCAACCGCCTTTTATTGCTAGAATTGCCGTAGCAAAAGCGGATGCGGCGAGCAGCACTGCCGCCAATGACGAAATTCCCGGTATTGTTACCATTATATTGTAAACACCGTGAATGGCTGTGGCAATAAAAACGCGGAAAAGCGCCTGTATGGGGTTGGAACGGAACATTACTGCGGCGGCTCCGACGCGGGAACCGCAGGCTCCGTGAATGGCGGCGGCAGTGACGACGCGCAATAACAGTACCCTGATGTCCGATGCCGCATAGGTCGCATTTTCAAGGATTGAGAAACCAAGCCCGACGACAAGGCCGACGGCGGTTCCCATTTTGACGGCATTGTAGGAAAGCTGGCCGGGACCAGCCGGGGGTTTTAGCTTGCTGCTTATCAAAAAGAAAATGAAAAGCATCAAAAGGCGGCTTATTTCTTCGGTAAAGGCGATGCGGACAAAAAAATCATAAAACAACGCGGCTCTGCCGGGTGTCAGCGAAACCGGCAAAAGCCCCTGTAGTATAAGGGCGGGGAAAAAAGCAGCGGCTCCAGCAAGAAGCGCGAAAAAAAATCGGTTAAGGGAAAATTGATATTTCGCTATACGGAACCAAATATACACGGCTATCACGGGAAGAGAGGAAACCAAAATTAAAATTACCAGAACCCACGAACCGTACATATATTTATATAGAAATATATCAAATTTTTGTATAAAGTAATATACATGGAAAGTATAATCCTGATCGGCCCGAAACATTCAGGCAAAACAACCGCCGGGAAAGCACTTGCGCTATTATTTTCGTGCGATTTTATCGACCTTGACGAATTGATTTTGCAAAGAACAGGAAAAAGCCCCCGTCAGCTTTTCAGCGAAAGCCCCGCAATTTTTCAAAAAGCCGAAGCTGAGGCAATTGCGGCTCTTTTCGACGCGGACGGCTCCAGCGCCAAAGGGCGGCGCGTGATTGCCTCGGGCGGCGGAATCATCGACAACGCCGAAGCGGCTGCGTTTTTTAAAAAGCCGGGCGTGACAACCGTGTACCTCAGTGTTTCCGCCGAAAACGCATGGGACAGGATCGCCGGTTCCTCCGGCGGGGAATTGCCGGCTTTTCTTAGAACTGAAAATCCCCGTGAGACCCACCGCGTTTTGCACGAACGGCGCGGGGCAGCATACTTTCAGCTTGCGGATATTGTTATCGAGGCGGAAAGAAAAACGCCGGAAGAAGTTGCCCGCGATATTTTAAACTGCTTGAATTAGCGGCGTATCTCATTGGTATTGGTTAAGAATTACCGGAGAATCGGTACAGGTCATTCAGTATCCTGTTTATTTCGTTTCCGTAATTAGGATTTTGCGACCACGCTCTGAAAACCTGATCAAATGTGTTCTTTTGCCCCAGATAACCCATTTCCGCAAGTATGTGATACCGAGGATCAATGAGTGTTCTGTTTAGAGGCGCACGGCTTGCATAGCCTTTTAAATGCTGAATATGCGCCCTAATTCCGGTACGCATATCGGAAAAACTGCCGTTCCATGGTCGCCCGTTCAAGCGCGAGCCGTTTATACTAAAACCTGCGTAGTTGTGAGTCGCCATGCGGATTCTAAGGTAATTCGTCGCGTATAGCATTTGGGCTATCGCGATGTCGAAGTTTATTCCTTCAATTCGGGCTTCTTCAATATATGTATCAATTAAGCTGCTCAATGCTGCGCGGTTTACAGAGGGGTTTTGGCGTATTACATACGCGATTGCGCCGTTTCTATTCAAGCAAGGCTGTCCGGCAATATTTCTTGACGGATGGCTGCCGATGGAATTAAATGTTTCATGAGACCGCCCGCTGTCTCTGTAAACTGGCTGTTCAGCGGCAGTACGGCGGCGGCTGTCGTCTGGGAAAAAGGCCCGTACTTCCAGATGTTCATTTAACTCCGCAAATATGCACAGTTGTGGAACTCCGTCATCAGAGAGAATATCGTAAGGTCTTGTCTCAACCTCGGCGGAAATAAGGTCAAAGAGGCCGTGTGAATTTTTCTTGAACCTTAACGGGATATTGTTTCCCTCTACCCTGAAATCAACTATAAAAATCCCTGAAGATTCTTCATTATTACGCAGAGTTCCGGCGTTGGAAGTAGAGAAGTTTATTCTCCGTGGCAATGCGCTCTGTTCTCTGTTTATTCTCAGTACCCCTCTGGTGATTTCCATTGTTCTGGGAGCGTTGTTCCGTTCGATTATTGTTATGGAAAAAGGTTTTGAGGGATAAAGAGGCAAATCTCTTAAATTTAACCCGTGATTTTCTATATCGTTGACGATGTCCCATGTAATAGGTATAAACCTGGCGTTTGAGGGCGCGGTTGGCTGAGGGGGCGGGAGCGGCGGTGGCAGTATAGGCTGCTCCGGCGGAACATTTTTGCATCCGGTAAAAACCGTGGCAAAGCACATAAAGAACGCGAGTATTAATACCGTGTGTTTTGTTTTCATAAAGAACTCCCAAAATATTTTTATTGAAGCCTGCCGCCCCAAATCCGGCAAAAGCCCAAGCTCAAGCCGGATAAATCCCTAAATCTTCGTCCCGCGCGCGGTTTCCGTCGAATTCATCCTGAAAATCCGCCGTGCGGTGAATTTCCGCAAGTTTCCGGGTCAGCTCCAAAATGTAGTCTTTACGGCTTTCATCGAGCTTCTTGAAATGGTCAATAAAAAAGTCCATCTTCTCCTGGCTTGTCATAAATCTCTTTATCCGGCCCCTGAAAAACGAAAATGTTAATAAACCCCATTGGGGATAAATATATACCACTTTGTAATATTTTTGTCAACTGGAAAAAGAAAAAATATCTTGTGCGGAAAGAAGGGTATTTGATAGAATTATGACAATGGGACCGGTTTCAAAATCCGGCTAATTTTGGAAAAGCCTCAATATATAGGAAAAATATTTGGACGAAAATACTGTATTAAGCCAAAGAATCGGTGAAATTCGCAAGGCTCTGGGGTTAACCCAGGCAGAATTCGCAAACGATCTAAAAATAAGTCAAACTCACGCAAGCGCAATGGAAATGGGAAGCCGAAAAATACCTGAACGTATTGTCAAGATTATCTGCTTTACCTACAAGGTAAACGAAAGCTGGTTTAAAACCGGCAGGGGGGATATGTTCAAGAAGGGCCGTGATCACAAGCTGGAAGAGGTTATTAAAAATTTCAATAAACTTGACGAACTTTTACAGGATTACGTTCTTAAACAAACCCGTCTTGCCCTTGAATACCAAGAAGCAAAAGACAGGAAAAACTGAAAATCCTGCAAATCAGCGGCTGCTCTCATAATGAGCGGCGGCGCGGGGCTTGACAAAAGTATCCGGCGCTATTCTGTACTTGTATAAAATTCCGTTAAAGTGTATAATCCGATATAATGATTGACAGGGTTTTGATAGATTCGCTAAATCTTAAATCTCGCGATTTTGCCATTAGGTGGAAAGATCGGCTCCGTAACGTCGAGCAGTTAAAGCACTATCAGGCGCTTGACGATGAAAAGCTGATCGAGGAGAGCAAGCCCTGTTTCCCCCTGCTGTCGCGGACATTGGACAGGGGGCTTGACCGCTCGCTTGTAGAGGACTTTTTTGTAAAAGTTGGGAAGGAGCGTATGCGCGGCGGTTTCCCCGTTTCCGAGGTGGTTTATGCGTTAAGCATCTCTCAAGATGTAGTTATTGAGTTCCTGATGACCGAGTTCGCGCCGGACAACCCGATGCGGATGTATCAGTCTATGGGCGCACTTACGAGAATTGCGGAATTTTTCCTTTTGGGCAGTTTCTACGTAACTAAGGGTTTTCTTGAAGAAATGTATACGAGCATGAAGCATCACGACAAGGTTTCCGAAGAACTCCTTAAAAAATATTTTAAGGACGATTTCTTTTTTAAATAGGGATTACATATGAATGCGATGGACATAAAAACAATTTTCACTCTAACGCTATTCAACACTGAGATTCCGATTACCGAAACGGTTATTGTCTCTTGGGCTGTTATGTTCATTATTATCGTCGGGTCCCTCCTTCTTACCCGCAGGCTGAAAACGATTCCCACGGGGTCTCAGGCGATTTTGGAAATTGGGGTGGAATTTCTTAACAATTTTGCCAAAAATCAGTTTGGCCGTTTTTCTAAATATCTGGGCTACTATGTGGGAACCTTGTTCCTTTTTTTACTTCTGAGCAATTTGATGGGGATTCTTTCCCCCGTGGAAGTGAATGCATTTGGCTTTGAGTTTACCCCGCCCTTTTTAATCAGGCCCCCGACCAGGGACCTTAACGTTACGGCGGCGTTCGGGGTAATTACTATTCTGATGACGATAGTCTTCGGTTTCGCGGCACGGGGTTTTGGCGGATGGTTCAAACGTCTGCTCTATCCCGTTCCTGTAATGCTTCCATTCAATTTATTGGATTACGTTACACGGCTTCTATCTCTGTCCCTGCGGCTCTATGGGAATATGCTGGGCGGCCTTGTAATGATGTACCTTATCGAAGGACTGCTCCCGGCTTTGCTTCCGCCGATTGCGGCGCTGTA
>JGI24698J34947_10001696_pt1 | contig 11774 bp, 6 predicted proteins | sample TergutMp193P3_FD_34947 | JGI IMG/M metagenome (IMG submission 34947)
CGTTCGCCTGTAACGGGTCTTTTTTATAAGCGGCGGCAAGACGGCTTTCATGTTCCGCGAGAAAAGCCTCCGGGTCCAGCGCNCCGAAAAAGGCGGGCTTCTCCCGCAGATCGCGGTCAAACAGCGTGGGGCTGGTCATCGACCGCCANCTGGTCCCNTCGTCAAGCCCCCATATCGTTACCCGGCCCAAAACATCCGCGTGTTCGCGGAAAANGGCAAAGAGCCGCGCATACACGGCGCCCTGTATAAGGGCCTGTTCCGCCGTAAGCCGGAAACTCGCGCCGGCCTGTACGTCCAGTTCGGTAACGCTCACCTGTACGCCTAACGAGGCAAAACGTTTCAGCGAAGCGGCGACATTTTCCAGGTCTACGCCCACGCGGTAGTGCCCCTGCATACCGATACCGTCAATAAGGGGCCTGCCCAATACGTCGGGATTCTGTTCGTTAATTTCTTTAACCATGTGGTATACGGCCAGGGCCTTGTTCGGGTTGTCAAGATTGTAGTCGTTGTAGTACAGCAGCGCGTCCGGGTCGGCTTCCCGCGCCGCCCTGAACACGATGGCGATATACTCCTCCCCTATGGCATTGTACCATGGGGCCCGCCGCAGCGCCGCCTTCCAATTCTGCGGAGTTGTTGGATTGTCGATAATCGCCTCATTCAGCGCGTCCCATGACACTACCCTGCCCCGGAAATGGGCGGCTACGGTTTGGGCATGGCCCACCATGTTCTCGATTGCTTCATCGCGGCTAATGCCCTCGCGGTTTATCCATGCGGGGGACTGCTGATGCCACGCCAGAGTATGGCCGTGTACTTTCATCCCCGCTTCCAGAGCCGCGTTGACCAATTCGTCCGCAACGTCAAAGGTAAATACCCCTTTCTCCCTTTGCAGGTAAATGGGCTTCATGGCGTTTTCCGCCGTTACTATATCAAAATGTTTTTTGAGTAGATCAAAACGCTCAGTGCCCAGGTCCCGGGGCGAAATAACATTGCCCACGGGAAAGAAGGAACGGTAACGCTCTTTGAGTATATTCGCGGTAGCGGACACATGCTCAACAGGCGCATCCACGCCGCCGTCCTCCTCCCGTATCGCCCTCGCGTCAACTCGCGCGTATGACAGGAGGAGTAAAACAACTAAAAACCGCTTCATTAGGGCTCTACGTATTTCTCAGCCCGTTCCTGACGGATAAGTTCCGCGCCGGAGGCCAGCCAGTCGGCGACATTTCTGTCCCATATGCGGTCAAAATCCGCTTCCGGCGCAATGATCGACTGCACGACAAAGGCCTTGGACCTGTCCTGCAGTGTCTGGGCCAGCGAGCCCGCCGCCGTCAGAGGCGACGAAGGGACAACAATCGGGCTGGGCCGGGCATTGGTCAAGGCGATATTGTACGCGTTCAGGATCATCTCCGGCGGCCATGGATAGGCGGTTGTCAGCGCCCTGATGCTTTCCTCCTCGGTTTCCAGGAAGATGCCGTTCATTATCGGGGTATAGTCGATATTCTGCGCGCTGTTCTGTATCCAACCATCGCCGGCCGATGGGTTAAGTTTTGGTACGCCGTCAATCAATTCGTGTACAATCCCCTCCGGCCCGGTCTGGATAAAATGGTAGTTCTCGTATTTGGCAAGCCAGTTGAGATAGCGCATTGCCGCGTCGGGATTTTTCGACGCCTTCGGGATAAAGTAATTGACCCCGGCCGGGTCGTAGGCAATTTTGTGGGTAATGCCGTCCGAGCTGGTCATGCAGTCAAGGGCGATCCACTCGGCATCGGGGACATTCTTGCGCAAGTCGGAAAGCAGGCGATCGCTCTCGCGGAAAATCTGATCCCAGTTGTGACCGAAAGAGCCGACCACGCCGAGGCGGATCTGGTCATTCAAAATAACATCATCGCGGTACAGGGGGAAGTCCCGGTCAATCAACCCCGCGTTGAACATCTTGTTGAGGAAACGGACGCCTTCCTTGTAGTTGGGGATCAGGTTGTAACGCTCAACAACGCTGTCAATCCACCGATCTTTGAAGGGAACTGCCGGATCGATAAACGATTCCAGAATGTTCCCCGCCGACCAGCGCACGTCTTCGTTCATAATGTAGGGGATAACCCGGCCCGTTCCACCCGGATCCCGTTCCTTAAAGGCGACCAGGGCATTGTAATATTCCTGGGTGGTTTTGGGAACCGGCATGCCCAGCTTATCCAGCCAGTCTTTGCGCATAAAGGTATTGAGCCGCGCGATATTCATGCGCCGCGCGGGCATGGAGAACACCTGGCCGGTCTTGACATTCATGTTCCGGCGGATAAAGTCCCTGCCGGGCAGCGCCTGATCGGGGCCAAGGAACTCTTTGAGATCTTTGAGGGTGGTGTCAATATACGGGCCTACGTCGAACAACCCCCCCAGTTCGGCCCATTTGGTAATATTGTCGATACTGTAGGTAATGCACACGTCGGGGGGAGTCCCCGCCGCCATCAGGTTGACCAGAGACGCGTCTTCCGAAGCGCGGGGTATGGGTTCAAATACGACAATAATATTTTCATCTTCCAGCACTTTTTTCTGAATCCACTGGGTCCATTTATTCCTGGTCGGGTTGGTTCTGCCGCCGTCCGTACCGCGGTCATACACTTCCACCTTGATCTTGATCTGCCCGCCGTCCCTCGATTCACAGCTTCCCCCCATAATAAGCGCCAGCGCGCATAACACCGCACATACTAAAAACCGTTTTCTCATTACATTCCCCTTTGAAGATAAAATAAAACTAACCCTTTACCGAACCAACGGTAACGCCGTGGATAAAGTAGCGCTGTAACCAGGGATATACCACCAAAATCGGCGCCGTAGCGATAATAACCGCCGCGGCCTTTATGCCCTCGTTGGCTGCCGGAATACCGCCGGCAATACCTTCCTGCGCGGCGATTTCTATTGAAGAAAGGTTGTTGATAATATTGTACAGTTTGAGCTGTATGGGATGGAACTGAGTCGCGGATGTAAGAAACATCAGCGCGTCGGAAAAGCCGTTCCAGCGGCCTACAGCGTAAAACAGGGCCAGTGTAGCCATTACCGCTCCCGACAGCGGCAGGTAGATCCTTATCAGTACGGTAAAGGGGTTCGCCCCGTCCAGCTCCGCCGATTCCCGCAGGCTGTCCGGCACGGAATAAAAAAAGCTGCGCAGGATGATCATGTTGAACACCGAAAGGGCGCCCGGCAGGATCAGCACCAGGGGGTTGTTCAGCAGGCCAAGGTTTTTCATCAAAATATAGTTCGGTATGATACCCGCGTTAAAATACATGGTAAAAATGATCAATGTATTGAGGATTCCCTTTCCCTTGAGGTTGTCGTAGATCAGGGGGAAGGCGCAGAGCGCGGTTATGGCCAGCGACAGCAGCGTACAGACAACGGTGAGGAACGCCGTCCAGACCATGGAGCGGGAAAAAGCCGGGTCCAGAAACACATAGGCGTAGGAATCTGCCGTGGGATTCACCGGCAACAGGGAAACCTTCCCGTTGATAATCGCCTGGGGATCGCTTAAGGAACGGGCCAGTATGTTCAGCATGGGAAACAGACAAACCGCTATTACAAACAGGTAAAAATAGGCAACCAGCAGGTCGCCGCCTCTTCTTGAAGTTGTACCGATCATGGTGACCTCCTACCAAACGCCCCGTTCGCCGGCTCTTTTCGCTATAGCGTTGGCGGCGATGAGGAAAATAACGCAGACTACGGACTGGAACAGCCCGATGGCGGCGGTCAGCTCGAACTGGCCCGCCGTGATACCGACACGGTACACCATGGTACTGATCACGTCCGCCACATCCTGTACCGGGGCATTCCTCAGGGCGTAGGGGCGGTCGAACTCGCTGCCCAAAATGCGGCCCAGATTCATAATCAGCAATACCACGATGGTGGAGCGGATGCCCGGCAGGGTAACGTGCCATATCTTGCCCCACCGGTTTGCGCCGTCAACCTCGGCGGCTTCGTACAGTTCCGGGTTAATGCCGGTAATTGCCGCCAGATAGATAATGGTGCCCCATCCCATTTCTTTCCACACGCCCAGGCCGATATAGGTGCCGATCCACTTCCCCTTATCCATCAGGAAGTCAATCGGCCCAATGCCCATTTTTCCGAGCATGATGTTGATAACGCCGCTGCCGGGGGCAAAAAGCTGTACCGCCATACTGGCGATAATGATCCACGACAGGAAGTGCGGCAGGTATATGACCGTCTGCGCCAATTTCTTGTAGTACTTGAAGGGAAGCTCGTTTAACAAAATGGCAAGGATAATCGGCGCGGGGAAACCCATGATAAGGTCAAGGATATTGAGGAGCAGGGTATTGCGCAGGGCAAGATAAAATTGCCGATCCTGGAACGTCTTTGCAAACCATTTAAATAAATTACTTTTCAATTTGGAAATGTTTACTTTTAATGTCTTGTCTACCGCCGCGGTTCCGGTGACCGTTATGGATCCCGTGAGATTATCAGCGCCATAAGTAGCTGTTCTTTCAGACCTTACCGAGACAGAAACGGGCTCTCCGATTTCGACGGGTTCACTGGTGATACTGCCGCTATACCCTGCCCTGGTTACGGTTACGGTAATGGCGCTGCCGTCGTCTTCGGCCTGCAAACGGTAAGTCGCTTTGGTTGCCCCGTCAATAGGTACCGACGTTCCTTCACTTACACGATTCCATTGGTAACTGGGGGCGCCCACCCAGGGCGATTCCGACACGCCCTTCTTGAAGAAGTTGTATTCCTTGAAAGCGATAACGATATTTGCCATGGGGACATATTTGAACACCGCGAAGTAAACCATCGGCAAGACCAGCATCACGTACAGCATCCACGTACGCTGTAAATATTGGCTCCGCTTAAACAAACTCAGCGTCCGCCNGATTATATTATTTCCCATAAAAACATAATATAGGATAAATTGTCACTGCACAAGANCAATGTGGGGNATTGATTCGAGAAAAAAACAAGAAACAAGGTATAAATTACAGGTTAGAACTTTTTGGGGAGACTGTGCGAAGGGGGGAAACCCTTGATCAGTTTGAACTGTTTGTAGAAGTGGGACATATCGATAAAGCCGCACGCCTCGGCAATGTTCCCAACCTTGTACTCGCCGCTGGAAAGCATATTCTCGGCGTTTTTTATGCGGAGTTGTATCAGATAACGGTTAAGACTGACCCCCACCTCCCGCCGGAACAGCAGCCCGAAGTAGGTGGGGTTCAGGCCGACCATTTTCGCCATCATTTTAACGGTGATACGCTCGGCATAATGCGCCGCCATGTAGCGGATAACCTTGGTAATACGCGAATCCCGGGCGCCCGTATCATCTTTGAAGATAACCAACTCCATAAAACGGTGGAGAATCTGTAAAAACAGGCCCCGGCACTTAATGAGATAGCCGGGTTGTTTGTTCAGCCATGAAAAAGACATATCGTGGAACATATGAATAATGTCCTCGTGACGGCCCGGCAGGGAACATACCGGAAAGGGCAGGCTGATGGACTGATTCCGGGTATTGCGCAGATCAAAATCGACCGAAAAACAGTGCATCAACCGGTCGGGAAGGGTAATGCCCCTGCGGCTGGCGTCCCGTGGAAGGACCAGCAGATTACCCTGCGTCAGATTGAGGGGTTTGCCGTTTATGGTATAGCGGGCCTCCCCCTGGATAAGGTAGGTAAGGTTGTAGGCGTCCAACTCCTGCTCGGGTATCTCCCATGCCGGAGTGCATTTTTGAAAAACAACATGGCGGATATACGGAATCAGGTCATCGTCAACGGCTGAGGACATACTGATGAGTATACCACATCTGTAAAGCCGTGTTATACTGGCGCTATGCCATTGAAAGTCTCTCCATTGACAGGCGGCGGCATGGTTATACAGCAGGGAGCCGCCGTCCCCATCCGGGGGCAGGCCGCGCCGGGAGCGGAAATTACCGTGTCGTTTCTCGGTAAAACATACCGCGCCACGGCGGACTTAAGCGGCGCGTGGCGGCTGTCGCTGGACAGCAACGCCTGCGGCGGCCCCTACGCCATGGAAATAGCCGACGGCGCTGAAAGGCTCCTCCTGGATGACGTTTATGTGGGCGACGTATGGCTATGCTCCGGCCAGTCCAACATGGAAATGCCCATGCAGCGCCTCAAAGACGACTTTCCCGAAGAATGGGAGCCGCCGGTTAACGGCCTTATCCGCCAGTTTAAGGTTCCCCAGGAATGGGAATTTTCCGGCCCCCGGATGGAGCTTTCCGGCGGATGCTGGAAGGCGGCCAATGCCGAAACCCTCAATGAATTTTCGGGAACCGCGTGGTTTTTCGCGCGGGCGCTCTACGAAAAACACCCCATGCCTATCGGCCTTATCAACGCCGCGTGGGGCGGCACTCCGATTGAATCGTGGATGAGCGCCGAGGCCCTTGCCGCCTTCCCCGCCAAAGCGGAAGCCGCTCCCGCAAATACAACCGAGGCGATAAAGGAATGGGAAATAAATCTCGCGCATGAGGATTTGGGCCTTCCCCACAACTGGCAAAACCCCCAAACGGATATTTCCGAATGGGATGACATAAACCTGCCCGGCGATTTCGCCGCCGCCGCTCTTGCGGACTTCTGCGGCGTACTATGGCTGGCGAAAGACTTTGAAGCTCCGGCATCTTTCGCGTCGCAAAAGGTCAAAATCTGGCTCGGCACCATCGTAGACGCCGACACCGTGTATATAAACGGCGTTGAAGTTGGCAATACAACCTACCGCTATCCGCCGCGCAAATACCACGTATCCCGCACGGGCGCGGGATCGCTTAAAAAGGGAAAAAACCGCATCGTCATTAGAGTTACGTGTAACAACGGCGAAGGCGGAATCACCGGTGACAAGCCTTTCCGTATATTTACGGATAACGAATCGGTAGAACTTGCGGGAACATGGAAATACAGGATCGGAGCCGTCGCGGCGCAACGCCCCCAGGAATATTTCCATCAGCGCCGGCCAACGGGCAATTTCAACGCCATGATCGCCCCCGTGCAGGACTACCCCTGCAAAGGCGTCATCTGGTATCAGGGCGAATCAAACGACCCAAACCCGCACGAATACGCCGCGCTGTTTACCGCGCTGATCAATGACTGGCGCGGCAGGCAGAACGGCCCCGGCGGATTGGAGAGCCCCCTCCCCTTTTTATTTGTACAACTGCCCATCTTCGGCAAACCGGAAGATAACAACGAGACGAGTTCATGGGCGGTTATCCGCGAGGCGCAGCGTTGCGCCCTGTCCCTCCCCGCGACCGGCATGGCCGCCGGCCTTGATCTGGGCGAATGGAACGATCTGCACCCCCTCAACAAAAAAGGCATAGGCCGCCGCCTGGCCATGGCCGCTGAAAAAGTCGTATTCAACCAACCCAACGCCGCCCCCGGCCCGCTGGCCCGCGCCGTCGAGCGGCAAGGCAACCGGCTCTTGATAACCTTCGACAACTGCGGCAAAGGGCTTACCGCGGACGGGAACCCTTACGTCAGCATCGTCGCCGAAGGGGGCGTTTTTCGCCTGCCGGCGGACATAGACGGCCCCGATTGTATAGCGATAGATATCTCCACGGTTAAAAATCCCCAAAAGGTATTGTACGCGTGGGCAAATAACCCCCGCGACCGGCAATTATTCAACGCCGACGGGCTGCCGGCAATCCCGTTTCGGATGTATATAGAGGGCTTGACATTCCCTAAAGATATATGAGGGAATAGTGTAAGGGGAATATGCGCAATAGGAAATGGGCGCTAAAATGGGAACTCCACAACCAAGAATTTTTGCGGTGATTATCGCCGGCGTCATTGGAATCATCGCTTTGGGGAACGTAGCGGTCGTCTGGTTTTTGACGCGCGACGCAAGCGGCCCCGTAAAGGACTATGCGCCGGTCATATTGGCGATCTGCATCATAACGCCGCTTTTGAGCGCGACGGCGGCCTTCTTTGCCGCCTTTTTCTTTAAGCGCCCCCGTGAAAAACTGAAAAATATTCCCTTTGACCTGCATGAGCTGTTTACNGANTGCCGCGCGCTCATCGCGGCGAAAGCCGCCGAAAAGGGCATTATACTGCACTTCTACGCCGAACCGGCCATCAGCAAAATGCCGTTAGGCGATCCCGACCGGCTGCGCAAAGCGCTGGTGAACCTCCTGTCCAACGCCGTCAAGTATACCAATACCGGCATGGTTAAACTCCACTCGGCAATAAAGGAGACGCGGCCTGATAAACGGCGGGAAAAATACATCACCATATATTTTGAAGTAAAAGACTCAGGCGTCGGCATGACGGGCGAACAGATAAAAAAAATATTAACCGAGGATGAATTTGAAACCAAAAATATCGTGGAAGTGATGGGCGGAAAACTGATGGTTGAAAGCACCCCCGGACTCGGCAGCAAGTTCAGTTTTGATCTGACGTTTAGGACGATAGATATGCCCGCCGCCGATACGGCGGACAGCGACAGGGCGGAAAAAGAAAAACCCATTGACGAGTTTGAAATGCCCGCATTCGAGGGAGAAGTTCTGTTATGCGAAGATAACGCCCTGAACCAGCAGATTGTCTGCGAGCATCTGTCGCGGGTGGGGCTTAAAACCACCGTGGCGGAGAACGGTAAAATCGGCGTGGAGATGGTACAGGATCGTGTCCAAAAAAGAGAAAAGCCGTTTGATCTGATATTTATGGATATGCACATGCCCGTGATGGACGGACTTGAGGCGGCCTCAAAAATTTTCGCTCTTAACACGGGCGTTCCCATAGTGTCGATGACGGCTAACATTATGTCCAACGATCTGGAAATATACCGGATGAGCGGTATGTACGACTATGTAGGCAAGCCGTTCACATCCCAGCAGTTGTGGCGCTGCCTCAGCAAGTATTTTAAGCCGGTAAGCCGGCAAACGGCAGGCCAGTTTACATCGGCTACCCCCCGTATACAGATGGAAAACGAACTGCGCAAAAAGATAGTAACCCATTTCGTGAAAGATAACCGGAACAAGTTTGCCGAGATCACGGACGCCATCAGTGCGGGCGACATCAAGCTGGCGCACCGGCTGACGCATACCCTAAAGGGCAGCGCGGCCCAGGCGGGTAAAATCCTGCTGCAGCAGGCCGCCACGGAAGTCGAACAACGGCTTAAAGACGAACAGAACCGCGTTACCCCGCAGCAAATGGCAGCGCTTGAAGCGGAACTGAACGCGGCGCTGGCGGAACTTGCGCCGTTAGCAGAAGAGTTCTCCTTTACGGAGAAAAGGATATAAGGATGCGTAAATTTATTGTTTTCTCCGCCGCGTTGTTTGTGCTCATTCTCGTAGCGGGAAGTACGGCGTTTATATCTTCCATGCGGCAGATTATACGGACAAACAAGAGCAGCGAATTGTCCCAACTGCTGGAAATTGAACGGCTCAAACTGGAAGTATCCGTAAACAGCGAAATCTCCATCGCGCTTAAAATGGCGAATTCGCCGTTAATCAGGCGCTATTTTGCCAACCCTGCCGATCCGGACCTGGAAAAAATGGCCTTTGAAGAATTAGCCGCCTACCGCAAAGCCTTTGCGTCAAACTCGGTTTTTTGGATAAAAGATTCTGACAAAATATTTTACTCTGACAACCATGCGGTCTATACGCTTGATCCGGCAAACCCGGATGATTATTGGTACCACATGACCCTGTACGAAACAGATGTGTACAACTTCAATATTAACTATAACCCCGACCTTAACACAACCAACCTATGGATTAACGCGCCGGTATATGATGACAACCACAAACCGGTCGGAATAGTGGGGTCCGGCCTTGAGATATCGGCGTTTATCAACGCGGTTTACCAGGGCTATACGGGCAAGGCGGACATTTACTTTTTTAACGCCGCCGGGGAAATCACCGGCGCCAAAGATGTCGCGCTGGTAGCCTCGAAAAGAAATATCGAGGAAGCGTTAGGCGGCGGCGCAAACGGCGTGAACATTATCGCCGGCGCGAAAAATCTCAGTCCCGGCGAAACGATGACGCTGGATTCATCGTTGGGGAAAATCGGCCTGGGCACGCTTCCGCTGCTGGAATGGTATTCCGCAGCCGTTTTGCCGGACAGCATAGACGATTACAACAACGCCATAATGGTGTTATTTCTGGTAATGCTTATGGCATTGGCGCTGGTTTTTATCATATTCAATGTTTTTATTGCCGGGCTGCTTAAACCATTGCGGAAATCAATGGAGGAAGCGGAAGCCGCCAGCCGGGCAAAATCCGCCTTCCTTGCGAATATGAGCCATGAAATACGCACCCCCATGAACAGCATCATCGGATTTTCAGAGCTGGCCATGGATGATGAAATCCCCCCCAAAACCAGGGAATATCTGGAAAAAATTCTGGAAAACGCGGGCGGGCTTTTACATATTATCAATGACGTTCTTGATATATCCAAAGTTGAATCCGGCAAAATGGAACTGGAGTGCATTCCTTTTAATATACACGATCTGTTCGCAAGCTGCCGGACGCTCATCATGCCGATGGCCGTTGAAAAGGGCCTTATGCTGTACTTTTACGCCGAGCCGTCCATAGGCAAACGGCCGCTGGGCGACCCGATCCGGCTGCGCCAGGTACTGGTAAACCTCCTGTCCAACGCCGTCAAATTTACCAATGCCGGTACGGTCAAATTGCAGGCGGCGATAATAGAAAGGGATGAAAAAACCATCACCATGCATTTTGAAGTGCGGGACAGCGGTATCGGCATGACGGGCGAACAGATTAAAAAAATATTTGAACCGTTTACCCAGGCGGAAACAGGCACGACGCGCCAGTACGGCGGAACCGGACTTGGCCTTCCCATCACCAAAAACATCGTGGAACTGATGGGCGGAACGCTGCTGGTTGAAAGCACTCCCGGAATCGGCAGCAAGTTCAGTTTCGATCTGACCTTTGATACGATAGACGTGACCGACGACGAACTGTTCAAGAGAAAAATGATATTCAACGAGCGTGAAAAACCCATATTTGAAGGCGAAATTCTGTTATGCGAAGATAACGCCATGAACCAGCAGGTTATCTGCGAACATCTGGCAAGGGTGGGCCTTAAAACCGCCGTGGCGGAGAACGGTAAAATCGGCGTGGAGATGGTTCAACGCCGCATGAATAATGATGAAAAACAATTTGATTTGATTTTTATGGATATGCACATGCCCGTGATGGACGGACTTGAGGCGGCCTCAAAAATTTTAGCTCTTAACACGGGAATTCCCATCGTGGCGATGACGGCTAACATTATGGCCAACGACCGGGAGATATACCGGAAAAGCGGTATGCGCGACTGTGTGGGTAAGCCGTTTACCTCCCAGGAACTGTGGCACTGTTTGATGAAATACCTCCATCCCGTAAGCTGGCAGTCCGTGGCGCAGACCGGGGATACCACTGATACGGCCCACCAAATTGATATCCAAACGGACGCCCAACAGGTGCTTCAAATGCTGTTTGTAAAAAACAACCTGTATAAATTTGCTGAAATCGCCAACGCGCTGAAAGCGGACGATATAACGCTGGCGCACCGGCTGGCGCACACCCTAAAGGGCAACGCGGGCCAGATTGGGAAACCCGCCCTGCAGCGTATCGCCGCGGAAGTCGAACGGCAGCTTAAGGAGGGGAAAAACCTGGTTACCGGGGAACAACTGGGGGTTCTCGAAACTGAACTGGCGGCGGTTTTGCAGGAACTTACCCCCCTGCTTAACCTTAACCAACCTCCCCCGTTAGCGGCGGCTCAAGACAGCCGTGAATGGCTGGACGCGGGGGCCGCGCGGGAACTGCTTGAGAGGCT
>JGI24698J34947_10001697_pt1 | contig 11772 bp, 13 predicted proteins | sample TergutMp193P3_FD_34947 | JGI IMG/M metagenome (IMG submission 34947)
ACGGTGCTGCTCTGGCTTGAGGACAACGATGAGGAATGGGAAAAAACAATCAGCGAAAACAAGTGCGCCTTTTTCCCCGTATGCGGCAAAGACACGGACGATATCGCGGGCGTGCTTAAAGCCCGCGATTACCTGAGCCTCAAAGATCGCCGCCGCGAAGCCGTTATGGCAAAGGCCGTAAAGCCCGCCCAGCTTGTCCCCATCACGGTAAGAACCGATGTACTTTTCGAGCGGATGAAAAAGAACCGGAATCATTTCGCGGTGGTACTGGACGAACACGGCGGAATGATGGGAATTGTCACGATGAAGGATCTTCTGGAAGAGCTGGTCGGAAACCTTAACGACGACATCTCCAGCCCGCCGGAACTACCCCTGATCAAAAAGACCGGCCTTGAAACATGGATTGTCAACGGCGCGATTTCGCTTGACAAGGCCGCCCAGGAATTCGGCGTTCCACTACCCGTGGACCGTTACGATACCTTCTCGGGCTTTGTATTCAGCCTCCTCGGCGGGATTCCCGAAGACGGCAGTCAGGCGGAACTGGAAGATGGGGAGCTTAAGATAAAGGTCTTGGTTGTTCGCGAACACCGGCTGGAAAAGGCGCTGGTGCGGGTCAGGAAAGGCACGCAGAGTCCCGGATGAGTCACCGGGGAGTCAGCAGTGTGTTCAAATGAAGAAAGAACTCCCGTACATCATGGGAGTCACATGAACACATACGGAGCATAACGCGGCCGTGGCAGGTCACTTTCTTTTGCCCATTAAAAGCATAAGATGTTTTGGCGAGGCATCTTTGCCCATAACAAGCGACGCAGTCGTTCAATGCGTAAAAGATACGTTCCGCAAGCGGCGGGTCGCTTTTTGTTATTTCAGCAAGAATTTCTTCCATATTGTCGGCTTTACGATGCCATGTTTCCGGCTTGCCGCCAGTAACGATATACCAGCCAAAATTTTGTGACGATTCCGCACCTGATACATTAACCATGTATGAAATACCGAAATCAGAGGCGACATAGGTAATCTTTCCGCCGTTTTTGTCAACCATACGTTTGAATTTCACCGGGCGGAGAGACATTATGAAGTTATCCATTTTGATTATTTCGTCCCTGCATTCCTGCGGCAGCCCGGACATAACGCTCTCGAATGTGGGTTTTGGCCGTTCTCCATTAATAGGCTGAGGTTTGATTATTTCAAAGTTGCCGCGCACAACAGGAGCTTTTTCGTCAAACTCTGTTACGGTGATGTTTTTTATATTGAGCGTAGACAGTTTGGAGACGGCGAGTTTGATTGAGAAACCGTCTGTATTCTGCTCTTTCAGGGTCTTCACTCTCATATAAGCCTGTTTACGTGAATAGAACCGTTCCTCACCGTTGATGAGAATCTGCATTTCATCGAAGTTATACGTTACCGAAATATCGACATACTGAGTAAAGGGCAGGCTGTTGTTATATGAATTATGATCCTGGTTTGGCTTACCGGAAGGTTTGGCTATATCTTCGATTTTTCGGTTGTCCTGCCACGGCGAAGCGAAGGTTATATGCCCTCCCCCAATAAGCATGATGAACAAAGGAAAATCAAGCCTTACGGTCATGTCTACACGAAACGGCAGATGATAGGTTCCGGGTAATGACACATAATGTTTTCTGTAACTGTCGCCATACAGATTAAAAGCGTTCGACGTGATCGAATGGGTTGTCCAAAGGTCGAGCGTTCGGCCTGTTCTTTTTACTTTTGCCTCGCCATACGGCGTCAATTCTGCCAGATCAATATTGTGTTTTTTCATTTATCAATTCTCCTTTGTCAGAACCATTGTTTTTAATGCTTTCCCGACACCGCCATGTTTACAATCATCAGTTATATATTGTGCTATCTCTTTTAATTCGTTGCACGCATTGCCCATCGCAATTCCTAAATTCACTGTTTTTAGAGCGGATATATCATTGATACTGTCACCAATGGCTATGCTATTCACCAATAATATTCCGGTCTCGTTTAATATCAGTTTTATCCCGTTCGATTTATTCTCCCCTTTTATTATCCCTTCATAATAATCGGAAAATGAATTAAGCTGGAAATAATCTTCAAGAAGATATCTTTCTTCCATCGTTGGTTCTCCTTCAATTGTCAGCTTTGTTATTTTTACTCCATGATATTTATTGGAAAAATCATTCTCATCGTTAATCGAAGTCACTTCTCCAGCAAAAAGAGTAGGATCGATATTATTAATTCCGTATATGTTTGCCTCCCCTTCAAAAACACACCATTTCTTATTGTATAAATAATATCTACAAACTGATACAAGTATTTTTTCGTCGATCCATTTGTGGTATATGGTTTTCCCTTTCAACTGTACGTGGGTTCCACTTCCCATAATCATACCGTCTATATACGCAGCCTCTTTCAGAATAACAGGAATATTTGAAAAAGCGCGTCCGGTATTAAGAAAAAAAAGATGACCATGGTCTTTGGAAATTTTTATTTGCTCAATGTCCTCGTCAAATGGGCCTTCGTTATTTGAAATCAATGTTCCGTCTATATCCAGGAAAATTGCCTTAGGTTCTTTTTTCATTTTTTCTCCGTTATTGAAAGTGCCTCCGAAACCACACTTTCGGGATAACCTTCAATTTCCAGCAGTCTGATAGCGTTGCGGTTTTTTAACTTTCCCTGTTTTATCAAATAATCAAAATAAAGCCTGTTTTGTTCTATTTGTTCGCAAAAGTGGTATAAATCGTATTCTCCGGCAAGCAAATCGGCAAGTTCGATGTCGTGCGTTGAAGCGAACACCATATTGCCATTTACCGCAAGCGCCGACAATACCGCTTTACTTGCTGCGATGCGTTCGAGCGTATTTGTTCCTTTGTAAATTTCATCAAGTATAAAAAGGTTATATCCGCTTTGATGTGCTTTTTCCAGCATATCTTTAACAGTCATTACTTCCTTCATGTAGAAACTTTGTGATTCCAATAAATTATCGTGCAGATTAATTGCCGAATGTATCTTCATACGCCGACCGCTGAAACTTCGGGCAAAACACATGTCAAGAGTACTGGCGCATAACATATTAAGCGCTATTGTTCGGATAAAGGTGGTTTTGCCAGACATATTTGAACCGGTAAGTAAAACTGATCTCCCGTTGGTGTTGAGTGTATTGGGTATGCAATGTTCAATGAGCGGATGATATATGTCTGTTGTTTGTAAACCCTCCTCTGTCCATTGCGGCTTACAATACCAGGGAAAATCTTCCTGCATACGCGCAACCGACTGTAGCATATCAATGTATCCCACGTATGCGAAAATCGCTTCGATATCCGGCTTTTTTTCTTCCAATAGCTGGAATGAACGGAAAAGAACATTGGGCTCAACCAGAAAAAAAATACTTATTAATTCTTTGACTGCCAACAATAAAACCGCCGCATCGTTTTCAATTTTGTCATCATATTTGAAGTATGACAGGAAACCAACAAGCCGTTGAATTGATTGCAAACGATTTTTTATATCGGGATGAATTGTAACAAAAGCTGTTTCAGAAGATAATTTTCTCGCGATAAATACCAATTTGAAAAACTGGGGAACAGAATGCAGGTAGGATGATAGTGTTATTCTGTTACGATAATGAAGTATCATGTTAATGATAAAGAAACCTGCCGTGAAAATAATCCAGATTTCTTTTGAAAAAAAGATAAAAACCGCAATGAACAATAGCGGCATTAATTGCAGCATTTTCAGGACTTTCCCCATTACAGGGGACAGCACAGGGTGATCATCGTGAAACAATGAACAGATATAGTAGGCGTTCTCATGTGCCAGTTTGGAAAGAATTTTTTGGCTGCGCTCAACCAATTCCTTGTGGTTTTTAAGGTACTGGAGGACACTGTCGCTTCCTGCTATTTCAGATTCGAGGGGAATACGCCTCAAACGGTCGTACATATATTGCTGCCCAACGCACGAGAATGTTTTGTTTATTCGAAAGAAAAAATCATCAAAATTCAAATCTGTACATGTCTGTTCTGTCAATATCTGAAAGACGTGGTTTATATCATTATTTTCGAAATACCACTTTATTTTAACAAGGTCAAAAACAGGCAATACGGGTTTCTTTTTGAAGAAGCTGAACAATAGTTTAAATCGATTCATGTAATCCATAATGTCACATATACAGCCGCTCCAACAGCCTGACACCCGTCTTTGTTTTAAAAATATTCCCCTTTATTTTTTCACAGTCTGACTTGTCAATTTCATCCTCAAATATATTCACTAAAAAATCGGCCTCAACCAATATTTGAAAATCAATGCCATCTATTGCCTTATACGAATGATGATGCCCAATAAGAAACAATACCCTCTCAAGAATGTCGTTTTCCAGGTTCAGATTTTTTAAAAGTTCCCGTGCGACTATCGGCCCTTCAATCTCCTGCCAATTACCGGCGGCTGAATTATGTTTTCGTTCCGATTCGTGAATACCTATATCATGAAGTAACGCGGAAATCTCTATGATTGTTTGCAACCGGGAATCGCAATTTTCCATAATCCCGATATGGCTCGCGAATGAAAATACTTTAAGCAAATGATTTATACGCCTTACATCGTTTCCATTGTAAGTTATTGCCAAATCCAAAACTTCATTAACTGACATCATATTCCGTCTTCTTAAATAAGAAATTTTACCACGGAGTCTCACAGAGTTTCACGGAGGGAATATAAATTAAAACTCCGTGATCCGCGAACCAAAGGTTCGCTGTGTTCTCCGTGGTTTTTCCTTTTCTTACTTACCGGGCTTGGAGCCTATAAGCGTGAAATTCAAACTTGACTGGTAACGTTCCGCGCTTTCCGGGTTGGTGATTTTCTCGGAAGCGAAAAAGCCGACAGAGCCGGTGGAAAATTCCTTTTCGTGGGCGTAGAGAGTAGACCAGACTTTGCCATCACCGTCCTTTATGGTGATTTCAAGAAACTTCGGCGCTTTTGGATCGCGTTTTGCGGGTTCCGGCATATTATGATCCTCCTGAATTCAAAAGTAGTTTTTATTATAGAGATTGTCTTGTAAGTTTACAATAGCCAGGCGCCGGGCGCATTGTCCTCGCAGGGAACTTTAACCTGGCATTTGCCGCAGCCGTAGTACGGGGAGTGCTTTGCTTTCACGGCGTCCAGAAACCCGGAGCAGGGGTAATGGAGTTTTCCCTTTTCTTTGGAGATGGCCCCGACCGGGCAGTTGGCGACACAGGCGTAGCAGCGGATGCAGTAGTCGTATGGGCCCCTGTAGGAACGCTTGGTAGGCTCAAATTGAGCGCTGGTGATGACGCTGAGGAAACGGCCCGCGACGCCCTTGCGCGTGATGAGCCCTTTGGAAAGCCCGAAGGTCCCAAGGCCCGCGGCGAATGCGGCGTGCCGTTCAGACCAGTTTGTAGTATAAAAGCCCTGTTCGGTTTTGTCATCTGTTAGAGGACTCCTGGAAGAAAGACGGTTATCTATCATGGGCGTCAGTGCGGCGAAACCTTCTTTTTTCAGCAAATCCTCCACAAGGCGGCAAATCTTAACTTGAAAGGCCTGCCCCTCGATCCTGCCGTGAAGCCATTCGAGCGCGGGCCAGGCCATGTCCAGCCGATTGGCCTCCCTGACCCGCGCCGTAAAGGGAAGGAAGACAGAAATCACGGTTTTTGCCCCCGGAAGCCACTCATCAGGGGCCATGAAGTGAGCGCCGATGACTTCCGGTTTTTTGGCCTCCGCAAAAAATGGATCGATCGCGGAGGCATAGCCAAAAAGAGGCTCGTCAAAGATGCACATTCCCTCAAGGTCAGGCCTGAGCGCTTCTTCTTTTTTTATGAAATTATCCTGGGAACTGAGTATGTGATCCTTCAGCGTTTTCTCAAAAAATATTTTTTCCATTGACATCTCCTTCCATTATTTCCCTGGTAAACAAGACAACTCCTTATCTATCCATATCTTTATTTCATTAGCCATTTTAAGGGCCGAATCATCCAAGGAAAAGCTAAACCCGTGACAACCGTTTTGGCAGGGTTCGCCGAATTTTTTCGGATTACAACCGTATCCTTTAGCAATTTTTTCCTGCAAGGGCAGGGGAAAACTTTTTATTGTGTCAGGATATTTATGGGTGTTTTGCGCCTTAATTTGAAGCCGATAACCGGAAACAGGCGATGCGAAAAAGGAACATATTTCATTATTTTTATGAAAGTAATGAAACCCAAGGTCGATACCACAAAATGACGGATTACATATCAGTCCCGCTTCCAAACACTGCTTATTCGTTTTCAATACAAAATCATGAATCTTTACAGGCAGCGAATGGGCAAAATCATTCAAGCGGGAGGCCGCATCAGGTTCTTCCGCCATCAGTACCCTGTAATCACACCACTGAAAAATCTCGTGGTTGGCTTTTGTGCGTAGTTCTTTTTGGGCAATCGCCATGACCTTTATTCCTGTCAGCACAGCGGGGTTATCGGGATATGTTACTTCGAGCTTTGTAAGCTCTGGCAGTGTTGGTTTTGGCATATCCAATTCAATGCCGTCGAAACAAAAACCGCAATCTGCAAGAAATCTCAAAGCCTCAATTACTTTTCCGACAGAAAGACTTGATTTGCCACAGCCGCCTTCTTTCATTGCGGAACTGCTTAACAATTGCGGATCACGAAGTACCAGTGATTCATGGCTATCGGCAAGCCTGCCATGATACCCTATTTTGAATAAAACATTATTAATGTTGCATAATAACGGGAATCTTGCTTCCATACTTAAATGTGAGTCAATGTTTTTCACAGGCTTGTCATACAGGTTACCGTCAGCGATTAAACGGTCGCAGAATAAATACATGAAATCCCTGTAAGCGAGAATTCCGCCGCGTACGGTTTCATCGCTTGCAATTTTTCTAATCACCGGTTTGAGTGCGTATGATTTAGGTATATTCGCGGGGATTATGCCTTTTAAGTAGGCCGCCGCGTCTTTTAAGTTTTTTTGTTGCGTTTTCTTTTTGTCCATATTGTTTCGTCTAACCTTTTTTCACGCCCAGCTCCGTTAGGTGTTTCCCGATGTGCTTTTCAAGGGCCAGCGCGTAATCTTCCTCGTGGTCCTTCCAGAACTTGTAAAGCCTGTCCCTGAAGGTAAAGGAGCCGTCGACATTCTTTTTGGTCAGGATGAGGCCGTAGGTTATATGAATGAGCTGGCGGCTGTCGTTCTGGTTGAAGAGGCCGGGCAGCTCTTTGTCGGAAAGTTTGTCCACGTCAGGAATCTTACTGAGGTCAGTCGTCACATGGTAATACTTCCTTGCCTCATCAAAGGCTTCAAGGGCGTATTTGTGCGCCTCACGGTAAAGAGCCGGGTCTCCCTGCGCGACGACCCGCATGGCCTCGAGCCAGTTGGTTCCGGCTGTTTTTACATGAAAGATATTCCTCGTGGCCTTGTCGATGCAGGGAAACACGGTAAATTTATCTGAGCCCGAATGAATCGAGAGCTTATATTTAAAATGCCGTGCGATAACCGCGTGGACGTTTATCTCTTTCTCAAACTGAACAAGATCGCCGACGTAATCGATCCCCTTCTGGAATTCCCCGCAGAACCTCGGCGCCATCGTGGCGAAGGAAACGCCTGAATCGATCAATTCCCTGGCGACAAAGTAGTGCTGCAGGGGTGTGGTCGGCGTAGAGGTCTCGTCAATCGAGATTTCAAAATCCGCCTTGTACTTCCCGTTGCTGAAAAACTTTTTGTAAATGTCGGCGGCGAAAGCGATGGCTTTTCCGTACACCGCGACGATCTTTTTGAGCTCCCCCTCGGTGAAAGAGAGGCGCACACCCTCGCCAATATCGAACTCCTTTCCCAGGTATTTGGCGGCGTAGCTTTGCGGCAAAGGAGGAGCGTTTTCATCGGTCACGTCGTCACCGACGTTGTCGGTGACGTGGTCGATATGCTCCGAGCAATCCAGCGTGATCATGGTGAAGCCGAGTGAAAGGGCGTACTCGACATCGCTAACGGTTTTAAGGTGATCCCCGTCCGCGCCCCACTCCTTTTTGAAACCTTCACGGAAGACCGCGAAAGTCGCCGTGTCCAGCACGTCTTCGTAAGTGCGGTTGGTGAGGTTCAATTCGCGGATGGACTGCTGTGCGAGCACTGGGTAGGCGTCGTATTTCTCAAAGAGCCTGATATGCCCCGGAGCGGCAATGCCCAGCCGGTCGCCCACGCCGAAACTGCGTTCCTTGCCGAGCACGCGGGAAGGTGCGGTGAAAGGGAAAAGCTCCCTCAAAATAACCGCGTTTTTATGGCTCAGGGGGCACTTCAGTTTTCCGTCGGGGAGCTCCTCTCCCTCAAACCCTGTATTCAACCCCTGAACGACAAGAAAATCCTCACCGCCTTCTTTGGCCATAAAAACAATGAGCAAGGGTACTGTTGTATCACTAAATCTATGGAGCGCCCCTTCCTCGTTTATAGATTTCTCATACGCATCAAATCCCTCGTAATTCATATTTTCTCCTTAATCGTCATTGAGAACGAATTTATATTGCAATCGTATTGATAGTATATCACAATAATATAAGTAATATCTCAAAAACAGGAGACCCATAGTGACCGGAAAGGAACTTCTCGACTGCCTGAATTCCCACGCCTCGACCGAACTGTTTACTTCCCTCTACGGCGCCGACGAAGTTGACGCGGCGCAGCAGCGTTACCGTAGCCTGATTGAAGGGCTTCTATCTGACTTTCCCCGGGAGGACTTTCCCGAAACCGCCGGTGAACTCCGCGTCTTTTCCGTCCCAGGCCGCACCGAGCTTGGCGGCAACCACACAGACCACAACCAGGGCAAGGTTCTGGCCGCTTCGATTCAACTTGACGCAGTGGCGGTAGTCGCCCCACGAAAGGACAACCAGGTTTTTTTCCGCTCCGTCGGCCATTCTGACGTGAAGATAGATATCTCCGACCTTTCGATGCGGGAAGATGAAAAGGGCCACGCCGGGGCCCTTATCCGGGGAATCGCTGCCGATTTCGCGGCGCAGGGCACGCCGGTGGGCGGCTTTACCGCTAACGCAAGCAACCTGGTCCTGTCCGGCTCTGGCCTCTCTTCCAGCGCGGCTATCGAGGTTCTTTTCGCTAAAATCTTCGACAATCTTTACTCAGACGGCCGGAGAGGCGCCCTCGAACTGGCCAAGATGGGGCAGAAAGCTGAGAACGTCTATTTCGGGAAGCCGTGCGGCCTCATGGATCAAACCGCCTGCGCGTCGGGCGGGGTCGTGGCTATAGACTTTGAGGACTTGCAAAACCCCAGGGTAAAGGGAATAACTTTCGATCCGGCAGCCGCTGATTTTGCCCTCTGCATAGTTAATACAAAGGGCAGCCACGCGGATCTCACCCCCGACTACGCCGCGATTCCCTCGGAGATGAAGGCCGTCGCCGCATTCTTCGGCAAAACCGTGCTTAGGGAGCTTGACGAAGAAACCCTGGTGACGCGCCTCCCGGAGCTTCGGAAAGCCGTGGGCGACCGGGCGGTACTCAGGGCGCTCCATTTTTTCAGCGAGAACCGCAGGGTGGACTCTATGCTGATGGTTATGCAAAAATTAAAAGCCCTTCCGATAGAAGCCATGGGAATGTTTCTCACCCTTGTAGAGGAATCCGGAGATTCGTCCTGGGAACTACTGCAAAACATTTACTCCCCGAGAAATCCCGCCGAGCAGGGCATGACTCTCGCCCTTGCCCTCACCAGAAACTTCCTTGAGGGCGAAGGCGCCTGTCGGGTACATGGCGGCGGGTTTGCCGGAACAATTCAGGCGTACATCTCCATACACAGGCTGGATGATTACCGGACTCTCATGGAAGGGGTCTTCGGTGCGGACGCGCTCACGGTTTTGAGGATACGGCAATTGGGGGCGGTTGAAGTTTTTGCCTGAAATGGCCGTCAAGGTTAAACCTGTGCAGCCCACGGAGATAAAAGACATAAAGATCATCCGCGAGGTCATAGAACAGATCCAAAGACCCATACCAGCCTCGGTTTACAAGCGTCATAGGAAACTGGTTGAAGCAATCGACAAAATGACCCGCAAATGAGCAGCCGTCTTAAAATAACATGGAAAAACGCGGGGGACTTTTTTTACCTCGAACCGCTTTCCCCGGATAAGCCACTTGAGTCTTTTAGCTGTTCAAGGGAATAGGCTCTTTTTTGGTAAAAGCTGCCGAAAGCAAGGCAATAGGCTGTAACGCCGATTACTGCGCCGCCCGCTTCCTTACCGTAGACGCCGACATAGAACATGACTCCGGCGTTCTTGCCTTCTACGAAAAAAACGGCTTCATACCCAACGCCGAACTATACAACAAAAACCGCAAAACGATAAGCATGAGAATAGATATTTACAAATAAAAAGAGGGCAGGCGCACACTGCCGAAAAAATTGACCTTTCAAGTGCCTTTTTTAACTATTACGCCTGCCCCCTAATAAACTCATTTATACCCTCCCGCCTTTTTCTGCGGCGGCTTCTACTCCACATAATCTGCGGAATTCCAGGCTCGTGTGGCGTTGCCGTTTGAAAACCTGGTTTCGTAAAAATAAACCGCGCCTATATCGTCATTCATAATACTGTCCCAACCATTCACTGTCGCTTTATCATAGAACCAAACCACAGCTCCAAGCGTCTCATTGCCTCTATATGGAGATTGATTTCTTCCCTCCGTTCCCTCAGACCGCCACAGCGGAAAGGTTACGCTCGTTCCCTGGATCCGAATTAACCTATAGTTATTCTGCCCGAGCTTGTCCTGAAAGCCGTCAACTGACCAGCCTGAGTTGGGGATTGCGGCGTTGAACAACGCGTACTTCCCATTGTACTTCGACGGGATGCCGGTCAGGGTGAACGTCCCCCCGCCGCTTTGCGCTGGTGTACGACCACCGGCTGCGGGTGCACCGCTGCCGCCGGGCGTTTGGGTGGAGCCCTCGGCATACGCGGAAATACTGCCCGCGATCAGCAGCACGAGTAAAACTAAAAATACTTTTGTCGTTTTCATAAAAACTCCTTTTGGCGATAACGCCATTTATTTGATAATCCTCGCCTTACCCACAATCGGCAACGCCTTCATCTTTCCGCTTGCGGCGTGGATAATGCCCACAATTGCAAGCACCAGAATCAAGAGGGCGATTACCGGCCACAAGAGAGCCCACAGAATCCAGAGGAAGCGCACGATGAGTTCAAGTATTGTCAATACGATGCACGTTGCGAGGGAGACGATGAACAGCGCCGTGCCCTGGTTCGTGTGGAACTTCACGAAGGGCGATTTCTTGTGTGCGCCCGCGATGAGCGGGACGAAGAAGAGGAGGTAGGCGATAACCGCCATCCCCTTGCCTTTCCCGCCGCCTTTCGCCCTTGTCCTCCGTACCGTCCTGCTCCTGGGCGCGGTTTTTCGGTTTTTGCCTGCGGTGGTTGTCGTCTTTCTTGCGGAAGGCTTTTTCGTTTTTGCCGCGCCCGTCTTTTTTCCCGTGGTGGTCTTTCTTCTCGTGGTCGTTGGTTTCTTTGCCATGCGATTTTACCTCCACATGTCCTCTCACCTCGCCCCTTTCACAAGCGTGCCTTCATACTTCGTGCCCATGCCCGAGGCGGAATACCCGACATACGTTGCGCCCGGGATTCCGTCCCGTACCGCGGCTGCCCCGAAAAAGAGGAAATAATCGCCTGATACTAAATAAGCGGCGACGCCTGCTTTTGTGCCGCTTGAATAAAGGTAGAACCATGACCCGATGGTAGACCCCTCATAGTTTATGTTGCCGGCGCTGCCCTGAATCCTCACGGGAACTGACAC
>JGI24698J34947_10001698_pt1 | contig 11771 bp, 14 predicted proteins | sample TergutMp193P3_FD_34947 | JGI IMG/M metagenome (IMG submission 34947)
ATGAAAATAATCCGCGTATTCCCCCGGTATATAAAGAACGCCACACCAACAGACGAGCTTGCCTATGTCGGCGCTCCTTCCCTGTTTACTATGGATATTGAAGCCGATGAAGTGCACATCTCCGTTGCCTTCACCTGGGATATGCCGGAAGCGGAACGCCTTGAAAAAGAGTGGCGCCATATTGCCCCTGTAAAAATCGGCGGCCCGGCAACGGGGCAGCCAGGCGGTGATTTTACCCCCGGGATGTATCTCAAACAAGGTTATGTGATAACAAGCCGGGGATGCCCGAACCGGTGCTGGTTTTGCTCCGTGTGGCGCCGCGAGGGGGAAACCGTAAGGGAATTGCCGATAAAAGACGGCTGGAATATCCTTGATGATAATTTGCTTGCCTGTTCGGATGAGCATATAAACAACGTTTTCTTAATGTTGAAACGCCAGAAGCACAGGGCGTTTTTCACAGGCGGTTTGGAAGCCGCCATGTTAAAAGAATGGCATGTATCACGGTTAGCGGAATTAAATCCCAAAGAATTGTTTTTCGCATACGACACGCCTAATGACCGCGAGCCGCTTTATGAAGCGGGTATATTATTACAAAACGCCGGGTTCAAGATTTGCCATCCGCTGCGGGCTTATGTTCTTGTCGGATATCCCGGCGACACTTTCGAGAGGGCAAGGGAACGTCTCGAAGATTGTATGAAAGCGGGGTTTCTCCCCATGGCGATGCTGTATAGGGGTGAAGGTAAAATAGAGGAACGCGATCCCGAATGGGTGAGATTCGCCTGGCCTTGGGTGCGGCCGGCCGCGATGTTCGCAAAATATAAGGCATTTGCTGAAAATTCAAAGGCAACGAAAAATAAATGAGCGGAAAGGCTGTATTAATACAGGCAGACTGCTTGATGGCAATGCCGTTTATTCCGTCAGGTTCTATAGACTTGGTTTTCTGTGATTTGCCATACGGCACTACTCAAAACAATTGGGACTGCGTTATTCCGATTGATGAACTGTGGAATCAATACTGGCGCGTATTAAAGCCTAACGGAGTCATTTTGCTGATGAGCCAGGGAATATTTACCGCAAAGCTTATTGTGAGCCAGGAACGGTATTTTAAGTACAAAATAACGTGGGTTAAATCAAAATCCACTAACTTTCTGAATGCCAAAAAACAGCCCCTGCGCAAACATGAGGATATATGCGTGTTCTATAAAAACCAGCCTAATTATTTTCCCCAGATGTCGGCGGGCGAGGCGTACGACAAAGGGGTGCGTAAAAACCAGCTTACCGGTTCCTACGGGGATTTTAACTCGGCGCGCATCAAAAGCAGCGGGGAGCGTTATCCGACCGACGTCGTTTATTTCAAAACAGCCGAAGCCGAAGGGCCTGTATGGCATCCTACCCAAAAACCGGTAGCGTTAGCCAGGTACCTCATCCGCACATACTCTAATGAGGGCGATACGGTTCTGGACAACGCTTTTGGGTCTGGCAGCATACCGCTTTCCGCGCTGCTTGAGAACAGAAACTGTATCGGCATTGAGAAGAATGAGAATATTCTCAAATTCAAAGACTCAAACATGGATTTGATCAAAATAGCAAGAGAACGTATTGAAGAACATTTTGGGAAAGGCAAGTGCGAAACGATTCATAAATTATCAAGTGTAAATAAATTTTGTCCAATCGATTGGACAAAACGGGCATAAAGCGATAAAAGCGACAAAACAGAATAAAAAGAAATCAATAAAATTTGACAATAATTTTTCATGGCGTTATACTCCCACATTGAGGGAGAACTATATGTACGCCATTCTCAAAAACCGGCTAGGGATCCGCCCGAACGCCGGCAGCCGCCAGCGGGCGAACCCCGCCGTATTTACGCGCCTGCGTAATAATTTTATTCAGAACCCGTCGCTGTATTACTCAATGTCGATTGCCGCGACTTGGGCAGGCGTCGGCTCGCTCATGGTAGGCGTCCAGACGGCGCAGAATTTCGGCATCGCGCCTTTCCTGCTTTGGGCATTTGGGAATACAATGGCCTGCATTGTATTCGGATTATTAGCGCCGGCAATTCCGAAACTGCGGGAGGTTTTCAGAAGCCGGCCTATGCGCTGCATTGTCGGCTTTCTCTGCGTGTTCCAGGTGTGGCTGAACATGAACGGCATCCACGCGGTATTCCGGGACACGCCGATGACCGGGACGTTCGGCCTCGCGCTTGCCTACGCGACGGCCGCGTTCTTCATCTTCCTGCTGTTCAAAAACGGGATGATCCGCGCCGTGCTCACCGACAACGCGAGCTGGGCCGCCGTGTACGGCGTCGCCCTGCTGCTGACAATCGGGGCAATCGTTTATTCCCGCGGCAATATGAATATCCTGCCTATGGGGCTTGGGGCCCCCGCCATAAAAGAAGGCTTGCAGAAATGCGTACTGCTGATACCCGGGCCGTTCCTGTATCCGTATTTCTTTGAGATACTGGATTACAACGACGGCAACGACGCCGGCGTCAAAAAAACCAACATACGCCGGGCGTTCATAACTGGCGGCCTGCTGTTCGGCGCCTACCTGACGTTTACGTTCCTGCTTGCATGGACGCATTTTAATCCGGTCCTTAATACCGTCAAGGCGTTCCTTATCTTTTTGGTCGCGGCGTCCACCGTGTCCTCGTTCCTATACAGCATATACATCGCGTTCGGCCGCAGGCTGGGGCTTGCCGTAAACGTCGCGCTTGTGGGGCTGTGGCAGTTTCTTATCCCGATGGGCGTGCTGGGCGTGTGGACGCTTATGGCGTCAATAAGAATCTACATTGTCATAGGGGCGATACTCTTCGCAATCGCATGGCGCTTCTCAGAAAAGAAAAAGACATTGGGAGGTAAAAATCATGCGTAAAGAACGAAAAGAAGTAAACATAACCCTGCTGAAAACCCCGGAACTGAACACCCGCATCCATCCCGAAAAGCAGATAGCGGAGATCCGCCGCTCCCTGAAAAAATGGGGGCAGTACAAGAACGTCGTTATCGACGACCAATACCTTGTTTTGGCCGGAAACGGCTTGGTGGAAGCCATGCGGCTGGAGGGCTACAAAAAAGCCTGGGCGGTTATTTTATACGAGCTGTCGGAAAACGACAAAAAAAAGCTGATGATGTCAGACAACAAGACCGCAGGCCTGGGCATTGACAACCTGGACAACATCGAACAGCTCATCCATGACCTGGCCGGGGATTTCGACATTCCGGGGTTTGACGATGAGATTCTGAGTTCTATCGGCGCCGCGTCCGAGGAAATATCCCGGGCTTTGGACGATTACGGCAAAGCGACTGTAGAAAACCTTATGGGAATTGAGGCCCGCGCCGGCATAAATAACGAGGCGGAGGCCGGCGAACAGGAAACGCAGGAGGACGCAGCTCCGGAAACGCCGGCAGGGGAGCGGAAAAGCGTTGTCTGCCCGAAGTGCGGCGAGGAAATATGGTTGTAAAGCGGGAGGGAAGCAGAGACGTACTGGAAGCCGCCCGGAGGCGGATAATCAACGCTTTTTCAAACGGCAAAAAGGTGTACGTCAGTTTCTCAGGGGGCAAAGATTCCCTGTGCCTGATGGACTTAATACTGAAACTGGCCGCCGAGGGGAAAATAGACCCCGCAAAAATAATCGCGGAATTCATAGACGAGGAAGCAATGTACGACTGCGTGATAAAAAAAGTCTGTGAATGGCGGAAAAAGATACTGCTGGCCGGGGGGAAATTCAACTGGTTCTGCCTTGAAGTACGCCATTATTCATATTTCAATCTTCTTGAACAGGACGAATATTTTATCTGCTGGGACAGCGAGAGAAAAGACGCGTGGGTACGGCAGCCGCCGCCGTTCGCTATATTTGATCACCCGCTATGCAAAGCCAGGGACGATCGCTACCAGCAGTTCCTTGTACGGCACAATGCGGACGGCGTCTGCGTAACCGGGGTGCGGATGGCGGAATCCCTCCAGCGGCTCAAGTTTATGACGCAAACCTTTTCGGCGAAATCAGGCCTGGCCCGGGGGAATATGGCCTGGCCGATGTACGACTGGAAAGATACGGACGTCTGGCGGTATTTATTCGAGAACAAAATCGACGTACCGGAAGTGTACCTGTATATGTACCAGGCGGGCGTCAGAATTAACCAGCTCAGGGTTTCCCAATTCTTTTCGGTAGACACGGCGAAGTCACTGGTAAAGATGAACGAGTATTACCCGGACCTTATGGACAGGATAATCCGCAGGGAGCCGAACGCCTATCTTGCGGCCTTGTATTGGGACAGCGAGATGTTCAGGCATTCGAGCAAAACACGGCGGGAGCTGGAAGCGCCGAGGGATTACAAGGCCGAGGTATTTAGTCTGCTTCAAAACCACAGGAAAAACTTTGTCATGGAAAGCTCCCTGGAAAACGCGAACCACATCGTCAAAGTGCTGATAAAATACGGCTCAATTATCGAGGACAAAGTCTATAAACAAATTTACGACTGCTTAATCGCCGGAGACCCGAAGCAAAGGACGCTCCGGGGCATTATCACAAATATTAATATGCAGTACGCGCGCCAATACAACAAAAACAGGAAGAAAACATGAACAATAAACTTACAGAGCCGCTGTCTACGTTACAGTGGGTAGACCGGGAAAAACTTAAAGCCAACGACTGGAACCCGAATAAGGTATCACGGGAAAATCTGGACTTATTGGTAAAATCAATTCTCTCAAACGGATGGACTCTCCCTATAGTCTGCCGGCCGGATTACACCATCATTGACGGTTTTCGCCGCTGGACGGTATCGGGGGAAGAACCGCTGAAAAGCAAGTTAAAAGGCAAAGTGCCGATTGTGATTGTAAAACATAGTAACGAAGCTGGAGACGTGTACGGAACTGTAACGCACAACCGCGCAAGGGGGACGCACCTTTTAGAGCCGATGAAGAACATCGTAAAACGGCTTTTGGAGCAAGGGAAATCCGTTAAAGAAATCGGAAAGGAACTGGGAATGAAGCCGGAAGAAATATTCCGCCTTACCGATATTTCCAAAGAGGAGTTTTTGAAGCTTATGGCGTCCCGGGCGACCGGCTATTCCAAAGAACTGTACATAAGGAAAATGTAGGAAACGGCTTTCAAATTAGAAATGCCTCTAATATATCGGCATAGGCTGAGAAAACGCGGCAACGGTAGCTACAGGTAGGTTGTAGGGCATTTTAGAAAGAGGTTGGAAAGGCTGAAAAACAGCCATCGGCGCCTTTGTCTGCCTTCAGTAAAAGGTAACGCTTGCCATTTCTGGAAATGGGTGTATAATCATAACCGTAAATCGGTTTGGAGTCGGTTATTATGCCACGAAAAGATATTTACAAAGATGGGGTAAAGACCCAATTCTCGTCAACGAACCAGCCCGCAAACTCAGGCAGGCGGCCGTCCGTATTCGCGAAGTACATCAGGGAAAATAGGGTCTCGCTGGATGATATTAGGGCTTTGTTTTCCAGTATGCTGACGTATGATGCGGATGAAATAAAGGCAATTCTCAAAGACAAAATAGAGAGGCCGCCAGTGGGAATAATCCTTCTGCTTAAAGCAATTTCGGCGGACATGAACAAAGGGGAAATAAAGAATTACGAAATACTCATGAATCGGGTATTTGGGAAACCAACACAACCCGTAGATTTTGATCCGTCTAAATTATCGCTTACTATTTTAACGCCGGAAGAACGAAAAAAGCGAATAGAGGAGATACTAAAAAAGAGTGAATCTAAACCTCGAAAAACTGGAAGAAAGTGAGCAGATAGAACTATTACAGCTACTCGAACAGGAAAAACTTGAGAAAGTAACGCCCAAAATGGAACGCTTCCGGGAACCGGGATGGCGTATAAAGCTGGCAAAAGGCGGACGCGGCGCCGGGGCGAAGTCATGGTCGTGCGCGTCGCTTCTTGTCCAGAGGGCGCACAGAGAGCCGATAAAGATAGGGTGTTTTCGGGAAGTCCAGAAAACATTGGAGGAATCGTGTTATTCGCTGATATGCGACACAATCGAACGGCTACGGTACCCGGGGTGGACAATAACCCGCGATTACATCAATTCGCCTTCCGGGGCGCATTTTATTTTCCGCGGGCTGAAAGACATTATAGCCGCCAGGCAGGTAAAAGGCCTTGAGGGGTTCAAAATATTTTTTATCGAGGAAGCGTCGGCAGTGTCGGAAGAATCAATCAATATGATGCTTCCTACTTTACGCACGGAAGGCTCTGAATTGTGGGGTATTTGGAACCCTGAGACCGACTATGATCCTATTAATACAAAGTTATGGCTTGCGGATCGTGACGACGTGCTGCGGATTGAATTAGAGCCGGGCGAGATAGACAACCCCTATTTTCCCGAAGTCCTGAAAAAAGAAATGGAAAACGACTACAAGAACAACCCTGATGAGGCGGAACATATCTGGGGAGGCAGTCCCCGAAAACAGGGAGAGAACGCGGTTATGAGTCGTGTAGACATACGGGCGGCAGTGAACCGGCCTGTTGAAGAAACTGAGCCGGATGAGATTGGCGTAGATGTCGGCCGGTTCGGAAATGATAAAACGCAAATGTACCGCCGTCATGGCGCAAAGACAATTGACCATAAAGAACTGTCAAAGAAAGACACCCAGTTTGTAGGTGATGAGGCATGGGAATTTGCCGGAAGAAACCCGAATATCCCAATTAAAGTGGATGATACCGGTGTTGGCGGCGGGGTTACAGACAGGCTTGTAAGGCTGGGCGCGAATGCCGTACCAATTCTTTTTGGGGGAGTGCCAAAAGATAAGAGTAAATATGATACTGTCGCGGATGAAATGTGGTTTGAATGTCCCATCACGGAAATAAGCATACCGAACGATCCGGAGCTTATACAGGAGCTGGGCGGGCGGCAGTACGATTATGACAAAATTGGCCGCAGAAAAATTGAACAAAAGAAGGATTTCAAGAAACGGTTCGGCAGGTCGCCTGATAAAGCAGACGCGCTGTTATTGTGTTATTATACCGGCTATCACCGGGAATCGGGCTCAAGTGTCGGCTCGGCGGACGTTTTGGGAATATGAGGCAAGGGAGGGGAGAAAATGAATATTGACATTACAGAAATCAACAACGAATTGTTGGGAAAAAGAACCGATTTGACAGACCTTGAAAAAGAGTTCATCAGTAAGGTAAATAACTTCAGGGATTTTAGCGCTAAATGTGCCAAGTCAGAAATAGACGGTATTATTCAAAAATACGCTAAAATTGAAGCGGAGACAATTATTGAGTTTTATGATGAGTTTAGAAAAACGGAGGTGTCAAAATAAAATAAAAATGTCTTTACTAAGTAAATATTATTGTAGTATAATTAAACATAGTATGAATACTCAGGGAGGGACTCATGGAAGCATTAAGTCCGCAACAACAGAAGGTGTATGATTTTATCGAATCGTATCACAAGAAAAACGGGATAAGCCCGGCAATGGCCGATATTGCCGAAGGGCTTGGGCTTGCGATTTCAACCGTCGCAACGTATGTTGAAAACTTGCGAAGGAAGGAACGGGTAACCAGTATGGCAGGCGTACCGAGGTCGCTGCGGGTTTTGCCAGAAGCTGCGGCGGCGAATTAACATGGGCAAATTAAAAAACTGGCTGCTTAGTCAATGCTGGTTTCGTAACATGTTTTTAGAAACGCCGTGCAATACGCCTTTTTGCTGCTGTGATTAGTGTGTTGAATGTGATAAAGAATTAAGAGAGAGGGAAAATGTCAAGATTAAGTAATTCTGGCAATGGCCCACTTAATGTAAAGGTCGGTCAAATTTGGCAGGATAACGATCCTCGTATGCAAATGATTAAGCCGGTAAGGACTGTGGAAGTTTTAGAAGTCGATGATACCCATGCGACATGTAAAAACTGCTATTCCGGCAAAATAACGAGAATACGCCTAAACCGTTTTAAGGCGAATTCCACCGGCTATTGTCTGATAAAAGACCTAATAGTAAATTAAAGAAGGTGTATTATGTTACTGAAAGGCAAGTATGCTGAGGCGGTTGTTTGCACCGATTTTGAAGAATCTGTAGAAAGCGAAGCAATCTCCCAGATTATCAATATCCTGAACCAGCCGATGATGGAAGGCGTAAAGGTAAGGATTATGCCCGACGTTCATGCCGGGGCCGGTATCTGCATCGGCTATACCGCCACGATGAACAATTACGTCGTGCCGAACTTTATCGGCGTTGACATTGGCTGCGGCCTGACAGCCCTGCCTCTGCCGTACCCTTTCGCCGCGAACCTTCAATACGATGTTCTCGACAAAATTGTTCGTGCGAATATCCCCTTCGGGCAGGCTGTCAATTCTGATGTCAATTTGGACGAACTGGAAACTGTATTCTACAGCCTTCCCCAGAGGCAGCGGTTTTACTCTGAGTTTGATGAGATACAGAAGCATATCGAGGATGACTGCAACAAACTTGGCATAGATTCCGGCAGGGTACTGAAGGGCATTGGCTCTCTCGGCGGCGGCAATCATTTTATTTCCATAAACAGAGGTTCCGGCAAAGATGGGTACAATGAGTTTCATCTGGTGGTGCATTCCGGCTCCCGTAACTACGGCAAGTGCATAGCGGAGTTTCACCAGAAACGCGCCGGCGAAAAAAAAGAGAAAAGCACCGGGTTTGATTACTTGGAAGGCATTAACCGCGAGTTCTATTTAGCCGATATGAAATTCGCGCAGTTCTACGCCGCGCTTAACCGGAGGGTTATACTGTACCGGCTGGCGAGGCTGTTAAGCGTTCCCTATGAGAAAGATTATCTCCGTGAATCGGTTCATAACTTCATTGATATCGACGGCGACAACATTATCAGAAAAGGTGCGATTTCGGCGAAGAAAGGCGAGCCTGTTATGATCCCGTTGTCAATGGCAGACGGCGTCCTGTTTGGATACGGGAAGGGAAACCCCGACTGGAATTGTTCGGCCCCGCACGGCGCGGGTCGGCTGATGTCCCGGTCGAAGGCAAAACAGGCTATATCTTTGGCTGATTACCAGAGGCGTATGGATGAGGCAGGCGTATGGACTTCATGCGTCGGGATTGAAACGCTCGATGAATCGCCGCAAGCCTATAAAGACCCTGCAATAATCGTTACCTCCATAGTCGAATCTGTTGAGGTAGTTGATCGGTGGCGGGAAGTTTATAATTTCAAGGCTTCATAAAAAACAAACCCCACCGTATACACTTACTAAGTAAATACTTCCGAATTGCGCCTTTCTTTCTACTGAGCGTATAGTCAAAATATGCCAGTAAACACTCCGTCAAAATTATACCTAGAGAAAAAACCCCAGTGGGAAAAAGTCCGCGACTGCGTGGAAGGCCAAGACGCTATCAAGGGCGGCGGCACTAAATACCTTCCGCGGCCGGCAGGCCAGAGCGATGAAGACTACGAGAACTACAAAAACCGCGCCGTATTCTTTGACGGTACCAGCCGCACCGCCGAAGGCTTGCACGGGCACATTTTCGCCAAAGACCCGGTCCAGGTCGGCGCGGATAAAATTTCCGACGTTTTCAAGGAACGCCTGAGGAACGTAGACGCTTCAGGCACAAGCCTTGACGAGTTTGTCTCCAATATCACATGGGACGCAATGCAGGCGCCGTGGGGCGGGATACTGGCCGACCACACTCCGGTAGCGCCTGGGACATCGCAAGCTGACGATAAAGGCTTTGCCTACCTGAAATGGTATTCCGCCGAATCGGTGTATAGCTGGCAGTATTCTGTAATCGGAGGCGCAAAAAAACTTTCAAAGGTTGTGTTGCGTGAAGACATCGAGGAAGAAAAGCCCGATGACGAATTTGAAACCATAACAACTGAGGCTTACCGTGTATTATCTTTTGACGAGAACGGCAAATATATCCAGAGGGTATATATCAAGAGCAATGAGGAAAAAGGCGGGTTTGTATTATCAGCAGAAACCATTGAGCCTACGATAGACGGGAAACGCCTTGGCTTTATACCATTCTATACCTGCCCCGGAGAGATACCTGAGAAATCAATGCTGCTGGGCTTGTCATTTGAAAACATCGGCCATTATCAGAAAACCGCCGACTACGAAAACGGCCTGCACTATACCGGGGTTCCATCGCCTATTGCGGAAAACATGGAGCAGCCGTTCATCGTCACCAAAGATGCAAACGGAAAGGAGGTAAAGACTCCGCAAAAAATAACACTTGGCGGTTCGCAGTTTAAGTTTTTTTGCCAGAAAGACAAAGAGGGAAAGATAGCCGATGTCCGTGTAAGGTACCTTGAGTTTTCCGGGGCAGGCCTGGGGCAGCTTTTACAGGCGCTGAACGGCTGCCTTGACCGCATGGCGAAGCTCGGCATAATGGCTATCGGTTCGGAAAAGAAAGGAGTGGAGACCGCGGAAGTCGCCAAGATATACCGCGCCTCCGAACACGGCGTGCTAGGCGCGTTCTGCCGCAGCATGAGCGATAAAATCACCCAGGCGGTTAGGCTCATGGCGATCTGGAACGGCATACCGGAAGATGAAGCCAATCTCTGGGCATACGAACTCCCGACGAAATACAACCTTGAGGAACTGTCCGCGCAAATACTGGCGATTATGCACTCCGCCCGGCAGTCCGGGGAAATATCCCGGAGCGTATGGTTTAACGCGCTTAAGAAAGCCGGGTATATTCCTGAGAATATGACTTACGATGCTTTCTTGAAAGAACTTGACGCGGATTACATCGGCGGCCACGGGCCGGATGGGGATGGGGAGGAGTGAGCGCCACTTCTCATAGCAGGGGCGGTATCCAGTTTGCCAATGTAGTTAGGGCTTAGGGGGATAAATGAAACAGGAACAACTTAAAAAACTCAATAACTTATTTAACTGGATCGCTGAACTGGAAAAGGCACTGGATATAAAACCGGAGCATACAGACGACATTTTTATTGACCATGAAGCAAAAGAGATTGTCGTTGATCCTGAAACACTTGTGCCGCTGCTGTTAGAAATTATCGCCCACTTAAAAGCGGAATTCAGAGAATTGGGGTATAAGGACGAATGAACGCAAAACTACATGAGGAGAAATTAAATGAAATATCGTAAAAAACCTGTTGTAATTGAGGCTGTTAAATGGAACGGCATCAATCTTCAAGAGATTATTGATTTTGTAGGGAAATATTTACAGTATACCATTTGCGATACTGCGTATCAGGTTGGCAAAGGTAAGCCCCATGTGGACATGGCAATTCATACTTTAGAAGGGGATCATATTTGCTCTGAGGGCGACTACATAATCAAAGGCATTCACGGAGAATTTTATCCATGCAAGCCGGATATTTTTGAAGAGACATATGAACTGGTAGGTGAATAATGACAATCAATATACTTGGCCAGGATTACGACCTTCAGGAAGTCGGGGGCAATGACGATGTCCGAATGTCCGATGACCTCGACGGATATTGTGACGGCTGGGGCAAGATTATCCGGTTGCGCAATGATTACAACTATAAAGACCCCTGTAATGTTTCGGATATGGAAGCCTATAAACGAAATGTCAAACGGCATGAAATTGTCCATGCTTTTTTTGAAGAATGTAGTATTAAAAACAATCAAAGTATTGAAAATATGTGCGAATGGATTGCCCGGCAATTTCCCAAACTTGAAAAAGCATTCCAGCAGGCTGGGGCATTATGAAAACCGTCAAGGATTGCAAGCATAAATGACCAAGGCATACGACCGTGACGGTAGCGGAGGCGGCGGCGGAGGTGGATCATCTGAGTTACGGGATATCTATCTCCGGCACG
>JGI24698J34947_10001699_pt1 | contig 11770 bp, 9 predicted proteins | sample TergutMp193P3_FD_34947 | JGI IMG/M metagenome (IMG submission 34947)
GGCCGCCTCTCAGCCGCCGGCTCGTTGCCAAATATCTCCGGAACCGCATTGCGGTTCCAAGGCCGCGTGGCCCCCCCTCGCGTCTTTATAAACGCAAGTTTTTACAAACTACTACTTTCTCCAGTACCTTGTCAAGTACCTTTGGAAAAATTTTTGTTCTTTTCTTTCGTGGTTGACGCGCATGGAATAACGCCCTTTGCGGCTTTGCTTTCGCAATTTACCCTTAAGGCGTGCGCCTTTTCAAAGAATGATCATTTTAAAGAATGACCATTTATAAAGAAAAATCTTTGAAGACTTTCTACCTATCAATCCGGTAGTTCGATATCCTGTTAAATATCTTAATCATTTTCTAACTTTTTGTCAAGCGAAAACGGAAAAAAAATAAAAAATTAACCCTGTTTTACGATACTAAAAAGGCAATCTGAACCGCCAAGCCAACGGTTACAGGAAGAACAAGATTATCATAATCCCCAAGCGGAAGGGCTTCTACGATCATGGCTGTAAAGGCCGCTGTAAAGGCAATGCGCATATTGCCAGAAACCGCGTAGGCGCTGATTAAGGCCGCCGTGAAACAGGCAAGGGAGCCTTCAACGCTTTTACCGTAAAGGAAAGCCGGACGCCATTTGCCAAAGAACTTTCCCGCAAGACTGGCAAATCCGTCGCCAAAAGCCAGGGCGTAAATAGCGATACTCGCCACAGGAGACGGATACAGGAGAAGGGCAATAAGCGCGCCTAATCCCAGGGTTACAGGCCCCATTGCAAAGCGGCCTGCGTCACGCGGTCTGGAAGCCATTCTGTTCAGGGAGGAAAACACGGGAATTTTAACGCCGGAAAGACGCAAATATTCCATAAACGTGTAACCCAAAGTTCCTGCCATAAGAAAAAGTACCGTAAACGGCCTGTTCACGGCGGCCATGGAGGGAGCAAGAGCTATTAAAAAATGAATAGCTTTTCTGACAATTTCTGCCTTTAATTCGCCAAGGTCCTTACCGGCAAAAACAGCCGCGAGATTGGAAAAAGGTGAATAATTTATAAATTTTGCTCCATCCATGCCACTTTACTAGCAAAAACCATGCCAAATTATATATATAATAAAAAACTCGATTCGATTCATCGTAAGTCTATATATTATAAGGAATTACGAAAAATATGAAAATAATAGAAGATAAATTTACTGTTATAATATTCAGAAATTTGTATGGAAAATAATACATAAGGTATACATTTTTTACTATAATTATTATCGTTTTTTTTATTGCATAAAAAGGATAAAGATGGTATGTATGGTAAGAGCGCTACATTCCTTAAGGAGGATTTTATGAAGAAGTTTATTTTTGCGGGTTTATTAGTATCGATATTTATTGCCGCACTGGCTTTGACAGGCTGCGCAAGCGGTCCGCAAACGGGGAGTTCGCAAAAAAATGTTACAATTACCGGTATAAGCCCGGAGTTTAACGGGAAGTATGCAACTGTAGGGTTAAAAGATAATAACGCGGCTGCCGCGGTATCATTACCCAATCAAATATCAGGGAACAGCGTTACTGTAAACCTGTTTGACGCGGCTGCGGGTAATCCGCCGTTTACAAAAGACGGGGATTATTCGGTATTCCTAATGATCTCCGAAACTATTAATATTTCCCCTGATAACATTATCTGGACGGGAGGAATTAAAGCAAATATAAGCGGCAGCAACACTGCTATTTCGTTTAGCAGCTTGCAGCAGATCGACTGATCATCTTTAATTGAGGCTGTTCCAAAATGTCGGCTTTTGGAACAGTTACGGTGGATTTTAATGTCCAATTCTTGACAAAAAAATAATTTTCTGCATATAATAGTACAATCAAATACAGGAGGCGTTATGTCCGATCAACAAAATATACCAAAGGGACAGGGAATTGTAAAACCATATCTTGGGTTTATTGATACAAATGTACTGTTCAAAAAACCAATCAGCTGTTTATTTGCGATTGTAAGTTTATTAATTCCGGTTTATGTCCTAAGTCTGTTTATTCAATATGAGATATTCAGAACAAATGAAGCTAAATTCATTATCGCAGGCATACTTATCATAGCTGTTCTTCTATTCGCGGGGATTTTCGGCGCTTTGATTTGGTGGCACAGGCGTATTACCCGCGATGAAGGGCCAAAATGGTACAGTAATTTCAGGCGTTTTATTCAGACTATAGGCGAATGGCTGGGAACATTTATAGCTATAAGCGTCTTCGGCTGCATTATAATACTGATGATTTTTTTGAGCGATGAGTATTACATGATAACAAATGTTCTGCCTCTTTCAATTTATCAGGTTGATATTGTCGCCGCCTTGTATGGCCCCATTACCGGATTCCTTATTATCATCGTAACTAAAATCCTGCTTTTCCTGCTTGATCCGGTTATCTGGCTGATCAAACAAATTTGGAAACTCTTTGTACGGGTTGTTCTTTTTGTTTATCGCTGCGTTATCAATATCAGCGGAATTGTCGAAAAAAATACTCCTTTCTGGATTGGGCTCACATGGCTTTTGGCTTTCACGGCAATTGTCGTATCCCTTGTCCTGTGTTTTATTTACGGCAGCATTTACGCGGTAATCGCCCTTGCGGCGTCCTTTGGCTTTATGGGCTACTTGTTGTTCAAGAGAAAAAATTACGACGCATAATGGACTTATCTAATACATAAGTTTATTAAAAAGAGCCGGCGAAATAAGCCGGCTCTTTTTTTGCCTCTCCCTATTCCCTGATTATTTCGATATAATTATCACACTATGAAAACAACCGGCCATTGGGCTGATGAAGCCGCGGCAAAAATTATTTTTGAAAAGGGTGAAAAAGACCTGTATACATGCGCGTCCGGGATTACGCCTTCGGGGACTGTGCATATCGGAAACTTCAGGGAAATTATCTCTGTGGAACTTGTTGTCCGCGCTCTGCGTGATATGGGAAAAAACGCGCGCTTTATCTATTCGTGGGACGATTATGACGTGTTCCGCAAAGTTCCAAAAAACATGCCAAAGCAGGACGAGCTTGAAAAGTACCTGCGTCTTCCAATCACTATGGTTCCTGACCCCTGGGAGCGCGATTCAAGTTACGCCCGTCATCACGAAGTTGATGTTGAAAGCGTACTTCCAAAAGTGGGAATAAACCCTGAGTTTATTTATCAGGCGCAAAGGTACACCGCGTCGCGTTACGCGCAAGGCATACGAAAAGCGCTTGAAAAGCGTGACGCGCTAAAAAACATCCTTGATAAATTCCGCGATGAGGAACACAAGATTCAAGGCGAGTGGTGGCCTGTCAGCGTTTTCTGCGAAAAGTGCAATAAGGACGAAACCGAAATTGACATATGGGACGGCGAGTGGGGATTAAGTTACCATTGCAGAGCGTGCGGCTGTCAGGAAACGCTTGATATTCGCGGCGCGAAAGGCGTCAAGCTGGTTTGGCGTGTGGACTGGCCTATGCGCTGGGAATATGAAAAAGTTGATTTTGAGCCTGCCGGTAAAGATCACCACAGTCATGGCGGTAGTTTCGATACCGCGCGTAATGTCTGTAAGGAAGTGTACGACTGGGACGCGCCTGTTTCTTTCCGCTACGATTTTATCGGCACAAAGGGAGAGCCGGGGAAAATGTCTTCTTCTTCCGGTAACGCAATCACTATCGCGGACGTGTTGAAAGTTTACACGCCGGAAGCCGCGCGTTTCCTGTTTGCCGGAACGCGCCCAAATACGGAGTTTACCATTTCTTTCGATCTTGACGTTATAAAAATTTACGAAGACTACGACAAGACCGAGCGCATTGCCTGGAAAATGGAAAACGCGAAAGATGAGGCCGCTTATCAAAAAGAGAGGCGCATTTATGAACTTTCGCAGGTTAGCATTGACGGAAAAACTCCCTCACTTGAGGACAGAAGTCCGCCGTATCAGATTCCGTTTCGTCATTTATGCAACTTGATTCAAATAGCGGACGGCGATATTGAAAAAGCTCTCGCGGATTTAGCGGCTAACAGCGGCGGGCCGAAAAATGAGCATCTAACGGCTCTGCGCGCAAGGGCGGCGTGCGCAAAATACTGGGTGGAAAACTGCGCCCCGGACGATTTCCGTTTTCGCTTGCTGCCCTCAGGCGGGGCGGCGGCTCTTCCACAGGAAGAGAGGGAAAAGTTAAGGCCGCTTTCCGATTTGGAAAAAAACGCGGTTCGTATCCTGCGCGACGACGTTATCCGCGGCATTGAAAGCATGGCCGATGACAAGGCCTGCGCCGCCGCAATTTACGCCGCCGCCGAAAAAGCCGGCGTTGACGGAAAGGCGCTTTTCGCCGCCGCCTATCAGGCGCTAATAGGCAAGGATCAAGGCCCGCGCCTTGCGAATTTCCTGAGATCGATAAACAAGGAACGGCTGCTGGCCATTCTTGAAAATTTTTAACATTTTTACTATTCTTTTTCTCTGTATAAAAAAGGCGGCTGGCCGGGGTAGTGGCGCCATACTATTTTCTCTTCGGCAACGGGAACTTTATGAAGGAGTATGTTGTTTTTTATAAGAGCGGATTCTGCGTCTTTAGGGATACTGTCGTCGGTGAAAACACCGGCAAGTTTTTCGAGCTCAATCATGTTGTAGACGCCCCGGTGGTGAAACTTTGCGGCCTCCGTCAGAATGAAAACTTTCTTTGCGCGTTTAGCCAGTTCCAAAGAAGTTTCCACACGAAGATGATCCCTGCCTGTAAATCCAAAGCCGGGAATAAAGCCGTCTGTTCCCAGAAAAAACTTGTCGGAGTAAAAAAAATCAGCGCATTTTTGGGTAATAGGACCGACCAGCACCTGCGACTCCGGCTGGAAATATCCGCCTAACAGGATGATCTTAATATACGGCATACGGCATACATAATTGGTAATGAAAGCTGAATTTGTAATGATGGTAACGTTTTTTCTGGCAATTGCAAGTTCTTCGGCAAATAACGCGCAGCAGGAGCCGGATTCAAGCATTATTGTTTCGCCTTCTTCCACTATCTGCACGGCGGCATTCGCGATTTTTCGTTTTATTAAATGATTGAACGCCATTCGTTTACCGGTATCATCAGCGCCGTCAAGACTGACATATCCGTGAGAGCGGCAGACTATTCCACGCTTTTCGAGGTTATCCAAATCTTTACGCAGCGTCACCTGGGAGACATCCAGTAATTCCGCGAGCAGGGACAACTTCATAGTTTTGTTTGACGCTAAAAGATCAAGAATTTTGACGTTTCTTTCCATAAAATAAAGAATCCTTATAAATTATTTATTTATAATAACCCCATTACAGGCCTGTCCTCACTTTCGTTCCATGTGATAAAGACAGGCATCCTGCCGACTGTTACAGCCGTATCAGGCTGAATTTGATTTTCGGCGCCTGTTACAGGATCGTGTAACGCATGATTTGTCCCCGAAAGCCGTAAACGAATCCGCGCCTGCCCCAAGCCGTCGTTCCATAAAACTAAAGCGCCCCTGCCGTTTCCCTTAAACCAAAAAGAACGTATCGATCCCGGAAGTCCGTCCGCGCCGGATTCTATCGCGTAACAGTTTGTCTCTGACAGAAACCTGGCGCATAACCGGAACGCTTCGGCTCCTTTGGAAACGTAATTCCGGCTGCTCCGCACAAGGCCGAAAAAATCCTCTGAATTGCCACTGGAACGACTATGCGGATCAAAGAGCTGATACCATAAGATTTTCCGGGCGCCCGCGGCTGCGAGTAACACGCATGTTTTAATAACGTATTCGGGAAATCTTTTTTCCTGTACTCTGGTAGGATACCAGCCTCCGGTAGGATAGCCAATTTCAGTAACCCAAATTTTGTCTCCAAATCCGTATTCATCTACGATATTTCTGAACCTTTCATATAACAGGGCTGTACGATACGGATTTAATTCGTAAGGATGAAAAGCTATCGCGTCTGTTTTATCCATCGCGCCGGATTCAAAAAGACCCCTGATAAATTTTTCAGGAAGGCCTAAAATATTGCGGTTAAAAGCGCCGCCCAGAAGTATCACCTCACTGTCAACTTCTCTGACCGCGCCGGCTGCCTGCCGGGCAAGTTCTATAAATTCATCATCGGTTCCCGTCCAAAATTGAAAATTCGGTTCGTTCCAGATACACCACGCGTCCACTCTTCCGCGAAAATGTTCTACTGTTTCTCGGACATAATTAAGGAAATCAGGCAGCCTTTGCGGAGGAATATATTTATGTTCACTCATGTCGTCATGAATCCACCAGTTATCGTAAGCCAAAACACCGAGTATTTTTATTCCGGCGGCTTTATTTCTGTCCACAAGAGCATCGTAATAAAGAAAATTCCATTCGCCCTGTTCAGGTTCTATGCTGCTCCAGTAAAAAGTGTGGAGTATCCAGCTTACTCCAAGATAATCGAGATAGGCGGATTCCTTATGGGTTCTTGTTCCGCCGGCATGAACAATTCCCGAAAAATCACTGGGAACAAATGTATTTTCAGGATAAACAAGCCTGGAAGACGCGCAGGAATTGAAAAGTAACAATACTGCCGGAAAAATCAAAAGGTATTTCAATTTACAGCTCCAAAGACCTGCTTTCTATCTTATCAGCCGCGTACGCGATAAAATCATTAATTTTCATCGCGTCAAGCTGCCTGCCGTCCCGCAGGCGAATCGACACAGCGCCTTCATCAGCTTCGCGCTGGCCTACGACTAACATGTAAGGAATCTTGCGCGTCTGGCAGGCGCGAATTTTCGCGTTAAGCCGGTCATCGTTCAGTTCTGCCGTTACGCGCAAATCATGCGCCTTTAATTCGGCGGCGATTTTTTTCGCGTACTCGTTAAACTGCCCGGCAACAGGAATAACCGCGATTTGCTCAGGCGAAATCCAAACCGGAAACGCGCCGCCAAAGTGTTCGATAAGAACGCCGAAGAAGCGCTCAAGGCTGCCCAAAAGCGCGCGGTGAATCATATAGGGCCTTTTGCGCTGGCCGTCACTGTCAACAAAGGTCATATCGAAACGTTCAGGCTCGTTAAAATCAAACTGAATGGTCGTCATCTGCCATTCGCGGCCCAGAGCGTCTCTGATTTTTAAATCGATCTTTGGGCCGTAAAACGCGCCGCCGCCTTCGTCAATTTCGTAAGCTATGCCCTCGGCGTCAATCGCGCGGCGTAAACTAACAAGCGCGTCGTCCCAGCGGCTTTGCTCGCCGACGCTTTCCTCAGGCCGGGTCGCAAGGTACGCCTTGATTTCCTTAAAACCAAAAACCTTCCAAAGACTCAGGCTAAACCGCAAAACTTCGAGAATCTCGCTTTCCATTTGTTCCGGCGTACAGATGATGTGCGCGTCGTCCTGAGTAAAACCGCGTACGCGAAGAAGGCCGTGCAAAACGCCGGAGCGTTCATAACGGTAAACAGTCCCCAGCTCCGCCCAGCGAAGGGGCAGGTCGCGGTAGGAATGTCCCTTGTTGTTGTAGATCAATATGTGAAACGGACAGTTCATCGGTTTGATAAAATAATCCTGATTGTCAATTTCCATGGGACTGTACATATTTCCCTTATAAAAGCCGAGGTGTCCCGATGTTTCCCAGAGCCAGCTTTTTCCGATGTGAGGCGTATAAAGTATCTCGTAACCGCTGCGGTAATGAACCTGCCGCCAAAAATCTTCGATTGCGACTCTCATCCTGCCGCCGTTAGGATGCCAGTAGATAAGACCCGCGCCGGCTTCTTCGTGAATCGAGTAAAGGTCCAGCTCCTTTCCAAGACGTCGGTGATCCCTTTTTTCAACCTCTTCAAGAAAGGAAAGATGAGCTTTTAAATCTTTTGGATTTTCCCATGCTGTTCCGTAGATGCGGGTGAGCATGGCGCGTTTTTCATCGCCGCGCCAGTAAGCTCCGGCTATACTTTGCAGTTTAAAAGCGGCGGAGTTTATCTCGCGCGTGTTAGCGACGTGCGGCCCCCTGCAAAGATCTGCCCACCGGACAGCGCCGTCTGAGTCGCGGTTTTCGTAGATAGAGATTTCCGCGTCCTGCGGCAATTCATTTATAAGTTCGGTCTTGAATTGTTCACCGGCAAACCGCGAAAGAGCGTCATCACGGCTCACAGTTACTTTAACAAAATCCTGCCTGCTGTCGATGAGCTTTTTCATCTCCGCCTCGACAGCGCCAAGATCGCCGGCAGTGATTGGCTGTGGCAGCAGAAAATCGTAGTAAAAACCGTTCTCGATTGACGGACCGATGGCGGTTTTAGTTCCGGGAAAAAGTTTTACCACAGCCTGCGCCATGATGTGGCTTACCGAATGACGGATTACGTCTAATTTCCGGTTAACGTCTTTTTGCTTACTTTCAGACATGATAAAAGAGTAGCATATTTCGAAAAGAGCGTCTATGATATAATCAGTATTGATTGAGGGGGATAAAATGGAATTTCCAAGAACGACGGTGGCGGGAATTTCTCTGCCAAGATTATTAATCGGTTCCAACTGGATGTTCGGCTGGAGTCATACAGGACACGCGGCTGATGTATATATCAGGGAACAGCACTCCACTGTAGACGCGACATTGAAGGTGCTTAACGCGTTTTTACAGTACGGAATAGACGCATGGGTCGCGCCTTTTTCCTCTCATCCTGACTGTTATAATAAAATAACGCAGGTTCAGGAAAAGATAGGAAAAAAACTCATTCTTGTTGACACGCCTATCCTTAACATGGACGACAATGAAGCGGCGCGGAAAGAAGCCAAAGCTGTTATTAAAACAAGCTCGGAAATAGGCTGTACATTCTGCCTTATTCACCATTCATCCTGTGAACAGCTGGTAAATAAAAACAAACGTACAATGGACCGTCTTGGCGATTATACGAACATGATTCGCGAGGCGGGGCTCATTCCCGGTCTTTCAGCTCACATGCCTGAAATTATTCAATATTCCGATCTTAACGGTTATGATGTTGAAACTTACATTCAGATTTTTAACTGCCTCGGGTTTCTGATGCAGGTAGAAGTTGAATCGGTAATCAGAATCATACATGAAGCGGAAAAACCCGTGATGACTATAAAGCCAATGGCCGCCGGACGCACTACTCCGTACGTAGGGCTCACCTTTAACTGGAATGTGCTGAGGGATAAGGATATGATCACTGTCGGATGCATTAACGAACATGAAGTTCACGAAGATATTGAAATTTCCCTCGCGGCCATCGAAGGAAGGCTGCCGGACCTTGAAGGACGAAGCAGCCCCGGAAAAACAAGCATCATAAAATAGGCGGCAGGCTTAATGTCTCAATTTTCGCGTAACATTGAATTACTGGCTCCCGCCGGTTCTCCCGAAGCGCTTGACGCCGCTGTCGGGGAAGGAGCGGACGCGGTATACCTCGGACTGAAGGATTTTAACGCCCGTCTTAGAAGCGCCAATTTTACATACGCGCAGTTTGAGAGCGCGCTGCGTTCTCTGCGCAGAATGGGAAAAAAGGTTTACGTTACGGTGAATACGGTCTTTGAACAGCGCGAGGCTGACCGAATGTATCAGTTTTTAAAGTACCTCGCGGAACAGGGGCCTGACGCGCTTATTGTTCAGGATTTCGGCGTTGCGGCAATGGCGCGCTCAGAGTTTCCCTCGCTCAGGCTTCACGCTTCTACCCAGATGAACATCGCGTCGGCAAGGGGAGCGAATGCCCTTTCACGGCACGGCGTCTCGCGCGTAGTTCTGGCAAGAGAACTGTCTCTTGAAGAGCTGCGCGGCATAAAGGCTGAAACCAATATGGAGCTTGAAGTTTTTGTTCACGGGGCGTTATGCATCAGCGTTTCCGGGCTCTGTCTTTTTTCAAGTTTTCTCGGCGGTAAATCAGCTAACAGGGGGATGTGTACACAGGCATGCAGAAGGCTGTATCGCCGCGAGCAGGGAGAAAGCGGCTATTATTTCAGTCCAAACGACTTACAGCTTCTGGAGCGCGTGCCGGCTCTGGCCGCCGCTGGAATTAACGCGATGAAGATTGAAGGGCGGATGAAGAGCGCGTCCTATGTGGGCGCGGTGGTTTCCGCTTACCGGCTGGCGGCGGACGCTGCCGCGGACGGGGATGAAGATCAAATACGCCGGAGCATTGAAGAGGGGCGTGAAATTTTGCGTAACGATTTCGCGCGGCCAAAGACTCAGTATTTTTTTAACAAAGGAAGATCATCACACGAAGGCGCGGAATTTCACGGAGAGATAAAAGATGCCATCTGGCTGAATCCTTCTCAGGAAGGCGGCACGGGAATCTATCTTGGGACAGTATTGAAGGTGAAGGGCGCAGGCTATGAAAGGCGCGCTTTTATCCGTCCGCCTGAGGGGCTGACCTTATCGGCGCGGGATTCTGTACGCATTCACCGATGCGATGATTCCGCAAGGATTTCGCATAAGCTCGTCCTTGCGGAAAGGGAAGTAAGCGGCGGCTATTGGATTTCCGTTCCCGAAGGCGCGTTAGGAGATCATGTCTATCTGATACAGACAAAGGCGATGTCAAAACGTTACGCGCCTGTAATTACGCAGGTGTCTGGCGGAAAGGGACCGGGCAGGGAGAAAGCGCCATTGCCGCCTGATCACTTACAAGCGCTCAGGTCAAAAAAGGACGAGATTTTTCCCGAAGGTTTGTATGCAAAGGTCTCCCGCCCGGAAGACCTTTACATTGTGCAGTCTTGCCGCCCGCGGAAGGCGATGCTTGAGCTGTCCAAAAAAAACACAAAATATCTGTTAGATGAAAACAAGCCGCCCCTGCCGTTTAGGCCTGAGGAAATTATTTTGACGCTTGACCCGTGGTTTCCGCAGGAAGACGGCGGATTCGAAGACGACAGTACGGCAGGGAAAATCGCGAAGCTGATTAACAAAGGTTACTGTCAATATGAGGTAAACAATCCGGGACATTTCTCGCTTTTCCGCGCTTACGGTAATGTAAAATTGATAGCCGGCCCCTGGCTTTATACGTTCAATTCATGGTCGCTTTCATTCATTGCGTCCCTGGGAGTGGACGGTTTTGTTTCTCCGCTGGAAAACAACAGGCAGAACCTTGAACGCACAATCATGGAAAGCCGAGGCGGCGAAAAAGGGAGCGGTAAAAAGCGGCATTACAGAAGCGCGTTACATTCAAAATTTTTCATAACGGTTTTTTCACGTCCGCCGTTATTCAACATCAGGGCAGACATTGGACAAATCCTTAATTTTGATTCATTTGCGGATAACAAAGACGAAGGTTTTTTTCTTGTTACGGGAAAAGAAGGCTCGCGTGTATATCCTGATAGATATTTTTCCATAATTGACAAAATTCCTTTCTTAAAAGAGGCGGGCTTTGGGCGTTTTATAATCGACCTGTCAGGCAGGATGGTAAAAAAACAGGACTACCGCGATTTAATGAGAGCGGTTAATGACAGCGCCCCCCTGCCCCATTCCAGCCGCTTTAACTGGAAGGACGGCTTTTACAGGGAGAGCAAATCGCTCCAGAAAACAGGCGGGGTAACCCCCGCCCGTTAATCAAAACACAACCGGCTCAAGCTCCCTGTCCGCCATAGCCGGAATAGGTACTCCGGTTTCCTCATCGGAATAATCATTCTCGTAGGATGGAACCGCGTTCATTGGGATTTCATCCGCCGGGGGTCTCGCCTCTTTTTTGAATTCGGGGCGAAATTCCACATGTTCCGCTACAATGCTGATTCTGGAGTGCGGTTTACCGTCGGGGCCGTTCCAGCGGTCCTGTTTCAAGCGGCCTACAACGCGCACCCCACGGCCTTTGCGGCCTTTGGAATAACACGCCTCGGCAAGCTTGGCCCAGGTTTCCACGTC